>Ga0209471_1000118_pt1 | contig 58586 bp, 61 predicted proteins | sample GraSoiAngelo_128_FD_185885 | JGI IMG/M metagenome (GOLD analysis project Ga0209471, IMG submission 185885) | Grasslands soil microbial communities from the Angelo Coastal Reserve, California, USA - 14_0927_12_20cm (SPAdes) (version 2) | ecosystem: Environmental > Terrestrial > Soil > Grasslands ... | reverse complement strand
CTTGGGGGGCGGTGGTTGCTGTGCTGCTCGTTCTGCTGGCCGAGCGACGCAGCCGCCTCTGGCAGCTGCCCGTGCTGGCGGTCATGGTCGTCCTGCTTGGCCTCGAGTCGCTTGTCCCGACGGACAGCTGGTCCCCCTACTACAAGATCCGGCTGATCAAGCAGCCCTCCGGAGCTGTGTCGCTACTGGTGAATGGGATTCCACACCAGACGATGGAGCCAGCGGACCGGCGGCTCACGACCCTGACGCTTTACGGTCTCGTCTATCAGCGGACGCGCTCGATCCCGAAGAGCGTGCTCATCGTTGGCGCCGGGACAGGCGTCGATGTCGCCGTCGCCCTTAAGGAAGGCGTCCAGCACGTGGATGCCGTGGAAATCGACCCGCGAATTCACGCCATCGGCGAGCAACAGAACCCTGACCGCCCGTTCCAGGACGAGCGGGTGACCTCGTATGTCGACGACGGCCGCTCCTTCCTCGAGCAGACGACGCGGCGATATGACCTCATCCTCTTCGCGCTGCCGGACTCGCTGACGCTGGTCGCCGGCCAGTCCTCACTGCGGCTGGAGAGCTACTTGTTTACGGCTGAAGCGATGCAGGCGGCACGCCGGCACCTGACGGACGGCGGAGCCTTCGGGGAATACAACTACTACCGCGAAGACTGGCTGGTCGACCGGCTGGCCTTCACCCTGCAGCAGGTTTACGGGCATCCACCATGCCTTGACTCGACGGGCCATTTCGCTCGGCTCGCCCTGCTGATGGACAGCCCCAGCCCCGGTGCGCTGCAATGCCCGGGCGTCTGGCATCCGGTTTCCGCGACGGTTCCGGCGCCGGCGACCGACGACTATCCGTTTCTCTACCTGCGAGACCGGGCCATCCCCGGGTTCTACCTGCTGACGCTCGCCCTGATTCTGCTGGCCGCGCTGCTGTTGGTCCGCGTCACGGCCGGCAGCTTGCGGCCGATAGGCCGTTATCTCGACCTGTTCTGCATGGGAGCGGCGTTCCTTCTGCTAGAGACGAAGAACGTCGTGCAGTTCGCGCTGCTCTTTGGGACGACCTGGTTCGTGAACTCGCTCGTTTTCCTCGGCATCCTGATCGCGGTCTATCTCGCGATCGAGACGGCACGGCGGGTCGAGCTGGGCCCGTCGTGGCGTCTCTATGCGGGCTTGCTGCTGGCGCTCGGGATGGCATGGGTGATCCAACCTGATCTGCTCCTACGACTGAGCGTCGTCCCTCGATTCCTGGTTGCGGTTGCCGTCGCCTTCGTTCCCATCTTTATGGCTAACCTGGTTTTTGCGAAGCGCTTCCGCGACGTCTCCGCGTCAAACCTCGCGTTCGGCGCCAACCTGCTGGGGGCGATGGTCGGGGGTGTCCTCGAATACCTCTCGCTGGTTGCGGGGTATCGCGTGCTGCTGATCGTCGTAGGTGTCCTCTACGCGGGCGCGTTCACTTTGCAGCGACTCGTAGTTGATCACGCAGCGGCTAACTGGAGACCGGCAACTCTCGCTTGAGGTGCTCGACGGCGGCACGCTGCAGCCGCGATACGTGCATTTGCGAGATCCCGAGCCGCTTTGCGACCTCCGCCTGGGGTAGCTCGTCGACGAAGCGCAGGTACATGATCCGGCGTTCGCGCGGTGTCAGGTGGCGCATCGCCTGGTCGAGGAGATCCTGCAGCTCCACCTTGTCGAGGTTCTCGTCCTCGCGGCCGAGGCGTTCGGTCAGCTGCAGACCGTCATCATCTCGTGGTGCGGGACCGGTCGACTCGAAGGGAATGGTGCGCTGCGCCGGGCTTGCCTCCATCGCTTCCAACACCTCTTCCGGCTGCAGCCCGAGCTCCTTGGCGATCTCGTTGACCGAGGGCTGCCGTCCGAGCGTGCCCTGCAGGCGCTGCTGGGCGACGTCAGCCCGTTGCATCGTCTCCTGCAGCCGCCGCGGCACCTTGACGGCCCAGCTCTTGTCCCGGAAATAGCGTTTGATCTCGCCGACGATGGTCGGCGTCGCAAAGGTGGAAAACTCCAGGCCCCGCTGCGGCTCGAAACGCTCGATCGCTTGGAGCAGGCCGATATAGCCGACCTGCACGATATCCTCGAGCGGCTCGCCGCGGTTGCTGAATTTCTTGGCTAGGAAGATCACCAGGTTGTTGAACAGCTCCACGAGCTGCTGCCGGACCTGGGGGTCCTTGGTTTTCTGATAGTTGAGAAAGAGGCGGCGAACGAGGTCACGATTCGGTCGAACGGTCGTTCGAACGGGCGCTGGGCTGTCTACTCGATCAGGTATTTGACCATCCTCATCCGCATGCTGCCCGTCTGGCTGTCCACCTGGTAGCGGAGTTCATCGACGAACAGCCGGATCATGTTCAAACCAATCGTTTCATAGTCGAGCTCCGCCTCGCGGCGGGCGCGGCGCGCATGCTGCTCGACGGCTCGCGGCGGCACGCTCCGGACCTCGACCTCCAGCCGTCGCGGCTGGCTCTTGAAAATCAACTTCAGCTGACCGTTGCCACTTCCCCACTGCTCGGCGGCGGCGGCGCAAGCATTTTCACAGGCCTGGCTGATGGCGATGTTCAGATCGTCGATTTCCTGGAGCGAGAACCCGACGACGAGGCCGAGCGATGCGGCGGCCCGCTTGGCGACGACGATGTAGTCGCCGACGGCCGGGAGCTTGAGCTCCGTGACGTAGGCGCCTACGGCGGGCACCTCGTGGCCGGCGGTTGCGGGCTGGCGGCGTCCTCGGCTTTCCGTCATGATTCCTCCCGATGTTGGCCGGCCGCTGGTCTGCGGCGGCGGCCGAGTCCGCCTAAGGTGTCTCGCACGCGATCCCGCCAACCACCGATGGCGGCGCTAGTGGCATTCATGGCTCGGTCGGCGGCGGTGAACTTATCGTTGACGCCGCTCACCATATCGTCGATTTGCTCAAGACTGTGGCGGAGCTCCGGTAGAGCCAGCCGGGCTTCGTCGAGCGTCAGCGTCAGGATGGACTCGATGGTCCGCAGGCTGCGCGTCATATTCAGCAGGGTCAAGGAAGCGAAGAGACTGAGCAAAAGGAACCCAACGCCCACGAGCAGGATTCCAACTTGCCAGATCATTAGCTGATCCTCCAGACCTCATCCGTCACGGGATACTGCCCAAGTTGTACCGCATGGCGCCCCGGCTTAAACCGGCTGCTCGCGCCGGATCCACCGGGTGCCTGCCCATTGGAGCAGGGCGAGCATGGCCAGGTCGTTGATCGGGTGCAGTTCGCCGACCGCCAGCCGGGTCCCCAGACCCGCCAGCCCCAGCCCCTCCCCCACCAGCACCGCCAGGGTGCTGAGCCCCAGGCGGACCAGGTAGTGGGGCGCCCTGGGCGCGACCAGGTAGGCGAGCTGTGTGCCCAGGAGGATGACGAGCATGGCCAGGACAAAGACCGGCGGGACGGGCACAGGCAACGCCGCGAGTCTAGCGCATGCTGCCGGCTCGGTCGGGCCTGAAAACGAAGAGAGGCCCGGCCGGTTGGCCGAGCCTCTCCTGGTTGAGTTGTCTAGTTGGTCTTGTGACCGTTGTTCGACTTCGTCTTGTCGGCGCTGTTCGCATTCGGGTTGGTGTTGACCGCGCCCGGCAGGATCGGCTGCCACTTCCACGCCTGGCTGTTGTCCGCGGCCGCGGTGTTGCAGGAGTTGCCCGGGCGGATGCAGCTCGGCGTCTGCGCAATGACGACGGGGTCAATCGTCAGGCCGGCGAGGTCGATGTGCAGCGCGCCCCAGCCGTTGATGTTGCTCACGGTCACGGATGTGATCGTTTTGGTCGGGGCGATGGTGATGGTCAGCATGTCGATCGCGGCGCTGGAGCCGTCGGTGGCGCTCCCGCTCCAGACGGTGGTCGTCGCCGGGTCGGTGAGCCAGTTGACGGTGTTGCCGGCACCGGTCCGCCACTCGCGGACGTTGCCGCCGACCGTCAGGTCCGTGCTCTGCGTCGTGCCATCGCTAAAGGTCAGCGTGACGGTGCCGACCACGCTCTGGTCGTACCAGAGGTAGGTGTTCATGGTGTTGAGCAGCAGAAGCGCGCTCTGCGCGTTGCTCCATGAGCCGGTGTAGGTGACGGACTGGCCGCTGCCGAGCGAGACCAGGTTTCCGCCACTGAGGTCGAAGCTGTGTCCACCGAGGCTCGCGGAACCCGATGGCGCCGAGGCGTAGAGCGAGCTAAGTGGCAGGGTGGCCTGCGCACCGAGGGCGACCGTAACGTCCTGGGCGTAGCCCACGACGCTCGTAGCGGCGATCAAACCGGACGCGAGAATGAGACCTTTGGCGGACTTGGTGAAGATGGCCGAGTTCATGGTGCATACAGTAAGTTGCGCACCTTACGCATCAGGTGGCGCTGAATTGCAGTTCGTAACGGGAGCGAAAAACTCGGGTGACGGCTTTCGGCTGGAACCCTTACCGGGCGCATTACCAAAGCAAAAGGCCCGGAAAACCCGGGCCTTTGCCAGCAGTCCGATCTGTCAGTGTTAGTCGTCGCTGCGCTGCGCGGCGGGCTTGGTGGCCTGGGTCGCGTCGGCCTTTTCCACGTCGGCCTTCGCCGCGACATCGGCCTTCTCGCCGTCTTTACCGGTGGCGATGCAGTGCGGCACGTTCTTGGCATTGGTCGCCGAGACCTTGCCGGCGTGGTCGTTCATGGTGCACGTCGGGGTCGGGGTCGGGGTCGGGGCCGGTGCCGGCGTTGGCGTCGGTGCCGTGAAGTCGACCGTTAGGCCGGCGAGCTGGATTTTCAGCGCGCCCCAGGTGTTCGTGTCGGTCAACGCCACCGCGGTTAGGGTCTTCCCAGCGGTCGCCACCGGGATGCTGAGCATATCGATGACGGCCGTTCCGCCACCCATGCCCGGCTGAGCGGTTCCGCTCCAGACCTGGGCCGCGCCCGCGGTCGGGGACAAGCTGCTGACGGTCGCGCCGGCGCCAATCCGCCACTCGCGGAGGTTGGTGCCGATGGTCAGGTCGGTGGCCTGGGTGGTGCCGTCGCTAAAGGTCAGGACCACCTGGCCGACGATGCTGTCGGCGTAGTACGAGTATGTGTTCGACGAGTTGAGCAGCAGGTAGGCGGCCTTCGCGCCCGCATACGAGCCCGTAAAGCTCACGCTCTGGCCGTTGGCGAGCAGGATCAGGTTTCCGGCGGTGAGATCAAACGTATGCGCACCCAGAAGCGTCTGGCCGGACGGCGGCGCGATGTACCAGCTATTGAGCGGAATCGTCCCCGCGGTGCCCAGCGGCATCGGAGCATCCTGGGCGGCGCCGATCACGGTCGAGGCGGCAATCAAACCGGACGCGAGGATAAGAGCTTTCGCAGATTTGGCGAGAGTACTGGCGTCCATACGACTACGGTAAGTTGCGTACCTTACGTAGGCCGTGGCGCGTCGTAGTGCAGTTCGTAACGGCGCGCGGCAGCGCCCGTGACGGTTCCCGAATGATCGTTACTTCGTCGGCGCGGCCGGCGGTCGTAACAGTTGCAGCCCGAGCTCGCGCAACTGTTTGGGATCGGCGGCGGCGGGAGCATCCGTCATGGGCTCCTCCGCCTGCTGGTTCTTGGGGAAGGCGATGACCTCGCGAACCGTCTCCTCGCCGGCGGCCAGCATGACCACGCGATCGAGGCCGTAGGCGAAGCCGCCGTGCGGCGGCGCGCCGTAACGAAACGCCGTGAGCAGAAATCCAAAGCGCCGCTCGGCCTCTTCGCGCGAAATCCCCAGGCCTTGAAAGACCCGCTGCTGCATCTCCGGGTCGTGGATCCGGATGCTTCCCGAGCCCAGCTCGGTTCCGTTGAGCACGAGATCATACGCGCGCGCCCGCACCTGGAGCGGCTCGCTGTCCAGGAGTCCGATGTCCTCCGGCCTGGGCGAGGTGAAGGGATGATGGGCGGCCGTGATCTCACCCGTTTCCTTGCTGCGCTCGAAGAGCGGAAACTCGGTCACCCAGACGAATTCGAACCGGCCTTCGTTGATCAGCTGCAGCATCCGGGCCGCTGCCTTGCGCACCGCGCCCAGCGCCGGCACCGCCACCTCGACGCGGTCGGCAATCGCGACCACGAGGTCGCCGGGCTCGGCCGTGAACGCCTGCTGCAGGTCGGTCAGCTCACGCTCGCTGAAGAATTTGGTGATCGGTGAGCGCCAGCCATCCGGCTCGCGATGCCAGAAGGCCAGCCCCTTCGCCCCGTCTGCGCGAGCGACCTCGGTGAGCGCCTCGATTTCTTTCGCGCCGACCGCCCGCGGGACACGAATTCCTCGGACAACCCCGCCGGCGTCGAGGACCTGGCGGAAGATCTTGAACTCGGTCTTCGCGAAGATGGGTGAGAGCTCCTGGATCTCCAGGCCGTAGCGCAGATCGGGCTTGTCCACGCCGTAGCGGAGCATCGCGTCGGCGTGGGTGAGACGGCGGATTGGGGTCGAGATGGGCTTGCCCAGCACCTCTTGCCAGATGTGCGCGAAGCAGCGCTCGACAACGTCCAGCACATCATCCTCGGCCACGAATGACATCTCGAGGTCGAGCTGCGTGAACTCCGGCTGGCGATCGGCGCGCAGGTCTTCGTCCCGGTAGCAGCGCACGATCTGAAAGTAGCGGTCCACGCCGGCGACCATCAGCAGCTGCTTGTACAGCTGCGGTGACTGGGCGAGGGCGTAGACGTAGCCTGGCTTCAGCCGGCTGGGCACCAGGTAGTCGCGGGCACCCTCGGGCGTGCTTCGGATCAGCACCGGCGTCTCGATCTCGAGAAAGCCCTGATCGTCCAGGAAGTCGCGGATCGCTTTCGCGATCCGGTGCCGCAGTTGCAGATTGCGCGACATCCGGCCGCGACGGAGATCGAGATAGCGGTACCGAAGCCGCAGCTGTTCATCGACCGGGGTGTCCTCGTTGACGGCGAAGGGCGGGGGCTGGGCGCGGTTCAGGATGGTGACCGTGCGCGCATCTACCTCCACCTCGCCGGTCGCGAGCTCCTTGTTCTCGGTCCCAGGGGGGCGCTGCTGAATGGGACCATGGACATGGATCACGGATTCGGGACGCAGCTCGCCGCCGGTAGCGTGCGCCTGCGCGTTGGCGGGATCGAACTTCACCTGGATGATCCCGCTGCGATCACGGAGATCGATGAAGATCAGGCCACCCAGGTCGCGGCGGCGATGCACCCAGCCATACAGGTCTACCTCCCGTCCGACCTGGTCGGATCGGACCGTGCCGGCGGGCGTGCGCGCGGTCAGGGTCACCCGCCACCCAACATCTGGCTGACGGTCGACAGTAGCTCCCGCTCCGCCACACTCGTCTGCGTTTTTGCGTGCATGTCCCTGATCACGATCTGCTTCTTCTCCCGTTCCTCGGGGCCGACCAGCAGCGCCACGCGAGCGCCGCGCCTTGCCGCCTTGCGCAGCTTCGCATCCAGCCGCGCCGGGCCTGGGTCGAAGACCACACGATAGCCGCGCGCCCGCAGGCTCGATGCCAGATGAAATACATACAACTCATCCGGAGCTTCCAGCGAGACCGCATAGATGTCCAGCGCCGTGGGCGCAGGGGGTCTGGCCTCTTTGAGCGCGATGGCGGTCCGGTCCAGCCCCATGGCAAAGCCCACCCCCGGCGTCGAGCGATAGCCCAGAGCCGCCGCCAGGCCGTCGTATCGCCCACCGCCTCCGAGCGCGTTCTGCGCGCCGCCGAGGCTCGCGTGCTGGTACTCGAAAACCGTCCGCGTGTAGTAATCGAGTCCGCGGACCAGCTCGGGATTGAGCGCGTAGGGGATTTCCTCCGACGCCAGCCCTTCCTTGACCACCCGGAATGCTTCGGCGCATGGCGCGCAGAGGTGATCGACAATATGCGGCGCCTCGCGCTTCAGCGCCTCGTCCTGCGGATCCTTGGAATCGAAGAGGCGCAGCGGGTTCTTCTCGAAGCGCGCGCGGCTCTCCTCGCTGAGCTTGGAAAGATGCGGTCGATAGTACTCGCGCAGCAGGTCGCGGTAGGCGGGGCGGCAGACTTCGTCGCCGATGCTGTTCAGGTGCAGGCTCACCCCTCCAATCTCCAGCGCGGCGAACCAATTCCAGCCGAGCTCGATGGCCTCCACGTCGATCACCGGGCTGCCGTCACCAATGGCTTCGATGCCGAACTGGTGGAACTCGCGAAAGCGTCCCGCCTGGGGCCGGTCATAACGGAAATACGGACCGGTGTAGAAGAGCCGAACCGGCTGCGGTTCCTGGTCGAGCCCGGCGTCGAAGTACGCCCGCACGATGGGGGCGGTTCCCTCTGGCCGTAGCGTCAACGACCGATTGCCGCGATCAGTGAAGGTGTACATCTCTTTGGCGACGATGTCGCTGCTCTCGCCGGCGCTGCGCTGGAAGAGTTCGGTCGACTCAAAGATCGGTGTCTCGATGCGCTGATAACCGAAGCGCCCCGCCTGGTTTTTTGCCGCCCCTTCCATCGCTTCCCAGAACGGCTGGTCCGCGGGCAAGAGGTCCTGGGTGCCGCGCGCCCGCTGCGCGATGGGAGCCATGGTGTCGAAGCTTAGCGAATGCGCTTTGCACAGTTCCGAGCGCGAGACTAGCTCGCGAGTTGCGTGTCGGCGGCGCCGGCGTCACTGCGAACTACCCGGTTGCGTCCGGTGCGCTTGGCCACATAGAGGGCCTGGTCGGCCGCCTGGACCAGGGCCTCGCGCGTTTCGCCATCCCGAGGGAAGACGGCGATGCCGAGGCTAAGCGAGAGGTTGGAGACCGCCTTGCCGTCCAGCAGGACTGCCTGGCCGCCGACGGTCCGCCGAATCCGCTCCGCCACCGCGACCGCCGCCCGGCTATCCGTCCCACGGAGCACCAGAACGAACTCATCGCCGCCGTAGCGCGCGACCAGGTCCTTTGGCCGGACCGAAGGAAGCAGGATCTGTCGCGTGAGGTGCTGGAGTACCTTGTCGCCCGCCGGGTGACCGACGGTGTCGTTGATCGCCTTGAAGTGGTCGACGTCGCACATGATGATGGCGAGCGGTTCTCTCGTCTTCTTCACCCGCGCCAATTCCCGGTCGAGGTAGGTCTCCAGCTCGCGGTGGTTCGCCACGCCGGTCATAGCGTCGGTCGTCGCCAGCCGCTTGGTGCGCTCGTAGGCCGCGGCATTCTCGATGGCGATCACGGCCTGGTTCGCCAGGGTCTGCAGCACCCGGATTTCGCTGCGCTCCAGCGGCCGCGGCTCCTTCATGTGGACGGCGAGCACACCGACGATCTCTCCACCGAGGCACATCGGGACGGCGACCGTCCGCTGCAGGCCGATTCGCCGCGCCACCGGCAGCGGGTCGCCATGCTCGTCGACGAGGTCGAGCTCGAGCACTTGCTCGGGCCGCACCACCCGTTGGGCGGCCCCCTCGCCGCTCTGGCGCACCGCCGCCAGCTCGCGCCGGGTGGTGGCGCCGACCATGACGTCGGAGAACTGCTGACGCCAGGCAGGCTTGCGCAGGTGCAACGAGGCGTAGGGGACGTCGAGGATCTCGGAGGTCGCGTGCGCGACGGCACGCAACAGGTTGTCGGTTCCCACGGTGACGGCGGTCAGGGCCTGCGAGATCTTCTCCAGGGCGATGATGGCCTGGTCGAGCCGGTGGGATTGGAGTTCGGTCTTCTTGCGCAGGTCGGCGTTTTCGATCATCAAGGCCATCTCCGTGGCGATCGTCTGCAGCAGTTCGACATCCTGCTTGGGCAGCATGTACCCCGCGGCCAGGCCCGTGACGAGGTATCCCGCGTTCCGATCGCCGCGAATCAGGGGCACGACGAGGGCGCGCTGCACGCCGGCGAGCTCGGCGAAGAGCCGCAGACCGCGTCGGCGGTCGGCCGTCAGCTTCTCGGCGATTTCCACGCCGGCCGAGGCCTCGCTCGAAAATCCTTCCGCCAGCTTCAGCGGACTGAGGCGGGTAAGTTGGGCTGCGGCCTTGCCGACCGCGCCGACCATGGCGCGCACCTCGAGCCCGTTCGCCTCGTTGCGGGCGAGCAAGAGGGCGGTTTCGAGTCCAAGCGCCTTCAGGCTAACCCCGAGGATCGCCTCCGCCATGGCACCCGGCTCACTATCCTTGCCCAAGCCCTGACTCGTCTGCGACAGCGCCGCGAGACGGCGCATTTGCTCGTTCAGCGATCGGGTTCGCTCCTGCAGGTCCGCGGTCATGATGTTGAACGCGCCGGCCAGCTCGCCCAGTTCGTCTCGGCGCCTGACATCCAGCCGTTTGGTCAGGTCGCCGCGGGCGATCGCCTGCGTCCCAGCGACCAGCGCCTCGATCGGGCGCGTCAGGCGCAGCGCCAGCAGGTAGCCGATCAACAGCAGGACCAGCACCACCCCGGCGAAGAGTGTCGTCATCTGGATCGCCGACTGCAGTCCGGCCTGGATCACGCTCTTGCGAGAGACGGCGACCGCTAGGTAGCCGGCGGTCTCCTGCCGCAGGTAGAAGTTGGTGAACTGAAACTCGTAGTCCTGGCCACTGACTGAAATGCTTCGGGTGGCCGCCCGTCCGGGAGAGGCGAGCGCCAGGTAGGAGCGGAGGTTCTGGTCGATGAGGTCCCCCTTGATTCCGGGGACCGTGCTGCCAAGCAGCCGACCGTTGGCATCGAGGAGGGCGACTTCGGCCTGCGCCTTGGCTTGCAGCTCCTTGAGCACACCGGCCAGCGGCGTTTCCAGGAGGACGCCGCCGACCACGTGGTCGCCCAGCAGGACCGGACCGGCCGCCGCGAGCGCAGCAGGGGGCTTGCCGACGTAGCCGATGAACTTGTCTCCGAGGCTGTCGTAGTCACCCCTGAGCACCGGCTGCACCACCGGCTCGCTCGAGAGATCGGTCCCGCTCCCGTATACGAGCCCACCAGGGTTGGTGGCATCCGGCTGGCTGATCTCGAGGATGGTTTTGCCGGTGGAATCGAAGATCATCACGGTGCCGAGGCGGTTGTTGACTTCGAGCGGCACGATCAGGCGGCGCAGGGCGGCGGCGTCACCGGCGCGAACCGCCTGGTCGACCCCTTCGGTGTTGACGATCAGGCGGATGGCGGCGACCTGGCGCCCCTGGAGTTTGACCGCGGCGTCCAGCGCGGCGTCTTCCGAGTGGACCAGCTGGTCGGCGATCCGGTTCTCCAGGGAGGTCGCGACCAGGCTGGTGGTCAGGTAGGAGCCGATCACTCCCAGGATCAGCATCAGCAGCAAGAAGGGCAAGATGATCTGGGTACGGATCTTCAGGGTTGGCATCGTCAGCCTGGGGTTGACGCGCGACTTAGCCACTGCAAGTCCAACTCTGCGCCAACACAGAGTAGGCGGGACTCGAGAAGACCAGCTGGTCAGAGCCGCTATGCACCGGGGTGAAGTTGTCGCTGGTCACGCCGTGCAAGTTCTTGTCGCCGGGCGCCACGGAGATCGTCCCCGAGGCACCAATCGTCCGGTTTCCCTGGCTATCGACGCGCACCCAATGGTAGGAGACGGTGCCGCCGACGCCGTTGGTAGTGAAGCCACCGTTGGCCGTGATCGTCACCTGCGAGCAGCGGCGCGTGTTGTTGCCGTTCCCGTTCTTATTTTCGGTGACCAGCTCGCCCGCCCAGGTGATCGCAAAGTTCGGCGCAGGCGTCGGTGAGGGCGTCGGGGTGGGCTTAGGTGTAGGCGTTGGGGTGGGCGTTGGGGTGGGCGTGGGCGTCGGCGTTGGGGTTGGGGTTGGGGATGGGGATGGCGTGGGGGCCGGAGAGGGGGCGGGGGTCGGCGTTGGGGTCGGAGAGATCCCGGGGTCCGGGGTAGGGACCGGGAGCGGCGTGGGCGCGGGGGTCGGTGGCACCCCAGGATTCGGGGTTGGGGTGGGTGCCGGCGTGGTCACGGGACGCGTGGCCGGCGGCAGACTGAGGGCCACGGCGGGCTGCTGCGGCGCCACCGCCAGGGCCGGAGCCACAGACAGGCCGCTCGCCGTCGCGCCGTCAAGCGCCCGATCGTTGAGCACCGCGGCAACCACGGTGTTTTTCAGCGGTTTGGTCTGGAGGCCGCCGTCGACCCGCAGGTCCGCGGCGAGATCCGGAACCTGGACCCAGGCCAGGCCGTCTCGCGGCTGCAGCGCGACCAGCGCCACCAGCGCGAACAGCAGGGCGACGCCAGAGGCGACGCCGAAGAATGCCGCAAGCGTGCGCCAGCCAGTCGACGGGGCACCCATCGGAATTCGATGCTAGGCAGACCGGGTTACGGCAACCCTTTCCCTGTGGACGCGAAGCTCAGCGTGACGAACCGGTAACGAGTGCGGAGGCTTAGTTCCTCGCCAGGTTGCCTTCTCGGGCCACCGTGTGCACGTCTTTGACCGTTTCCAGCCGTTCCATCAGCCGGCTCAGCTGGGTCAGGCTGCTGATCTCGACCGTGGTCGATATCACCGCGGTCTTGTCGTCGTACACCTGAACTTCGGCGCCGGTGAGGTTGATCTTGCTTTCGGCGATGACGGTGGCGATATCCCGAAGCAGGCCGGTTCGGTCCCAGGCCTCGATCTTGATGCCGACCGGATAAAGCTGCCGGCCGCCGGTGTCCCAGTCGACCTCGACCACGCGGTCCTGGTTGCTCACGTTCAGGACGTTCTTGCAGGTGCTCCGATGTACCGTGATTCCCTTGCCCCGCGTGATGTAGCCGGCAATCGGGTCGCCCGGCACCGGCTTGCAGCACTGCGCGATCTGGGTGAGCACACCGCGCTCGCCCTTGACCCGGATCTCGCCGGTGGGCTTGAACTGGGGAACGAGCGGAATGAGTGGGAATTCGCCGTTGCCGTCGACGTCGGGCTGCCCGGCAACCATGTACTTCAGCAGCACGGAGTGGGGGCTGACGTCGCCATACCCGATGGCGGCGTAAAAGTCGTTGAGGTCAGTGAAGCGGAATTCCTTGGCGAGCTCGAGCACGCGTTCCTCGCCGATCGAGGCCAGCGCGCGCTGCTGCATGCGCCGGAACTCCTTGTCGAGGAGCTCCTTGCCCTTGGTCACGTTCTCCTCGCGCCGCTCCTTCTTGAACCAGACGCGGATCTTCTGGGCGGCTCCCGCCGTTTTGACGAAGCCGAGCCAGTCTCGGCTCGGCCCGTGCGGGCCCTTGGAGGTCAGGACCTCGACGATGTCGCCGTTTTGCAGCGGGTAATCCAGGGGGACCATGCGCCCGTTCGCCTTGGCGCCGATGCAGCGATGGCCTACCTCGGTGTGGATCCGGTAGGCAAAGTCGACGGCAGTCGCGCCAGTGGGCAGCGCCAGTACGTCCCCTTTCGGGGTGAAGACGAAGACCTCATCGCGGAAGACGTCAATTTTGACCGCGTCGACAAATTTCTCGGCGTCGAGCACTTCCTTCTGCCAGTCCATGAGCTGGCGCAACCAGGCGAACCGCTGGTCCATCTTGCGGTCTTCCTTGCCACCCTCTTTGTAGGTCCAGTGCGCCGCGACCCCCCACTCGGCGATGCGATGCATCTCCTGGGTGCGGATCTGGATCTCCATCGGCTCGCCGCTATGGCTGACCACGGTGGTGTGCAGCGACTGGTAGCCGTTGGACTTGGGCATCGCGATGTAATCCTTGAAGCGGCCCGGGATCGGCTTCCAGAGCGAGTGGATCACGCCCAGCGCCCCGTAGCAGTCCTTGATCGAGTCGGTCAGCACGCGGATCGCCGAGAGATCGTAGATCTCGTCGAAGTCTTTGCCCATGGTGAGCTTGTTGGCAATGCTGTAGACATGCTTCGGCCGGCCGGTGGTGTCGGCCTTGATCCCAACCGCCGTCAGCTCGCGTTCCAGGATCTCCTTGACGTCGTTGACGTAGGTTTCCCGCTCCTTGCGCTTGCGGGCGATCTTCTTGACGATCTCCTGGTACTCCTCCGGATGCAGCTGCGCAAAGGAGAGATCTTCGAGCTCCCACTTGATGTTCCAGATCCCCAGCCGGTGCGCCAGCGGGGCGTAGATGTCGAGCGTCTCCTGCGCCATGGCGCGGCGGCGGACCTCGGGCAGAAAATTGACGGTCCGCATGTTGTGCAGCCGATCGGCGAGCTTCATCAGCACCACCCGGACGTCCTCCGCCATGGCGACCAGCATCTTGCGGACGTTCTCCGCCTGGGCTTGCTCCTGGCTGCGGAAGGAGATCTTCTCCAGCTTGGTGACCCCGGCGACCAGCTTCCCGACGTCGTGGCCGAAGCTCTGCTCCAGGTCCGAGATGGTGAGGTGGGTGTCCTCCACGGTGTCGTGCAGGATGGCGGCCGCCAGCGTGTCGCGATCGAGTTGGAGATCGGCCAGGATGACGGCGACGCTCAGTGGGTGCTCGATGAACTTCTCACCGGACAGGCGGTTCTGGTCATGGTGGGCGCTGGCCGCGGCATCGTAGGCGCGCGACAGCACCTCGACATCCTTCGGCGGCAGGTAGTTGACCCTGCTCAGAAGATCAGCAAATTGCATAACCACGTTCCCAGGTCGTTGATGGCGAAATTATCCCCGAACTTCCGAAAGCCCAATCAGGGCTGCTCAGTACGCCTTTCCCCAGGCGACCTCGACGGTGGCCGGCCGGCCGCAGATGCCACAGGGCTGGGCCGCCGGCCCGGAGGCTCCCAGGATGACTCGCGTGGTCGCCGTGGTCCGGTCCTTGACCGTGCGCTCGTCTTCCGCTCGCCCGCACCAGGGGGTGACGACAAAGCCGATCGAGGTGTCGAAGAATTTCACCAGGGCTTCGAGCGAATCGAGCCTGACCGTGTGAGCTTCGCGGAATTCGCGAGCCCGGGTAAAGAGCGCCGCCTGGATCTCCTCGAGCATCGCCGGGACGGTGACGCCCAGGTCGCCCAGGGGCACATTCTGCTTGGCTCGGTTCAGCCGCCGCACCAGGGTGACCTCGCCCTTGGCCAGGTCGCGCGGACCGATCTCGATGCGCAGCGGCACGCCCTTCAGCTCCCACTCGTTGAACTTGAAGCCCGGTCGCTCGTCACGCCAGTCGACTTTGACCCGAATGTCCTCGAGGTCGGTCAGGACTTGCTGGAGCGCGGTGTCGATCTGGCTGCGTTCGCTGTCGCTGCGAAAGATGGGGATGATAATCACCTGGACCGGGGCGATGCGAGGCGGCAGCTGCAGACCGGAGTCGTCCCCGTGCGCCATCACCACCGCCCCCACCATTCGGGTGGAGACACCCCAACTTGTCGAGTAGGGAAACTGGCGCTCATTGGTGCGCCCGGTGAAGGTCAGGTCGTAGGCGCGCGTAAAGTTGTCGCCGAAGTAGTGCGAGGTGCCCATCTGTAGCGCCTTGCCGTCGACCATCATTCCCTCGATTGACATCGAGTACTGGGCCCCGGCAAATTTCTCGGTGTCCGACTTGCGGCCGGCGAGCACCGGGACGGCGCACCACTCTTCCGCGATCCGGCGGTACTGCTCGAGCATGCGGACCACTTCCTCTTCGGCCTCACCGGCGGTCTCGTGGAAGGTGTGCCCTTCCTGCCAGAGGAACTCCAGCGTGCGCAGGAACAGCCGAGTCCGCAGCTCCCAGCGGAAGACGTTGTTCCACTGGTTGGTCAGCACCGGCAGATCCCGATAGGACTGGATGTAGTCGCGCAGCACGCTGGCGATCATGGTTTCGGAGGTCGGACGCAGTACCAGGGGTTCTTCGAGCTCTTTGCCTCCGCCGCGGGTGACCATCGCGAATTCCGGCTCAAAGCCCTCGACGTGCTCGGCTTCTTTCATCAAGAAGCTGAGTGGGATCAGCGCGGGAAAGTACCAGTTCTCATGGCCGGTCTCCTTGATGAGCCCGTCGAGGGGATCACGGATGTTTTCCCAGAGCGAGTAACCGTAGGGGCGGATCACCATGCAGCCCCGCACCGGTGAGTAGTCGGCCAGCTGCGCTTTCCGGACGACGTCGGTGTACCAGCCTGGAAAATCCGCGGACTGCTTGCGGATTTCCTTGACGAAACCGGATTCTGGCTTGTCATCGTCAGCCATGGCCTGTGAGTATAAGTTTCGGGAGCATCGATGGAGGTTGGGGTTGAAGGTATTACGCCGGTGGCGGAGGCGGCGCCTGGCCCGGGCACGCCGCGCCCACCCCGATTCGGACCGTCTGTTCCGATTGGCCCGCCTTCACGGCCAGGGCGACGCAGGCAGGTTCGGACACGGTATACCCACCGGCGTACACCAGCCAGGCATCTTTCTCGTTGACCGGGTTGATGGTGCCGGTCGGCCGGCAGCCAGGGACCCGCAAGTGGTGAGTAGGCTTTCCGGGAGAGCCCCAGTTGATCGTGAGCCGGTCGTGCCAATCGTCGGGAACGATGAGGTCGAACGAGGCGCCGCGACGGATATAGAGTCCATCCTTTGCGAAGCGCGCAGCGCCAGGATCTGCGCTTCGGTTGGCTTGCAGAGCCCGATCAGTGGGGAGCGCAACCCGATCGAGCACGATTGAGTCACCTGGTGCGGGCACGGAGCTTGACCCGATCACGTCCTGGCAGGCAAGCAGTTCAGTTCCATCCAAGGGACTGGTCGAGACTGGAGCTGTGCCGGACGAGCAGGCGCTGGATGTGATCACAAGCAGGCCGGCGACGGCCGTCCGGATCATCGGTCGCCCGAGTTAGCTGGCGAGCCTCTGCTCGTCCTCTTTGGCGATCGCGTCAAGTTCGCGCAGCAACGCAGGGACCAATTCTTTCTCTGGAAAGGTACCGACGATCTTGCCGTGCTTGAAGAGAATGCCCTTGTTCTTGCCGCCGGCGATGCCGATATCGGCGTGCTGGCCCTCACCTGGCCCGTTGACCACGCAGCCCATCACCGAGACGTTGATCGGTCGCTTGATCTTCTTGAGTGCCTTCTCGACCTCGGCCACCATCGGCAGCATGTCGATCTCGAGGCGGCCGCACATCGGGCAGGCAATCAGGTTCGGCCCGGTCAATTTTTCGGAAAGCGCATTCACGATGCCGTAGGCGACCTCGACCTCCTCGACCGAGTCGCCGGCCAGCGAGACGCGAATCGTGTCTCCGATGCCTTCCTCCAGCAAGACGCCGATGCCGACCGCGCTCTTGACCGCACCGGTGCGCGGCGGCCCGGCTTCGGTGACGCCCAGGTGCAATGGATAGGAAATCTTGTCGGCAATCGCCCGGTTGGCGGCGATCATGGTGGGCGGGTCCGAGGCCTTCATCGAAACCTTGATCAGGTTGAAATCAAGGGATTCCAGGATGTGGATATGGCCGAGCGCGGCGTTGACCATCGCGGCCACCACCTCGTCCGTCGGCGGCCGGACGCCCGCCCCCTCCTTGGCACGGCCGGGCAGCGAGCCGGCGTTGACGCCGATGCGGATCGGGATCTCCCGCTCCTTCGCGCGCCGCGTAATTTCTTTGACCTTCTCCGGGTCCTTGATGTTGCCGGGGTTCAGACGGAGTCCGTCGACACCGGCCTCCAACGCCATCAACGCCAGCGGCGCATCGTAATGAATGTCGGCGATGATCGGCAACGGCGAGCCTTTCTTGATCTCAACCATCGCCTGCGCCGCTTCTCTCGTCGGCACGGCGACCCGAACGATGCGGCAGTTCACGTCTTTGAGGCGGGCGATCTCGTTGAGCGTCGCCTTGACGTCACGCGTGTCCGCCTTGGTCATGGACTGCACCACGATCTCGGCGGCGCCACCGATGACGACGTCACCGACACGAACCGGGACCGACTTGCGGCGGGCTCTCATGGCCTCATCTCAGCACATCGTTATATGTCACCAACCCGATCAAAGCAAACAAAAGGGCGAGACCGACGTAGTGCACGACCTGCTCTCGGGCGGGGTCGACCGGCTTCCCCCGTATCAGTTCCAGCACGAGGAAGGCGGCGCGACCGCCGTCCAGCGCCGGGAAGGGCAGGATGTTGGCCAGGCCGAGGCTCAGGCTCAGTAACGCCACGACGCCAACCACCGACAGGATCCCGGTCTGGGCCGCCCGCGCGGTAGTCTTGACGATGCCAACCGGTCCCTCCAGGCCTCGTGGACCCAGCAGCCCGCCCAGGCTCTTATCGGTCGCCAGTTGGTAGATACCGCCGGCGATACCGACGATCGAATCTCCCGTTTGGCGGACCGCGAGCCCCCCGGCCTCGATCGGGCCGGGCCTCCAGGTGTGCGCCGCCGGGTGAAACCCAAGAATGTAGCCGCCCGTGTTTGGATCGAGCTTGGGTGTGATGGTCAACGTCACCAGCCTCGAGCCGCGTTCGACCTCGACCGTGACGGGTGTGCCCTTAGAGGCATCGAGCGCGTTGGGAAGATCTTGGAATTGATTGATCGGGTGACCGTTGACTGCCCGGATGACGTCGCCGGACTGGAGCCCCGCATTGTATGCCGGTGTGCCGGCATCGACGGCGCTGACTTCGATCGGGGTTTTGACTTCGGCCGCCCCGATCGTGGTGTACACCCCGAAGAAAATCAAGGCCGGCAGCGCGAGGTTGAAGGCGGATCCGGCGACGATGACGATGAATCGCTGCCAGAGGGGATGGGCGTTGAAGCTTCGCGGACCGGCGTCCATGCTGCCGTCCATGCCGGCGAGCTTGACGAAGCCACCCATCGGGACAGCTCGGATGGCGTAGAGCGTTTCACCACGCTGCCAGCCGAGCAGCTGTGGCCCGAAACCGACGCTGAACTGCTCGACTTTGATGCCGGAGAGCTTCGCGGCCAGGAAATGACCCGACTCGTGCACGATCACCAGCAGGCTGAAGATGACGATGACGAGCGGGACGAGGATGATCGGGCTCATGCGGGCATCTTGCTCCGAACCCGGCTAGTTCCTCCGGCCGATGCCCGGACGTGGTCGCGCGCCCAGCGATCGGCGGCGAGGACCGCCTCGAGGGTGATGTCGTCCGACGAGTGGGCGGCCTCCAGCGCCGCGCGCACCGACGGAATGATGTCGACGAACCGGCGCTGACCCTGGAGGAACAGCGCCACCGCCTCCTCGTTGGCGGCGTTGAGCACCGCCGGGGCGGTGCCGCCTCGCTCGCCGGCCTCGCGGGCCAGCGCCACCGCCGGGTAGCGCACCTCGTCGAGCGCCTCGAAGGAGAGTTGGCCGAGTGCCGCCAGGTCGGGCGCTGGCGTCACGCCCTCGAGGCGCTCGGGGAAGCTGAGGGCGACCGCGATCGGGAGGTGCATGTCCGGAACTCCGAGCTGCGCCTTGATGCTGCCGTCGACGAACTCCACCATCGAGTGAACGACGCTCTGGGGATGGATGACCACATCGATGGCGCCATAGGGCACATCGAAAAGGAAATGCGCCTCGATGATCTCGAGGCCCTTGTTCATCATGGTTGCCGAGTCAACGGTAATTTTGGGGCCCATCTTCCAGCGCGGGTGGGCAAGGGCTTCGGCAATGGTGACCGTCTGCAGCGTCTCGAGTGGGCGGCGCAGAAACGGACCGCCGGAGCCGGTCAGAATCAGACGGCGCACCGCCCGGCGATGCTCGCCCCAGAGGCACTGCCAGATGGCGCTGTGCTCGCTGTCAATGGGAAAAATCTGCGATCCGTGACGACGCATCCGCTCGCGCACCAGTTCCCCTGCCATCACCAGCACTTCCTTGGTGGCCAGCGCGATGTCCTTGCCCGCGTCGAGCGCGGCGAGCGTAGGCGCCAGGGCCGCACTCCCTGCCGCGGCCACGACGACGAGGTCGACCTCGGGATCGCTGACGGCCTCATCGATGGCCCGACCGGCGCGGACCGGGTCGGCTCCCGCCACCTGCGCCAGCAAGGCGTGCGCCTCGGGGTGGCGTCCGGCCAGCGCTTCCAGGGCGGCGGCGTCGCTCCCCGCGACCAGGGCGTGCAACGTGAACCGATCGGGGTGCCGCTCCACGAGGTCGCAGACCTGGCGGCCGATGGACCCGGTGGCGCCCAGCAGCGCGAGTCGGCGGGGCGAGGGACGGGAAGATCTCATCTCTGTGGGCTGAAACGCGGTCTCAACGCGGGTCATTGCACCGACCGCTCAGGCGAGGTGCAGGAAAGTGACGTAATAGTACACGACGACTCCTACCAGGAGGAGCGAATCAATACGGTCGAGGGCGCCGCCGTGGCCGGGAATCAGCTGGCTCGTGTCTTTGACGCCCGCCGTCCGCTTGATCTGCGATTCGACCAGGTCGCCGATCTCCGCCACCGCGCCAATCAGGAGCCCCAGGATCAGGTTATGAGGGAAGCTGAGATTCAGTAACAAGCCGGCGATCCCAAAGAAAATCATGCTGGCAATCAGCTCGGCGACCGCCCCTTCCACCGTCTTTTTCGGACTGATGCGCGCAAAAAACGGGTGTCGTCCGAAACGGACACCCACCACCATCGCGGCGGTGTCGCCGACCCAGATGGCGCCGAAGACGGCGATGACATAGCCAAACCCGAGGTGATTCGGGTCGGGCTGGTGCAGGAAATAGAGCGCGAGGTAGAAGCTCAGTAAGAAACCGAGGTAGAGGCTGCCGCCCACCGCCAGCGCCCAGCGACTGAGGCTGGCCCGCCAGTCGCTGACGAACACCAGGGCTCCGAGACCGAACACGGTCCCCGCCGCCAGCAGAAAGGTGAGGCTCGCCCAGGGGGGTAACCGATCGCGTAGGAGGAGCGCATAGGCCAGCGGGAAGAGCAGCCAGAGTGGCGCGGGCGTGCCCATGGCACGTGTGAGCTGCCAGTACTCGATCAGCCCCGCCCCCAGCACCACGCCGACCGCCGCGTACACCCAGATGGATCCGGCGATCAGGGCTGCCAGCACGAGGGCGATCAGCACTGCGGCGGTGACGATCCGGATCGGCATGTTGGACCGGCGCGCGACAGCCGCGGGGGTCTGGCCGGCCTCCACGTCAGCGGCCTCGATTGGAGACCTCCTCGGGCCGTGCCCCAAAACGGCGCACGCGCCGCTGGTACGAGCTCAGCGCCTCGTCGAAGTCGGCTCCGCCGAAATCCGGCCACAGCGTCTGCGTACTGTAAAACTCGGAGTAGGCCGCCTGCCAGAGCAAGAAGTTGCTGAGTCGCATCTCGCCGGCCGTCCGGATGACCAGGTCCGGATCGGGGAGCCCGCGAGTGTACAGGTGACTCGCCAGGCCGCGTTCGTCGAGCTGCGCCAGGTCCGCCCCCTCTCGCGCCAGTTCGTGGATGGCATCGATGATCTCCTGCCGGCCGCCGTAATTGATGGCGATGTTGAGGATGGCCCTCCCGCTGACCCGGGTTCGCTCATTCGCCTGGCGCATCTGTTCCTGGAGCGGGGCGGAGAGGTCTTGAAGCCGTCCCGAGAATCGCAGCTCGATGCCGCGCTCCGCCAGCTCATCGACCTCGCGGCGGATGGTCTCCGAGAACAGGTTCATCAAGGCCTCGACCTCGTCGCGCGGTCGCGACCAGTTCTCGGTCGAGAACGCGTAGAGCGTCAGGACCCGGATGCCGCGCTTGTCGGCCGCCTCGGCGACCCGGCGGATGGCCTCGATCCCAGCCTTGTGGCCCATGACGCGAGGCAGCAGGCGCTCGCGGGCCCAGCGGCTGTTGCCATCCATGATGATTGCGACGTGCTCGGGCGGGGGCAACTGGCTCACCTGGGGTTCTTGGGCGTTAGACCTCCATGATTTCGGCTTCTTTGCGCGCCGCCATCTGGTCGACCAGGGCGATGTACCGGTCCGCGAGCTTCTGCAGCTGGTCACCGCCGCGGTGCGCTTCGTCGGCCGAAATCTTTTTCTCCTTTTCGAGCGCCTTGACGCGGTCCACCTGCTCCCGACGAATGTTGCGAACCGCGATGTGCGCGCCCTCCGCGTAGCGCTTCACGAGTCGTGCATATTCGCGCCGCCGCTCCTCATTCAACGGAGGGATCGGGACCCGGATCAGCGCGCCGTCGTTGCCGGGGTTCAACCCCAGCTCCGACTTCTGGATCGCCTTCTCCACAGCGCCGATGATGGTCCGGTCCCACGGTTGGATGAGGATCAAACGTGCCTCGGGCACCGTGATGGTGGCCAGCTGGTTCAACGGCGTGGGATTTCCGTAGTACTCGACGGGGAGCTTGTCCACCAGGGATGGGCTGGCTCGTCCCGTCCGGATCGTCAGGATCTCTTTGCCAAGGGCCTCCAGGCTCTTCTGCATTTTGGTTTCCGCGTCCTTGACGTTGGCTTCGATCATTCGGGTGCTCCAACGATAGTGCCGATCTGCTTGCCCGCGATGACCCCCTCGAGGTGACCGGTGTGGGAGAGGTCGAACACGATGATGGGGATGTTGTTCTCACGGCAAAGCGTCACCGCCGTATGATCCATCACGCGCAGGTCCTTGTTGATCAGGTCAAGGTAGTCGAGTCGGACAAATCGCTTGGCCTTCGGATTCGTCACTGGGTCAGCATCATAGATGCCGTCGACCTTGGTCGCCTTGAGCACGACCTCCGCCTCGATCTCGACCGCCCTGAGCGCGGCCGTCGTATCGGTGCTGAAGTAGGGATTGCCGCTGCCGGCGGCGAGGATCACGACGCGGCCCTTCTCCAGGTGCCGCACGGCCCGCCGGCGGATGTAGGGCTCCGCGATCTGGTGCATGCTGATCGCGGTCTGCACCCGGGTCGGCTGGCCCCGGTTCTCGAGCGCATCCTGTAGCGCCAGGGCGTTGATGACGGTGCCGAGCATGCCCATGTAATCCGCTGTGACCCGGTCCATGCCGCGCTTACTCGCTGCGTCGCCGCGGATGATGTTGCCGCCACCCACGACGATCGCGAACTGGGTGTTGAAGGCGTTTTTCACCGCGATGATGTTCTCGGCGATTTCATTGACAACATCCGGATCGATCCCGAAGGCAGCTTTTCCAGCGAGGCCCTCGCCTCCCAACTTGAGGAGCACCCGTTTGTAGCGCGGCTGGGCCGTCGGTTTGATCACAGCATGCAGCGGTTGGACTAGTTGGCTTCTCCGACTTTGAAACGAGCAAAGCGGGAAATGGTTATGTTCTCGCCGAGCTTGGCGATCGCCTCTTTGAGCATCTGGTCCACCGTCCGCTTGTCGTCCTTGGCGAAGGGCTGGTCGAGCAGCACCTCGCGCTTGAAGAAGTCGTTGAGCTTTCCCTGGACGATCTTCTCGATCACCTGGGGTGGCTTCTTCTGCTCGCTTGCCTGGGCTTCGAAGATAGCGCGCTCGCGATTAAGCACGTCCTGCGGCACGTCGTCGCGCCGTAAATACCGCGGCTCCGCCGCTGCGATGTGGACAGCGATCTCATGCGCCAGGTGCTTGAACTCCTCGTTGCGCGCAACGAAGTCGCTCTCGCTATTGAGCTCGAGCAGCACGCCCAACTGATGGTTGTGATGGACGTAGGTCGCGATGATGCCTTCGCGCGCGGTACGGGTGGATTTGGCGCCGGCCTTCGCGATGCCTTTCAGCCGCAGCCAGTCCTTGGCTTTCTCGATGTCGCCATTGGTTGCCTCGAGGGCGCGCTTGGAATCCATCATGCCCGCGCCGGTGGCGTCGCGGAGCGCTTTGACCTGGTCAGCTGATATGGCCATGGTTACTTCTCATCGTCCAGGGCCTCGTCCTCATAGAACTCGGCCTCATCGATTTTCGGCATCCCGGCGAACCCCTTCTCCTCTTCTTCCTCTTCTTCTCCGGCTCCGAACTCGAACTCGGTGACCGGAACCTCGGGCGCGGCCGTGAGCTCCTCCGGGCTGATCAGCTGACGCGCCTCGAGCGCGGCGTCGGCGATTTTCGACGTGATCAGCTTGACGGCGCGGATCGCGTCATCGTTCCCGGGGATGACGTGATCGATCTCATCCGGGTCGCAGTTGGAGTCGGTGATGGCGACGACCGGGATCCCCAGCTTGCGGGCTTCGGTGATGGCGATGTGCTCTTTGCGCGGGTCGACGACGTACACGGCCCCGGGCAGGCGCTTCATCTCCGCCATCCCACCGAAGAAGCGCTCGAGCCGCTGGTACTCCTCTTCGAGCTGGGTGACCGCCTTCTTGCTGCCGGTAAAGCCGCCGTTGTTGCGGATGGCCCGCAGGCTGTTCAACCGATCGATTTGCCGGCGCATGACGGTGAAGTTGGTCAGCATGCCGCCCATCCAGCGGTGATTGACGTAGGGCATGCCGGAACGACGGGCTTCCAGTTCGATCGATTCCTGCGCCTGCTTCTTGGTGCCGATGAAGAGCACCATGCGGCCACCGCCGACGACATCTTTTACCCAGGTGGACGCGTCATCCAGCAGCTTGACGGTCTGCTGAAGGTCGATGATGTGGATCCCGTTGCGCGCGGTAAAGATGTACCGCTTCATCTTGGGATTCCAGCGGCTGGTCTGGTGACCGAAGTGGACGCCGGCCTCGAGGAGTTGCTTGAGGGTGACGAGTGGCATGCGAAAAACGGACCTCCTGTTTGTACTTCCGCCTCCGTCTTCCGGCTACCGGACCTGTGATAGGCAACCCGACGCCGTCAGGAGACGTGCTTATTTGCTCGCCAAAGTATAGCCGCTTAGCGTGAGTTTGAAACCCGGGCTATGCAGCCGGAATGGTCGGCTTCCGTGCCCGTGGTGCGCGAGGCGTTCGGGTGCGTGCCGCGCGCTCGGGTTTGCACGCCGGGTAATCGGAGCAGCTCTTGAACTCGCCGTAGCGACCCTGGCGGAGCACCTGGGGTTTGCCGCAACGCGGGCAGGGGTCGTCCATGAGGAGCTCGCTGGGCGCCGGCGGTGTCACGACCCGCTTGCCGCCTTCGATGTAGCGGCAGTCCGGGTAGCCGGAACAGCCGACGAACGTCCCAAACCGACCCTTGCGATTCAGGAGTGGCTTCCCACAGGTGGGGCACACCCGGTCCTGGATGATGTCGGCGGGGTCGATCTCACGCTTGACGTAGCGGCACTTCGGGTAGCCAGAACAGGCGACAAAGGGTCCACGCTTTCCGTTGCGCGTGACCAATGGCTTGCCGCACTTGGGACACATCTCGCCCGTCGGCTCCGCGGGCGGCGCCTTCTCCTGTCCTTCCCGGCCCTGGATGTAGTCGCACTTCGGGTAAAGGGAGCAGCCGATGAACTCTCCCAGCCGGCTCATCCGATGAACCAGCCGGCCATCGCGTCCCTCTTCCTTGCACTTGGGGCAGTCCTCACCGGTTTCCCGCATCGGGACTTTGATTCGGTCGGTAGCTTCCGCCTTCGTCAGCGTCTTGGCGAACGGTTGGTAGAACTCCCGAACGATCGGCACCCATTTCCGACGTCCCTCTTCGACGTCATCGAGCTCTTCCTCCATGCTCGCGGTGAAGGTGGTGTCGACGATATCGCTGAAGTGCTCGACCAGCCACCCGTTGACGGTGACGCCCAGGTCGGTTGGGGACAGCCGGCGCTCTTCTTGCTTGACGTAGTGACGCGTCTGGATGACTTCGACCGTGGGTGCGAAGGTGCTCGGACGGCCGACGCCCAGCTCCTCCAGCGCCTTGATCAAGGATGCTTCTGTGTATCGCGGCGGCGGTTGCGTAAAGTGCTGCTCCGGCTTCAGTTCCTGCAAGCTGAGCGGCTCGTCAACCGATAGCGCGGGCAGTTCCTTCTCCTCGTCGTTGTCGCTGTCCCGCTCCCAGACGCGATAGAAGCCGTCGAAGACGAGCACCGAGCCATTCGCTCGGAACAGGTAGTCGGCGGCGCCGATATCAACACGCGTCTGCGCGAAGCGCGCCGGGGTCATCTGGCTGGCGGTGAAACGCTGCCAGATCAGGCGATAGAGCCTGAGCAGGTCCGGTGTCAGAAACGCGCGGACGTCATCCGGGGTCCGCGTGACATCGGTGGGGCGGATTGCCTCGTGCGCATCCTGCACGGAGCCCTTGGCCTTGTACTCGGCTTTGTCGCGCCGGGCATAGGTCGGCCCGTACTGCTCGGTGATAAATCGGCGTGCGGCGGTCGACGCCTCGTCCGAGATGCGGAACGAGTCGGTGCGCATGTAGGTGATAAGGCCGGTCGGTCCCTGCGCCCCGAGCTCAATACCCTCATAGAGCTGCTGCGCCAGGCTCATGGTCCGGTTCGGCTTCATCCGCAGCTTGTTGGACGCATCCTGTTGCAGTGTGCTCGTCTTGTACGGCGGCGGCGAATTCCGCATGCTGTCCTTGGTTTCAATCGAGAGCACTTTGTAGCTGGCGCCTTCGAGCTGCGCCATGATCTCGTTGACCTGGCTCTCTTCCTTCAGCTCGAGCTTTTCCTCGGCGCCTTGCTTGCTGTACAGGCGAGCAGGAAAGACTCGCGCTTGATCGACTTTCGAAACCATCGCGTCGAGCGTCCAGGACTCGACCGGAACGAACTTCTGGATCTCCTCTTCGCGCTCGACAACCAGCCGGACCGCGACCGACTGAACCCGGCCAGCACTCAAGCCCTTGCGGATCTTCTTCCACAGCAATGGGCTCAGCTTGTATCCGACGAGGCGGTCGATCACGCGGCGCGCCTGCTGCGCATCCACGAGATCCTGGTTGATCGGCCGCAGCGCGTTTAGCGCCTTCTCAACGGCGCTGGGCGTGATCTCGTGCAACTCGATGCGCTGCGGGTCCTTCAGGTTGAGGACGTGCGCCAGGTGCCAGGCGATCGCCTCCCCTTCGCGATCGGGGTCGGAGGCCAGCAGGATCTCGGAGGCCCCCTTGGCGGCGGCCTTTAAATCCTTGATCGTGGTTTCCTTACCGGGGATCGTTACGTATTCCGGCTTGAAAGAATGCTCGACGTCGATCCCGAGTGTGCTCTTCGGCAAGTCGCGGACGTGCCCCATCGAGGCGCGGATCTCGTACTTGCCACCAAGAAACCGGCCAAGCGTCTTGGCCTTCGCTGGGGATTCAACGATGATCAGTGGGTTTGCCATGTCAGTCTTAAGAAGCGCGCGTCACCGCGCCGCAGTCGCCGATTATATAGCCGCTCAGTTCCAACATCGTCAAGCGCCGGTTCACTTCCTTGATGTCAAGGTTCATCATGGCCGCCAGGTCATCATGATGCCGCGGTTCTACCCAATCAAGCAACTCCCAAACGGCGAGAAGCTCCGGATCTTGCGGGCCCGAATCCGCGCGCGTACGCGCACGCGTGCGCGCGTGTACACGCGCCTGCGCTCGCGCGCGTGCGCGCGAGAGATCGGCAAACTCATCGAGCACGTCCTCAACCGTTTGCACCAGCTTCGCCCCGTCTTTGATGAGCTGGTGCACTCCGGTGGCCAGCGGATTCTCGATACTGCCCGGAACGCAGAGCACATCGCGGCCCTGTTCAGCGGCCATGCGTGCCGTGATCAACGCACCGCTTCGCTGGGCCGCCTCGACCACGATGACGCCAAGGCTGAGCCCGCTGATGATTCGATTGCGCACGGGAAACCGGCCCGGCAGCGGCGGTGTCCCGGGCTCGGCTTCGGTGATGACTGCCCCGGATTGCGCGATCGCCTGCGCCAACTCGGCGTGCTCGGGTGGATAGATGCGGTCGAGACCGGTCGCCATTACGGCCACCGTCGGGCTGCCTCCCTCGAGGGCACCACGGTGAGCCGCGGCGTCGATGCCCCGCGCCAGCCCGCTGACGACCACCACACCGACCTCCGAGAGATCTCGCGCCAGGCGACGGGCGGCCCGCTGGCCATACGGTGTCGCGCGGCGCGAGCCGACGATCGCAATCATGGGCTCCGCCGGAAGCCTGCCGTTGACGTACAGGCGCGGCGGTGGGTCGTGGATCTGTTTTAGCAGCGCGGGATAGTCGGGATCTCCGAGCGCAACGACGCTGTTTGGACTTATCCCCTCCCCCGCGTGCGGGGGAGGGTCAGGGTGGGGGCTCCTATCCACTCTCGCGGTACTGAAGTGCCTCTGCGATGTGCGCCTGCTCGATGCCCGAAGATTCGTCCAGGTCCGCGATCGTCCGCGCCACGCGCATGACTCGGTGGATCGCGCGACCGCTGAGCTGTAGCCGCTCGGCGGCCGCCTCGAGCAGCGTTTGACCGGCACCAGCCAGCGGCTCCTTCCGCAACTGCGGACCGGTCAGGGCGCCGTTCAGCGGACCCTGGGGGCGCCGCTCTCGCTGGCGCTGGCGCGCGCGCAGCACGCGTTCGCGAACCACGGCGCTCGATTCCGCCACCGGCGTGCTCCGCAGCAGTTCGCCGGCTGGCTGCCGTGGAACCAGGACCTGGAGATCGATCCGGTCCCGGATCGGTCCGGACAGCCGGGCACGATACCGCTGGCGATCGAGCGGGGTGCATTGGCAAATCCGGCGGGGGTCGCCGGCGAAGCCGCAGGGGCATGGGTTGGCCGCCGCCACCAGGATGAAACGGCCGGGCAGGACCGCGTGCCCACGTGTGCGAGCCACGGCCAGCCGTCCCTCCTCCAGGGGCTGACGTAACGACTCGAGTGCGTCGCGACGGAACTCGGTGATCTCGTCCATGAAGAGCACGCCCCGGTGCGCGCGAGTGATTTCGCCCGGTCGGGGCGAGGCGAGACCGCCGCCGACTAACGCCGCGGCGGAGACGGTGTGATGCGGAGCCCGAAAGGGCGCAACTTCGAGCAGACCCGCGCCCGCTGGCAGCATGCCGACACACGACGCGATCGAGGTCACCTCAACCGCTTCCGGCTGGCTGAGCGGGGGCAGGATGCCGGGAAGCGCTCGGGCCAGGAGGGTCTTCCCCGCCCCCGGCGGACCAACCAATAAGAGATGATGCGCGCCGGCCGCGGCGACCTCCAGGGCACGCTTGGCATGGGGCTGACCAAAGATCTCCGCCAGGTCGACGTGATGCGTCGGCGGAACAGCCTGCGTCGGCTCAACCGTCGGCGACTCGTCAAGCGTGGCGCCTTGGTCCCAATGAACCTTGAGCTGTCGAAAATGAGTCACGCCGATCACCGGAGCCGTGGTGGCGATCTTCGCCTCCGCCACGTTCCCTGCCGGGACATAGAAGCGCCGGATTCCCAGGCGGTCGAGGTGGGCGATGATCGGCAGCGTGCCCCTGATCGGGCGGACGGCGCCATCCAGTGCCAGCTCGCCAAGCCAGGCAGCGTCCGCGGGCAGGCCGCGGTCCTGGGCGGCGTTGACGATGGCGGCCGCCATCGCGAGGTCGAAGCCACTCCCCTCTTTCGGCAATTGGGCCGGCGCGAGGTTGATGGTTACTTTGCGGCCGGGAAATTCGAAGCCGCTGTTGTTGATCGCGATCTTGACGCGTTCGCGAGCCTCCTGCAGCGCCCGATCGCCCAGCCCCACGATGTGAAATCCCGGGAGCCCGTCGGCAATGTCAGCCTCCACCTCGACCCGGACGCCGTCGAGGCCGAACACCGTCCCTGACAGGGCCCTGGCCAGCACCAGCGCCGATATTACACGGTTTTGTGTATAGGCGTTAGCTTAGTTATGCGGCCTCTGACGAGCAAACTCGTACGCTGCCGGGTGATCGCCCCGACATGCCCTTGAAACAGACGGCGGCCCGCAGTCTCGGTTGGCTCACCACCCTCCCCTTTCGCCTCAACCCCCGGATTCGCATCGGCCCCGGTCTGCTCGGAAATGGTCGGCTGCGCATTACGGGGCCTGGGCAGGTGGTGCTGGACGGGGACGTCAACGCGTGGTCACACGCCGAGGTCAACCGCCTGATCACGACGCGCCCGGAGGCCGTAATCCACATCGGCCGGCACGCCCGGCTCAACGGCTGCACCATCGTCGCCGCCGAACGAGTTGAGGTCGGAGCGGATTGCGTCCTGGGGTCGTGTGAGGTGCGGGACCACCTCCCCTATTCCGAGTCCCCGGCGGATCGTCGCCGCCCGGGCGAGGCCCGACCAATCGTCATCGAGGAGAACGTCTGGATCGGTGGACAGGTGTCTGTGCTGCCCGGCGTGCACATCGGTCGCGACTCGGTGGTTGGCATCCACGCCGTCCTTTTCGACGACGTTCCACCGGGCGTGATCGTCGGCGGGAACCCAGGCCGCGTGCTTCGCCGGCTTGATTTATCCGTCACCGGGGATAATCGAGGACAGTGAAGCTCAATCCCCCACCGACCATCTGTGATCAGTGCAAGCACATGCCACGCTGGGAGCACGTCGGTGGTCCCGATCAATCGGTGAAGCTCGAAGACGGGCGCTCGGTGGTCCGGCGTGGGCAGGTCTGGGTCTGTACGCATTGCGGCCACCAGGTGCCGGTCTCATTCGAGGCGTGGACCTGACGACGGCCGCCGCCACCCGGCTCGAGCGACTGCGGCAGGTGCTCGAGCAGCGCGTCCGACGTGGCATCGACGTCGCGCCGCCACTGATCCGAGCCGGCGTGCTGATCCCACTGGTTACGCGCGATAACACTCTCGAAATGCTCTTCACCCGCCGCACCGACACGGTCCTGACACACAAGGGTCAGATCTCGTTTCCGGGTGGTCAGCGCGAAGACGCGGACGCGGAGACGGTTGAGACCGCACTGCGTGAAACCTACGAGGAGATCGGCCTCGAACCATCGCGCGTCACGGTGCTCGGAGAACTCGACGACGTCTTCACCGCAGTAAGCAGCTTCGTCATCACGCCCGTCGTGGGCCTGGTCGAGGGCGGCATTGACGATCTACGATTAGCGCCCGACGAGGTGAAGAGCGTGCTGATGGTGCCCGTCCACCGCCTCCTCGACTCCGACGTCCACACCACTGAAATCAGGAGCGTCGGGGAGCAGCAGTACCGAATCCATTACTACACGTTCGGCGACGACGTCATCTGGGGCGCGACCGGACGGATCGTCTACCAGTTCCTCAAGGCCTGGGAAGAAGCCGCCTGAAGACGCCGGGCGCGTTTCTCGAAGAGACCATTCAGTCGCAACCCGATGCGCTGGAGAGACTCCTGCGGGACGTGCCATCATCGGCGGCCGTCTCACGACTGTCCGGGTGCTCGCGCATCTTTCTGGTCGGCACCGGGACGAGCTACCACGGCGCGCTGGTCGGGCAGTATCTGTTGCGAAGCGCCGGTGTCGAGGCCTGGGCGATCCCTGCCTTCGAGTTCGCAAACTATCCGCCGCATTTCAAGGACGACGACGGCTTGGTGCTGCTGAGCCATCGAGGCAGTAAGCGGTACAGCCAGGCCGCACTCGAAGGGTTCGGCGGCCAGGACCATTGGATCGCCATCAGTGGCGAAGGGTCTCCGCTGGGCGGCCCGGGTGTCCTCCACACCGTCCCGCAGGAACAGTCGCCGGTGCACACCGCCAGCCACACGGCCGCAATGGCCCGGCTGGCCCAGCTCGCAGTCGCCCTCGGGTCGCCGCCATGGAAGGCTGAGCTTGGGCGCGTGCCTGGCGCCGTCCGGGCGGCCCTCAAGCTGCGCCCCCGGGTGGTCCAGGCCTTGGATCGGCTGCAGATGGGACGCGTTGTCCACTACGTTGGCGGCGGGCCCGCCTACGCCACCGCCCTCGAGGGGGCCCTCAAGTTGCGCGAAGCCGCATACGTGAGTACCGAGGGCCACGACGTCGAAGGCATCTTGCACGGCCCGCTGATCAGCCTGAGCGCAGAGGACTCGGTCGTTGTCATTGCCCAACCCGGCGCTACCCTGGAGCGGACGACAGAGCTAACGGCGGCGCTCCACGAGATCGGCACGTCCACGGTCGCAGTCGGTCCAGCGGCCGCCAGTCTCCCCGCGACGAGCGTTCAGCTTGAGACGCCGGCCATCGATGAGCGGCTGGCTCCGATGGTCAACGTGGTGCCGTTGCAATGGCTGGCACTGGAGATATCCCGACGACTGGGCGTCGATGCGGACAGCTTCCGGAAGGTCGGCCGCTATGCCGATGCCCAATCCAAGTTCACCCTGTAGCATCCCAGTCCTCAAGGCCTGGGAAGACGCCGCTTAGGTTACCTCCCTCCGCCGGTTGGAACCCACTGCGGCCAGGGGCGGTACTAAGGCACATGGGCATCCCGCAAAGGTCGACCGTCGCAGGTGGCTGGCGGTGGCTCGCCATCCCGTTGCTTCTCCTGCTCGCTTCATGTGGCCGAGCAGCCGAAGGTGTGGCGATATCACCCACGGCAATGGCATCGGTGAAGGCGGCCGACCCGGGCGGCTGCCCGATCACCAGACCGCCGAATCCCGCATTCGTGCCTCCCGCGCCTCCGGCGCCCAGCGCGCCATCGGTACGCGGAGAGGAGTTCTGGTTCGGGACCCCGGAGCTGTGGACGTCGCTTCGATCCGACGGGACCTGGAGCGGTCTTCCATATCAGAACGGGGCCTACACGCAGAAGGTTTTCTGGTGGAGCCAGCGCTACGACTGGCAGAGCCCACTGATGGTTAGCGGCAGCCGCATCGACGGATCGGCCCCGCGCCTTCGCGCTTCGACCGCAACCAACGCATTCGCGGACGACATCGGCTCATCGATCCTGGTCGGAGTCGACATCCCGTCGACGGGCTGCTGGGAGATTACTGGCCAGCTGAAAGGAAGATATCTCAGCTTCGTGGTCTGGGTTCGGTAAAGCTAGTCGATGGCGTTCTTGATGTGGTCGACCCGGATCAGGCGCCCGCCGCTGACCGTCAGGCCGACCACGTCGAAGCGGACCGACCCTCGATGTGGCCGTATCTTTAAGTAGTACAGGCCCAACTGCCTGAGCTTCCGGATCTTCTTGGCGTCGACCGCCTCCTGGGGTAAGCCAAAACCGTGGCCGGCCCGGGTCTTGACCTCGACGAAGACCAGGGTCTTGCCGTCCATCGCCACCAGGTCCAGCTGACCGAGCGGCGTGCGTACATCCTTCTCAATGATCTGGTAGCCGAGGCCACGGAGGTGGTCCTCGGCGAGGGCCTCGCCGCTAACTCCGAGCGGATTGACTGGCAAAGGCCGCCGCTTCCAGCTCGGCGCGCGTCCGGATCGAGATGAACGACCGCCGGTGCAGCGGGCTTAACCCGTGCCGGTCCATGGCGGCCAGGTGGTCCGGGGTCGGATACCCCTTGTGCATCTCGAAGCCGTAGCCGGGGAACTTTTCCGCCATCCGGGCCATCAGGCGGTCGCGCGTCACCTTGGCGAGAATCCCGCCGCACATGATCGAGATCGAGCGTCGGTCGCCCTTGACGATCGGCAGTTGCGGGGTCAACGTCTCGGGCAGCAAGAACCCATCCACCAGTAGATAGTCGATCGGTCGACCAAGCTGCTGTATCGCGATCCCCATGGCCCATCGGTTCGCGCGCGAGACGCCGACCCGATCAATCTCATCGACTTCGACGATGCCGACCCCCCAGGCTTCGGCGCCGTCGAGGATGCAGTCGTAGTAATGGTCGCGCTCTTCGGCGGTCAGGAGCTTGGAGTCGTCGATCCCTTCGCAATGGAAGTAGGGCCGCATGATGGCAGCGCCTGCAACCACCGGGCCGGCCCATGGCCCGCGACCGGCCTCATCGACGCCGGCGACGGTCGCGTAACCCAGCCCGAAGGCCTGGCGCTCGAAGACCCAGAGGTCCCGGTCAGCTTTCCGCGGTTTCTGGCGCTTCGGTGCCGGCTTCGGCTTCGTTGTCGGCGGGGACGGCTGTGGTGGCAACGGCTTGGCGCTTCTCCCGAATGCGGGCGCTCTTCCCGACTCTTCCTCGCAGGTAATACAGCTTGGCCCGGCGCACCTTGCCGTGCCGGACCACGTCGATCTTCTCGATCCGAGGTGAGTGCAGCAGGAAACTGCGCTCCACCCCGACGCCGTGAGCGATGCGGCGGACAGTGAAGATTTGCTTCGTGCCGCTGCCGCGGCAACCGATCACGATGCCTTCGAAGATCTGGATCCGCTCGCGGGTGCCCTCGACGACCTTCGCGTGCACCTTGACCGAATCGCCGGGGATCAAGGACGGAAGGTTCTTGCGCTGGGCCTCAGCGTCGAGCAGGTCGATGACGTTAGACACGGCGTACAAGGATAGCACCCCGCTACGGCATGGGCTGACGATCGAGCAAATCGGGACGGCGGCGGCGCGTGCGCTCAGCGGCCTGGGCACGGCGCCAGCGCTCGATCTCGGCATGATGGCCGGAGAGCAGCACCTCGGGCACCTGGTGACCCTCGAAGACCGCAGGTCGCGTGTAGTGCGGGTATTCCAGGAGCTCATCCGCAAACGACTCGTCTTTGGGTGACTCCTCCGAACCCAGCACTCCGGTGATCAGGCGGCTCACGGCATCGATCAGCACCATCGCGGGGAGCTCACCGCCGGTGAGCACGTAGTCACCGATTGAGATTTCACGGTCGACCAGATGTGCGCTAACCCGCTCGTCGACACCCTCGTAGCGGCCGCAGATCAGGTAAAAGTCGGGATGGGCGGCCAGCTCGCGCACCAGGCCCTGGGTGAGACGCTCGCCCTGCGGGCTGAGCAGGATCACCGGCCCCTTACCGGCGCGCGCCCGTACGGCTTCGAAGATCGGCTCGGGCTTGAGCACCATCCCGGCGCCACCGCCGTAGGGAACGTCGTCGACCTGGCGGTGCCGGTCGTGGGTGTAATCGCGAAGGTTGTGAAGCTGCAGGGTGACCAGCCCGCCCGCCAGGCCCCGGCCCGTGACGCCCGAGCTCAGCGGACCCGGGAACAACTCGGGGAAAAGGGTCAGGACCTCGATGTTCACGCCTGCGTCTCTTCGTCCAGCTCGACCGTGATCCGACCTTCGGACGGCGTGATCGAGCGGACCACGCTGCGGATCATCGGGATCAGGACCTCGCGGCTTCCATCCGTCACGCGGAGCACGTCGTTCGCCGGGTAGGTCAGCACCTCGGCCACCTCGCCCAGTTCGCGAGCGCCACGGATGTCGAACACCTTCAGGCCCACCAGCTGGAAGTGGTAGTACTGATTCGCCGGTAGTGGTCGCGCGTCGTCAAGCGGCACGGTGCAGTAGGCGCCAATGAGCTGCTCGGCAGCCGTGCGATCGTCGATCCCGTCGAAGGTCAGCAGCAGACCATCGGGCTGTTCCGCGGAGCGCACGACCCGCAGCCGCCGGCCGCCAACCTTCACCTCGCGGCCCGGCGCGAAGCGATCGGGAAAGTCGGTGAGAAGCTCGACTCGCAGCGCGCCCTTGACGCCGTGGGCACTCCGAACCAGACCAATCCGAAGATCGGTTTCTGGTTGCGTCGTCAAACGATCTCGACCATCACCCGATCGTGGTTCTTCAGTGCTGCCGCCCGCACCACGGCGCGGATGGCGTCGATGTTTCGGCCCCCGCGACCAATGACCTTGCCGACATCCTCGTTGGCCAGGGTGACCTCGACCCGGTTGGTGCGCTCTCCTTCGACCATCGCGACCCGCACGTCGTCGGGCTTGGACACCATCGCCTTGATGATGTAGCCGACCAGGTCGGTGTAGTCGTGCATCGTCAGGCCTCCTTCGTGGCGGCGGCCGCGGCGGGCTCGGGTGTGCCCTGCTCCGCGGGTGCCGCAGCAGCAGGCGCGGCGGCGGGCTTGGGCGGCTTGGTGGGCCGCTTCCGGGCCGATTCCTTGGGCAGCAGCCCCTGGTCGATGAGGAACGCGCGAGCCGTGTCCGAGGGCCGCGCGCCTTTCTGCAGCCAGACCTTGATCTTGTCCAGGTCGAGGTTGAGCTTCACCGGCTCGGTCATCGGATCGTAGGTACCCAGGATCTCGATGAACTTGCCGTCTCGTGGCGAGCGGCTGTCCGCCACCACCAGGCGATAGAACGGATGCTTCTTTGCGCCGATGCGCCGCAGTCGAATCTTTACCGACAAATTGACCTCCTAGCCTTTCAAAAGTTGAGCGGGATCGAAGGGTAATCCCTTGATGCCTCTTCCCTTCCCCATCTGTTTCATCATCTGCTGCATCTGTTGAAAGCCCTTGATCAACCGGTTGACCGCCGCGATATCGGTGCCGGCTCCGCGCGCAATCCGGCGACGGCGGCTGCCGTCGATCATCTCGGGTCGCTCGCGCTCCTTCGGCGTCATCGACAGGATGATGGCCTCCATCTCCTTCAGCTGGTCGTCACCGGGCAGGGCACCCGCGAGGTTCTTGATCTTTCCGGCACCGGGCAGCATCCCGATGATGCCTTCCAGCGGACCCATCTTCTTGACCTGCTTCAGCTGTTCCATGAAGTCGGTGAGCGTCAGCCGACCAGCCCGTAGCTTCTTTTCCATCGCCTGCGCTTGCGAGGCATCGACCTGGTCCTGTGCCTTCTCGATCAAGGTCAGCACGTCGCCCATACCAAGAATCCGCGACGCCATCCGATCGGGATAGAAGATCTCGAAGTCGGTCAACTTTTCACCGATGCCAACGAATTGGATCGGCGTTTGGGTCACGGCCCGCAGCGACAGCGCCGCGCCACCGCGCGCATCGCCGTCCATCTTGGTGAGGATGGCGCCAGTCAATGAGATCGTCTGCTGGAAGGCGCTGGTGACGTTGACCGCCTGCTGTCCGGTCATCGCGTCGAGCACCAGGAGCCGGTGCTGCGATGGAACCGCGTCGGTGATGGCCTTCAACTCGACCAACAGGTCTTGCTCGACCTGCAACCGGCCCGCGGTGTCGACGATGACGACGTCAGCGTTCACCCGTCGCGCCTCGGCGAGCGACTCGCGCGCAATGGTGACGGGATCCTTCCCTCGCGGCGCATACGAGGGGGCGTTGATGCTCTTCGCGAGCACCTCCAGCTGCTCCATCGCCGCGGGACGGCGCACGTCCGTCGACACCAGCAACGGCCGGTGCCCTTCGCGGCGAACGAACAGCGCGAGCTTGCCGGACGTCGTGGTCTTGCCCGAACCCTGCAAGCCGGCGAGCACGAGCACCGTGGGCGGCGACGGCGCATAGGTCATTGGCGCCCGCTCGCCCAGCAAGTGGACCATCTCCTCGTTGACGATCTTGACCAGCTGCTGTCCCGGGTTGAGGCTGTCCATCACCTCGGCGCCCACGGCGCGCGTCCGAATGCTGGCGACGAAGTCCCTGACCACCTTGTAGTTGACGTCGGCCTCGAGCAAAGCGAGCCGGACCTCGCGTAGCCCCGCATCGACGTCGGCCTCGCTCAGCTTGCCCCGCCCGGTCAGCTTCTTGAGCGCCTGGTCGAGGCGCTCGGTCAGGGACTCAAACACGCTGGGTTCGCTCCAGACCGAGCTTGCGTTCGTAGTCGTCGAGGTTCACGGTGGTTCGTCGCACCACGTCGTAGACAGCCGTCCGCGTCACCCCTTCTCGCTGGGCGATCTCGCCGTAGGACCAATCCAGCTCCCAGGCGAGGTGAAGGATGCGGCGCTGATGCTCCGTCAGCAGGGTGCCATAGAGATCGAGCAGGCGCAACTGGCGGTGGCGACGTCTGGCACTGTCAAGCATTTAGCCTTGACAGTATACGGCTAGCTCCGCTTTTCCTCGTTGCGCAGCACGAATTGCAGCAACCAGAGAATCCCGACCACCGCGGCCGCCAGGGCCGCCAGCCCAAGCGCGCCGACCACGACCGCGAGAATCAAGATGGTCAGACCGGTTGGTCCTCGTCGGCGGGCTCGACCCGTTCGTCTTGCAGGATCTGGAGCGCCTCGGCAGCTTGCTCACGCGGCACCCAGAGGTCAACCGCGGCCAGCTCCCCCACCGTATTTCCTAAGACCGCGCCGATCGCTTCCTGCCGGAAGTAGACCGGGATGCCAGACGCCTCCAGGACCGCCTTCCACAGATCCGCCTCAACCAGACTCGTGGCCGTCACGAGCCGGACGAAGTTATCCGGCTTATCCGTCGAGCTCATGTCCCATCCTCCATCCGCAACAACGCATCAAGGTATTGTCCGGGATCGAACCGATTGAGGTCGTCAAGACCCTCGCCGATGCCGACGAGCTTCACCGGCACCGAAAGCTCAGCTTCGATACTAAGCACAACGCCCGCCCGTCCGCTGCCATCCATTTTCGTCACCGCCAGCCCGGTCAGCCCGATCGCCTCCTGGAACACTTTGACCTGTTGCGCCGAATTCTGCCCGACGTGGGCATCGAGGACCGCCAGCACCTCCTGCGGCGACCGCGGATCGAGCCGCTGCAGTACCCGGCGGACCTTCCGCAGTTCCTCCATCAAATCGGTGCGCGTGTGCAGCCGGCCCGCGGTGTCGATGATGACGGGACTCATGTCGCGGGCGCGTGCCGCCTGCACGGCATCAAAGGCGACCGCGCCGGGGTCGGACCCGGGTTGGTGCGCGATGACATCGACCTGCGCCCGTTGTCCCCAGAGCCGTAACTGCTCGATCGCCGCCGCTCGATAGGTGTCAGCGGCCGCCAGCAGGGGGCGGCGGCCGTCGCGACGGAGCAAGTGGGCCAGCTTTCCAATCGTCGTCGTCTTGCCCGATCCGTTGACGCCGACGACCAGCACGACCGCCGGTGCGCCTTCGAGGTTGAGGCCCCGCGAGGGACCGCCCATCTGCGTGGCCAGGTCGGCTTTCAGGAAACGAAGCGCATCAGCGGGCGAGCGCAGATGGGCACCCGCCGCCTGCCGGCGCAAGTCCGCAACCACCCGCTCGGTAGTGGGGACGCCGACGTCCGCCGCGATTAGCGTTGCTTCGAGGTCGTCCCAGAAGGCATCGTCGAGCGCCGGACGACCGAAGACCTCTTTGAGGTCGGCAACGTAGGCCTGGCGACCGGCATCGAGGCTCTTCGAAAACCGTTTCCAGAATCCCTGGCGCTCAGTTGGCGCCCTGTCATCCGGCTCAGGCGGAGCGTTCACCTACCGGGATCAGGGCGTCCTGATGCAGTCGGACCGACACGATCCGCGAGATCCCATGCTCGCCCAGGGTGACGCCGTACAACACCTCCGCCTGCGCCATCGTCGAGTGGTTGTGGGTGACGATCAGGAATTGCTGGTCGGCAGAGAGCCGCTTCAACACGCGATTGAATCGCATGACGTTCGCATCGTCGAGGGCGGCGTCGACCTCATCCAGCACGTAGAAGGGGCTCGGATTGACGGCTTGCAAGGCGAACAAGAATGCCAGCGCGGTCAGTGCCCGCTCGCCGCCCGACAGCAGGGTGAGTGGCTGCAGCCGCTTGCCGGGCGTCTGGGCCAGGATCTCGACGCCCTCGTCGAGCGGGTTCCCCTCCGGCTCGCCCTCGAGCCGCAGGGTCGCGCGGCCGCCCTCGAACAGCTCGGCGAAGAATTCCTGGAAGTTCACCGCCACGGATTGGAAGACGGTGCGGAACCGGCTGTCGATCTCCTCTTCGAGGCGTTGCCGCAGCTCGTTGAGCTGTGCGGTCGCGGCCTCGAGGTCGCCCAGTTGGGCCGAGAGGCTTTCGCAGCGGTCGCGCACTTGCGCGTATTCCTCGGGCGCGAGCAGGTTGACGGCGCCCATCGCATCGAGGCGTCGTTGCAGGCGCGAGACCTCGCGCTCGGTCTTCTGCCAATCGACGTCCTCGATGGCCTCGGTGTCATCTTCGACTTCCTGGCCCCCCTCGCGCAGCGCGAGTGCGCAGCGGTCAACCTCGATCTGCGCAGCCTCGTGGTCGGCCACCGATGCCGTCCAGGCGTCATCCGCATGGGCGAGCTCGACCTGCAGCGTGACGTTGCGTTGTTCGTCCTCGCGGAGCTGCGCCTCCAGCGCCGCGAGCGTGTCGACATCCGGGAGCTGCGCCGACTCGAGGGTCTCGAGCTCGACGCGTAACGTCTGCGAGGTCTCGAGCCACCGGAGGCGCTCCTCGTTGATCAGGGCTGGCTGGACTGCGAGCTCCCCCTCCGCGGCTCGGCGCTGGGCGAGCTCGTTGCCGTGAGAGCGCAGCGTTTGCTGAGCCCGCTCGAGCTGACGGTCCAGGTCATCGGACCGCTGTCTGGCGAGCGCTGCCCGGAGCTCCGTCTCCTGGCGTCGATCGGTCAGGTCACGCAGGCTGGCGGCGACCTCGACGATCTGCTGCTCGAGCGCGGCGAGCTCCAGGTCCGCGGTCGTGTCCGTCTCGCCCAGGACACGCTGGCGGCCCAGCGTCTCGACCTCGCTCTGCTCGGCCTGCTGCAGAAGGCCGCCGATCCGAATCAGCTGCTGCCGGAGTTGTCCTTCCTGCTGGCTCTCTCGCTGGACCGCGTCCGTAGCGGCAGCCAGCGCGCCGGCGGCCTGCGCTGCCGCGGTGCGAGCGGCATCGACCCGAGCCGAAATCTCTTGCCGTTCAGCCGTCAACGCCGACCGGACCGCGGCCAACTGCTCCACCTCCTCCGCAGCCCGAAGCGCGGCGTGCCGCTCACCATCGAGCGCCTGCTCGGCGTCTCGGATCCTGGACTGAACCTCGAGAAGCGCATCCGCGGCCTGCCCGCCTCGATAGGAGACGGCCGTGATGATCTCCCCACCGGGCGTCACGGCCCGCAACTCGGGATGGTGTTCCACGACACGAGCGCCCTCCGACCCGTCGGCCACCAGGACCACGCCGCGAAGCAGATGGGCCAGCAGCCGGCGGGCATGATCGTCGGCGCGCACGAGGTCGATAACGGGAAGCAATCCGTCGGGCACGGCTGCCGGCGTGTCGCTGTCCTGCGGGTAGAGCAGCGTGTCACGCGCCTCATCGGCGGCCGCCAGTGCGGCGGCGGCGCTCTCGAAGCTGCCGCGGTCGCGCGCCACCCAACCGTGCAGCCAGCCCTCTAGCGCAGCCTCGACGGCAACCCGATGCACCGGTTCCACGTCGATCAGCTCGACAAGGCGTTCCCAGTTGGCGTCACTGCGGATCGGCCAGCGACGTCGTGCACCATCGAGCAAGGTCCGAAGCGCGCCGAGCTCGGCCTCGAGTGCACGCAGCGCCGCCTCTCGCTCCACGACCGTTTTACGGGCCGCCTCGACGGCAGCCTCGGTCTCAGCCTGGCGCTGCTCGAGACTCGCGGTCGCCTGGCTCACCTCGGAAAGCTCCTGGCCCGCGGCCTGGGCGATGCGGCACCGCCGGTCGAACTCCTCGCTCAAGGTCGTGTGACGAACGGACCAGGCCTCGAGCTGGGCCCGCGCCTGCTGCTGCTGTTCACTCAAGAACTGGCGCCGGCCTTCCAGCTGGCGAAGCTCCGCGTCGATAGAGGCGGTCTCGCGCTGCGCCTCGTGGCGCCGCTTGAGGCGTGCGATCCGGTCTGCCTCGAGCGCCCCCTGCGTGTCGCGCGCCGCCTGCTCGGCTGCCACCGCGGCCTGCAGGGCGCTGGTTGCCGCCTCGAGCTCCACCCGCGCCGCCTCTACCCCGCGAGCGAGCTCATCAACGACGCGGGTGCCCGCCTGCTCGGAAGCATCCAACCGTTCGAGCTCTCGCTGCAGCGCCTCCAGCGCCTGAACGGCGGCCAGGTTTCGTTCCTGGGCGATCCGCGCCTGGTGTTCACTCTCGGCCAGGCGGAGGCGTACGTCGGCCACCGCCTCCTGGTGACGCCAGCGCGCCTCGCGCGCGGCAAGCAACGTGGCGCGATGCTGAGCGTAGAGCGGTTCGAACTCGGCGACCGCCTGGTTCGCCGCCACACGTTTGTGGTCGGCCGTTTGCTGGCGGGCCAGAGCCTTGCGGAGCTGGACCATCGCCTTGCGCCACGCATCGCGGGCGAGGCTGCCTTGCAGCACCTTGAGTGCGTCGGCGACTTTCCGATACTCCTCGGCGGAGGTAGCCTGCAAGCGCAACTCCTCGGCGCGTGGACTCAGCTCATTGAGAATGTCGCGCGCGCGTCGCATGTCGCGGTCCGCTTCTGCCAGGCGGTTGATCGCCTCCTGCCGCTGGTCGCGGAGGCGCCGGACGCCGGCCGCTTCTTCGATCAGCTCGCGGCGAAGCGCGGGGGCGGCCTGGATGACGAAGTCGATATCGTTCTGCGCCGTCACGGCGTAGCCATCCTGGCGCAGGCCGGTGCTGGCCAGCAGCGCATCGATGTCTTTCAATCGCGCGCGCGACCCGTTGATCAGGTACTCGCTCTCACCGGAGCGGAACAGACGGCGCGCGACTTCGATCTCGTTGAACTCGACGTTGAGCCGCTGGTCGGCATTATCGATGGTGAGCGTGCATTCCGCCATGCCGACCGCCGACTTGCCGGGACCGCCCGAGTAGATGACGTCCTCCATCTTCTGGCCCCGCAAGCCGCGGGCATTGCGCTCGCCGAGCGCCCAACGGATTGCATCGACCAGGTTGGACTTGCCGCTACCGTTGGGGCCGACGATGGCCGTGATGCCCCGGCTGAAGGGCAGCTCCGTGCGGCGGGCAAAGGTCTTGAACCCTTGCAGCCGTAGTGACTTTAGATGCACCGGCTAAAAAGTTAAAAGCATGGCTGAGCTATCGCGCCCATCAGTGACGTAAGCATGGACCACGGCGCGGGTCACGACGTGTATTAGAGCACGTCACCGTTGCCGATGGCAACGGCGGCTATGCCGGGTATACGTCGACTTCGGTCGCTTTGACCGCAACCCATACTGGATCGCCGCGGTCGAGGCTCAGCTCACGGACCGCTGCGGGCGTAACTTCAGCGACGATCGACGGCGTGCCCTCGAGACGCACGCGCACCCGATCGCCCTCGAAATCGAGGTCGACGGCGCGACCCTCCCAAACATTTCGCGGGGTGCCATCGGGCCGGGTCCGGAAGATGGCGACCGTGCGCGGATGCACGACCGCGAACACCTCGCCATCGGACGCACCCGCCGTCATCAACGAGCCCCCACCCGCAATCGTGATGACGTTCTGGCTCGCCCGCCCGCGGAAGAGATTGACGCCGACCAGGTCGGCCACATAGCGTGAGCGCGGGCGCTGCGTCACCTCCGCCGGCGAGCCGGATTGGAGCACCCGTCCCTGCTCGAGGATCACGAGCCGGTCCGCCATCGCCATCGCCTCCAGCGGGTCGTGGGTCACGAGCAGGCGCACCCCTGGAAATGATTCGAGGTGGCGGCGCAAGTCGCGGCGAAGCTGCACGCGCGTGCTGGCATCGAGGGCCGCCATCGGTTCGTCGAGCAGTAGCAGCGCGGGGTTGGTCGCGAGGGCGCGCGCGAGGGCGGCCCGCTGGGCTTGCCCACCGGACAGGGACGCCGGCCTCCGCTGCGCCTCTGGCTGCAGTCCGACCCGCTCAAGCCAGAGCTGCGCGGTTGCCGTTGCCTCCGACCGAGCCGTCCCGCGCGAGCGCAGGCCGAAGGCAACGTTCTCGAGCACGGTGAGGTGCGGAAACAGCAGGTAGTCCTGGAAGACCATCGCGATGGACCGTCGCTCGGACGGAACGAAGACCCCCGCCGCCGGTTCCTCCAGCACGGCCCCGTCGAGGACAACGCGCCCTCCATCGAGCGGCAAGAGTCCCGCCAGGCCGCGGAGCAACGACGTCTTCCCCGCGCCATTGGGCCCGAGCACCGCGACCACTTCGCCCGGTTCAACCGTCAAGTCGACATCGAGCTCGAAGGCGTTGATGCCGAGGCGCATCCGAGCCTCGAGGCTCATGACGACCCCAGCCAGCGGTCCCGAAGCCCGATCAGCACCGCGAGCGAGACCGCCAATAGCACCAGGCTCAACACGATCGCGGCGTCCGGGTTGCTCTCGAGCGCGAGGTAGACCGCCAGTGGCATGGTCTGGGTGCGTCCGGGAAAGTTGCCGGCAAAGGTGATCGTGGCCCCGAACTCCCCCAACGCCCTGGCCCAACAGAGCACCGCGCCCGCCACGAGCGAGGGACGGACCAGCGGGAGGGTCACGCGCCAGAGCACGGTCCAGCGGCTGGCTCCCAGAGTTCGCGCCGCGTCCTCGAACCGCGCGTCCATCGAGCGGAGCCCGGCTTCCACGGTGATCACGAGGAAGGGCATCGCCACGAAGGTCTCCGCGATGATGGCGCCCGCCGTCGTAAAGGGCAGATGAATGCCGAGGCTGGACGCGAGCCAGCCACCCAGCAATCCTCGCCGGCCAAAGGCCAGCAGCAGGGCGACGCCGCCGACCACCGGCGGCAGGACCATCGGCAGTACCGTGACGGCGCGCAGCACCGCGCGGCCCGGAAAGCTGAGCCGCGCAAAGGTCCACGCCAGCGGCACGCCGAAGATGAGGGCAATCGCGGTCGCCGAGAAGGAGGCGAGCAGCGAGAGGCGCAGCGCCGTCAGGACCTCGGGCGAGCGCAGCTGCTCCCAGGTCGACGCCCACGGCGTGCGTAGCACGAGGCCGACCAGCGGGATGAGAAAGAAGGCGGCTCCAACTCCGGCCAGCACCAGGAGTGCGACCGGTGCCGCCGGCCGCGGCCTCATCGCCTTACGGGCCGGTAAAGCCATAGCGGGCCAGGGTTGGCTGGCCGGCACCAAGGAGATATGAGATGAACGCTTTCGCCAGTTGCCCGTTCTGGGAATCCTTGAGGATGACCACCGGATAGTCCGCGACGACGTTCTGTCCTAGTGGAATTTCCACCCCCTGCACCGCCGCGCCGCCCGCCTTCACGTCGGTGACGTACACCATGCCCGCGTCGGCTTCGCCCAGCGCCACCTTGCTGACGACAGACTTGACGTCGGTCTCCTGGCTGGCTGGCTTCACGGTGACGCTGGCGTTCTGCAGGGCCTGCGCGGCGTAATGCCCGCATGGAACCACAGGGGCGCAGAGGACGACCACGAGTCCCGAACGGGCGAGGTCCGAAAGCCCCGCGATGTGTTTCGGGTTGCCGGTGGCGACCACGATCTCGAGACGGTTGTGGGCAAAGATCGTCGGCGAGCCGGCAACCAGCGCCGCATCGACCAGCTTCTGCATGTTGGGCTGATCCGCCGATGCGAAGACGTCGCCGATCGCGCCTTGCTGGATCTGCGCGACGAGCGCCGCCGATCCACCAAAGCTCAACTTGACCATGCTCCCGGCGTACGTCCTTTCGAAGTCTCTGGCGATCGCGGTGTAGGCCGCGGTCAGCGAGGACGCCGCGAAGACCGTGATCGTGCCCCTCAGCGCCGAGGGACTTGAGGATGCGGGGGCGGAGCTGCCACAGGAACTACACAGTGCGGCCACGGCGAATGCGGCCACGGCTCGCCCACGCACCGCGTCTCAGGCCTCGGGAAGCTCGACCATCACGTTGGTTGCCTTGACGACGGCGACCGCGCGCACCCCAGGCGCGAGGCCAAGCTCGTCAGCGGCTTCGCGCGAAATTAAGGACACGAGTCGATACGGGCCCGCCTGCAGTTCGACCTGTGCCATGACCCGGTCTTTGACGACGCGCGTGACGATACCCTGGAAATGGCTGCGGGCCGATCGGCCTACTATCGTTTCTGGCCTGACATCAGCCGGCGGCTTAGCCATGAAGCGCGCGAGTTGCCTCCCGTCCACGACGCGTTGGCCACCGGCCGTCCTGATGGTGGCCAGCCGGCCGCTATCGGTCAGCCGGCGCACGCTGTCGACACTGATACCGAGGAGCTCCGCGACCTCGCCAATCTTGTAGGAGGCCATATCCAGGACGGACCAACTCTAGCATTTGCGGGTTTTCCACACAAAATACCTCGGATTATCGGTCATTAGGGCGGATCTGGATCGCGCCGAGAGACTCGTGACGAGGCTCGTAGAATCCCTCCTGTGAGTAACCAGGACGTGGATGCCCTTCGGGCCGAGAATGCCGAGCTGCGTCGCCTGCTGATCAAGAACCAGTGGGGCGGATTGACCCCGCTCAAATCCAATGGGGCCTGTCCGGAATGTGCGGGTTCCCAACCGCCGCTAGGCGGTGGTCATCGGCCCGGCTGCGCGGTCGCCGCGGCGTTGGCCCGGAGTTAGTTCGGGGAGCGGCGCGCCTCGTGGGCGGCCACGGCTTCGAGGACCTCGTCAGCGGCCGGTGGATGGTCGAGCGCGCCGAGTTGCGCCAGGGCTTCGCGCGCGGCCATCTGTTCGGCGGCCCGTTTTGTCCGTCCCTGTCCTTTGCCGCGAATGTCATCCCCAAACGTGACCTCGGCGGTGTACTCACGGCGGTGGCCGGGACCCGAGGCGCTGACGATCTCATACTGCGGCGTCGTCAGAAAGCGCTCCTGGGTGACCTCCTGCAGGCGGCCCTTGTAGTTGTCGTCCGGCCAGGCCTGCACATCGATCAGGCTGCGACTGAAGAGGCGGTAGGCCGCCCGGTAGCCCTGATCCAGGAAGATCGCGCCGATGACTGCTTCGAAGGTGTTGGCGAGGATCGACTGCAGCGAGCGCGCCCCCGTCTTGTGCGCCCCCTTCCCCAGTAACAAATAGTCACCGAGGCTGAGTCGCGAGGCAAGACGCGCCAGGCTTTTGGTGTTGACCACTGAGGCGCGCAGGCGGGTAAGCTCGCCCTCGTCCGACGTCGCATAGGTGTGGTAGAGGTGTTCGGCCGCGATCAGCTCGAGCACGGCATCACCGAGGTACTCCAGCCGCTCGTTATCTGCGCTGCCCCGTTCCGGGTGCTCGTTGTTGTAGGAGCGATGCGTCAACGCCTGCCGGAGGAGGGCAGCATCGTGGAAGCGCACGCGGAGCGTGCGCTGAAGCTTCTGGAGGGGGTCGTCGGTCGGCGTGGGCTCTAGTTCAGGTGGTGATTCCGAGCTTTTCTTGAACGTAGTCCCACGCGGCACCGACGGTCTGGATCTTTTCAGCGTCCTCGTCAGGTATCTCCATTCCGTATTCTTCCTCGAACGCCATGATCAATTCGACCAGGTCGAGGGAATCCGCGTTGAGGTCGTCGACGAAAGAGGCGTCGGGTGTGACTTGCTCGGTATCGACGCCGAGCTGTTCGGCGATGATGCCTTTGAACTTCTCGTAGCTGTTCCCGTCCATCCGACTCCCCTGCTAGGTAGTGCGAGCCGTCAAATTCTAGACCAAGCGGGGCCAATCTTCCTAGATCGGGAGACCGCCGTCAATGCCCAAAACCTGGCCGGTGATGTAACCGGCTGCTCGCGACGCGAGGAAGACAATGGCCGGCGCGACGTCGTCCGGGGTGCCGATCCGGGGGATGGCCGCCGCTTGCCGGGCTCGTTCGAGGAGCTCGGCTGGCAGGCCGCTGGTGAGCTCGGTCGTGATGAAGCCGGGAGCGACGGCATTGACGGTGATGTTTCGGGAGCCGACCTCTTTCGCCAGCGACTTGGTCAGGCCGATCAAGCCCGCCTTCGAGGCGCTGTAATTGGCCTGCCCGGCATTGCCCGCCACGCCGGCCAGCGACGAGACGTTGATGATCCGGCCGTACTTCTGCTTGAGCATCGGTCGCAGGGCGGCCTTGCTGGCCAGAAAGGACGCTTTCAGGTTGGTCTGGATCACGATGTCCCAGTCGGCCTCGCTCATCCGCATCACCAGCGTGTCGCGGGTGAGCCCGGCGTTGTTGACCAGCACGTCCAGCCGGCCCCACTGTTTCACCACGGCCTCGACGGCAGTCGCCGGCGCCGCGCTGTCGGCGAAGTCCGCCTGCAGCGCCATCGCCTGGTGGCCCTCGTGCGAGAGCTCCTCGACCAGCCCGTCCGCCTCCGCCTGGCGGCTCTTGTAGGTAATGGCAACGCTAGCCCCGGCCCGTCCAAAAAGGACGGCGGTCGCCCGACCAATGCCGCGGCTTCCCCCGGTCACCAGGACGACCTGGTCCGAAAAGCCGTCAGCCATGGATGGTCTTCAGTGTGGTGTTCATGCTCGCCAGATCCTCGATATTGTGGACCACCGCGCCCGGGAGAATCTTCCTGACCAGCCCGGTCAGGGTCTTACGCGGACCAACCTCAATGTAGGTGTCGGCACCCAGCTGCTGCAACCGCTGGATTGACTGGGTCCAGCGCACTGGGCCGGTCAGCTGGCCGACCATGAGCCGGCGGACCTCGATCGGATCCTGATGGACCTGCGCGTCCGCATTGAAGACCTGGGGGCGTCGCAACGCCCGAAGCGGGATGTTCCCCCAGGCGGCGGCGAAGACCTGCGCCGCGTGGGCCATCAGCGGCGAATGGAAGGCCCCGCTTACGGGCAGCCGCACCTGGCGCTTCGCCCCCGCGGCGTCGAGCCTGGGGCCGATGTCCTTCAGGCCGGCCTCGCTCCCCGAGATCACCACCTGGCCGGGGGCATTGTAGTTGGCGACCACGACCTCTCCCCTGCTGGCGGCACAAGCCTGTTCGACGGCGTTGTCGGCCAGGCCGAGCACCGCAATCATGCCGCTGGCGGCAGGCGCGGCGTCCGACATCGCGCTGCCACGAGCCCGCACGGCCGCCAGCGCGTCGAGGGGGTCGAGCGCCTCAGCCGCCACCAGCCCGGCGAACTCGCCCATGCTGTGGCCGGCGACCAGCGCAGGGGCTAGCCCTCTGGCCGCCATCAGGCGCAGCAGCGCGAGGCTGTGAAACAGGATCGCCGGCTGCGCGTTGCTGGTTGCCTGGAGCTCGGCCTCGGGTCCGTCGAGCATTAAACGTCGCAGCGGCATCTCCAGGCGACCTTCGGCCTGGCGAAGGAACTCGGCCGAACCCGGGTCCCGGTCCAGGTCGCGGGCCATTCCAATGAACTGAGCGCCCTGGCCTGGGAACAGGAAGGCGACGGTGATCGGCTTAGGACCTAGTCGGTCTTGATGACTTCGCGCCCGTCGTAGTAGCCGCAGTTACGACAAATCGTGTGCGGCCGCTTCGGCTGGTGGCACTGCGAGCACTCCACCAGTTGGGTGCGCTTTATCGCCAGGTGGGCGCGGCGCTCGCCCTGGCGGGCATGGGCGTATCGAGTCTTTGGGAGAGCCATGAGCAGCCCATTATAAGGTCAGCGGCTGCTGATGACCTCGACTTCCTTGGCGGCCTTGGCCGGAGGGGTCCGCAACGCCTCGACGCCCTTCTTGACGGTGGCGACCGTCCGCAGCAGCTGCGTCTCCAGGTTCTGCATGACCTCCCAGGCATAGCGATCGCCAGCTCGGCGGGTCTCCTCGGCCTTGAGGGCGGCCTCTTTGAGCATCGCGTCGGCTTGTTTTTCAGCCCGCTTGACCAGTTCATGCTGGCCGATCATCGTCTGGGCCCGCTCCCCCGCCTTGCCCACCGTCCTGGCTGCCTCCGCCTGCGCCTCGGAGAGCAGGCGCTGCTGCTCCTGCAGGGTCCAGCGCGCCTGCTTGATCTCGTCGGGCAGGCTCAGCCGAAGATCGTCGATGCAGGCCAGCGCCTCTTCCTGGTCGATGACGACCGTCCGCGTCAGCGGGATCTGGCGGCTGTGGCCGATCAGGTACTCGAGCCGATCGATCGCTTCATGGATGTTCATTGGGTGTGCTCCTTCAGGGTCGCGGGGTTCCCGCGGTGAGACGTTGTTTGAGCGGTCCGACGACGTTGGCTGGGACGAATTCCGAAATGTCTCCACCGAACTCGGCGAGTTCCTTGATCAAGCTGGAGCTGAGAAACAGGTGGCGCAGGCTGGTCGGGATGAAGACGGTGGTCACGTCGGGCTCCAGGCGCCGGTTCATCAGCGCCATCTGGAACTCACTCTCGAAGTCTGACACGGCGCGCAGCCCGCGAACGATCACGCGGGCACCGACCTGTCGCGCGAAGTCGATCGTGAGACCACTGAAGGTGCTGACCTCCACGCCCTTACGCTCACCAAGACTCTCGCGGATCATGGCGACGCGCTCTCCGGTCGTGAACAGGGGCTGCTTGCTGGGGTTATCGAGGACCGCGATCAGCACACGATCGAAGATCCCCGCGGCCCGATCGACGATGTCGAGGTGGCCGTGGGTCAGTGGGTCAAAGCTGCCCGGGTAGAGCGCGGTGATCACTCGTACCTCAAGAAGGTAAGGCGGGTGGCGCCGTAACTGCGATCGCGCACCAACGACAGCCGCTGCAACGCCGGCAACGGTTGGTCGCGATGGTGCTCGACCACCAGCAGCGCCTCGTTACGGAGCGGAGCGCGATCGAGCGCCTGCAGGGCAGCCGTCAGCGTCGCACTGTCCTGGTAAGGGGGGTCGAGGAGAAGAAGGTTGTAGGCGGCGAGGTCGCTGTCGTGCGCCCTCAACCAGTCGATGGCGTCGGCATTTGCCACGTCGCCCTGCTGGGCGAAGCCGGTTGCGGCCAAATTCTCCGCGACGATGGTAGCACAGGCTCGGTCGCGTTCCACAAATGTCGCCGACGTGGCTCCCCGCGACAACGCCTCGACCCCCAGTGTCCCGGCGCCGGCGAAGAGATCGAGAACTCGCGCACCGCGTATGCTGTCGCCGATGATGTTGAACAAGGCCTCTCGCACCAGTGCCGTGGTCGGTCGCGTGGCTCGGCCCGGCGGCGTCTTGAGCAGGCGTCCACGACTGGTCCCAGCGGTGACGCGCGTGGCCGGCCCCGTCATGCGATGAGTAAAACAGGCGGATCGGTCTGACGGCCGCCGCCAAGGAAGGAGCTGCAGCATAGTCGTCGTCGACGCCCTGGTAGGCATCATCCTGGTGCTCGTCTTGCCGGTCGCCACCGGTATGGGGGTCGGCTGGCTGATGAGCCGGCTCCGACCGCTGCCGCCCGCGGCCCCGCCACCGAAGGTCAGTCCAGAGCGAACACCTGACGATACGCCGAAAGCTGGAGGCGGAGCCCCGGCTCGCCGGCCAGCGTCGGGTCGCGCTCCAAGAGGCGGACGGCCTCGCTCTGGGCGTCGCTGATCAACGCGGCATCCAGCAGGTTCGCCATCTTGAAATCCTTCCCATGCTGCCGGTAGCCAGCGAGGTCACCCCAGCCCCGTAGGTTCAGGTCGATCTCCGCCAGGTCGAACCCGCTTTTGTTGGTGACGACCGCCTGGAGGCGTTTGAGGGATTGCGGATCCTCGGCGTCGGTGAACAACAGACACCACGATTCCTCGGATCCCCGTCCGACCCGGCCCCGGAATTGATGCAGCTGGGCCAACCCGAATCGGTCGGCGCCCTCGATCATCATGACCGTGGCATTGGGAATGTCGATGCCGACTTCCACCACCGAGGTGGAGACCAGGATGGCAACGTCGCCCCGTTTGAAGGCAGCCATCACGGATTCCTTCTCGGCAGATTTGAGTCGGCCGTGGAGTAAGGCGATGCGGGAGGCGAGCTCGGGAAAGACCTCGCGCTGCAATTTCTCGAGCTCCTGGGTGGCCGAGCGGACGCCGAGCTTGTCCGACTCCTGGATCAGCGGGCAGATCACGAACACCTGCCGGCCAGCCTCTACCTGCTTGCGGATGAAGCTGTAGGCATCGGCGCGCTTCTCGGGTGGAACCAGGCCGGTCTTGACGGGCCGGCGCCCGGGTGGCATCTCGTCGAGGATCGAGATGTCGAGGTCACCGAAGAGCGTCAGCCCAAGCGTGCGCGGGATGGGCGTCGCCGTCATTGACAGGAAGTGCGGCGTGCGCTCGGTTTTCTGCCGGACGGCGAGCCGCTGGCCGACCCCGAAGCGATGCTGCTCATCGACCACGCTCAGCGCCAGGTCTTTGAACTGCACGCCTTCCTCGATCAACGCGTGCGTCCCAACCAGGACCGGCAGCTGCCCTTCCGCGAGCGACGCCAGCATCGGCCTTCGCGCCGCGGCCGGGGTGCTACCCACCAGCAGTCCGACATCGATCTGAAAGGGGCCGAGGATCGATTGGATGACGTCCGCGTGCTGGCGGGCGAGGATCTCGGTGGGCGCCAGCAGGACGGATTGGAAGCCGGCGTGGGCGGCGTGATGCATGGCCATCGCCGCGACCACGGTCTTCCCCGATCCCACGTCACCTTCGAGCAGCCGGTTCATCGGCATGGGGCGCGCGAGATCCTGCAGGATTTGCCAGGCGGCGACGCGCTGCGCATTGGTGAGCTTGAAGGGCAAGGCGGCGACGAAGCCACGCGCGGTCGGCTCATCGAACGGCACGACTTGCGCGCTCCGTGCCTGGCGGCCACGCTTTGCCAGCTGGGCGGCGACCTGGAGGACGAACATCTCCTCGAAGGCGAGGCGCTGCTTGGCGCGGTCCAGTCGCGCCGCCGACGCCGGGTAGTGGACCTGCCGCACCGCCTCGGCGCGCCCCATCAACTCGCGACGGGCAAGAAGCTCGCTCGGCAAGAATTCGTCGAGCTGGTCGGCCAGCCGGAGCACTGCCTGGATCTTGGGTCGAAGCCATTTCGAGGTCAGGCCCTCGGTTTCCCGATAAACCGGCACCAGCCGTGCCACATTGGTCGGGCGAAGCGACACCTTTTCGTGGTCCGGGTTCTTCATCACCAGCCCGCCGTTGAGGTCGGCCTCGCCGGCGACAAAGATCTCGTCGCCCTTCTGCAGGCTTTTCACCAGCCAGGGCTGGTTGAACCAAACCACGCGCAACGTCGTCCCGGAATCGTCGCCCAGGACGGCCTCCGTCAGCGCCATCCGCTTGTACTTGGTTTGGTGGGCGCCGATTTCGTAGATTCGTCCACGAACCGTTGTCTTCACTCCCGGACGCACGAAGGCGATCGGCGTGATGGTGGAAAAATCCTCGTAGCGGCGCGGGAAGAAGAGCAAGAGGTCACGGATGGTCGCGATGCCGAGCCGGGCTAGCCGTGCCTCCGTCCTATCGCTGACGCCCGTGAGGGTCGTGACGGGATCGTCGAGGGACGGGTCCCGCACCACGTGCAACCGCGGCATGATCAGGCGACGAGATAAGTAAAGCCGATCACGCCAGGTCCGGTGTGCGTTCCGAGAACGGCTCCGATCTCGGTCAGCTGGATGTCCACGCCCGGATAACTCGACCCGACGCGCTCGCGCAGTTGCTCGGCGTCCGTCTGGGCGGCGCCGTGCATGATGGCGAGCTGGCTCACTTTGCCGTCCCGTTGCAGCAGCTCCACCAGCCGGCTGAGGGACTGCGGCCGTCCACGCGCGCGTCCGACCGGAACCACCTCCCCATCTTTTAGCTGCAGGATCGGCTTGACGTTGAGCAACGACCCGAGCAGGGCCCGTGCCTTCCCAATGCGGCCGCCCCGCTCGAGGTAGGTCAGCGTGTCGACCACGCAAATGACCCGCGCCTTGGGCACGAGTCCCTGCAGGCACTCGGCGACTGCTTGCCGATCGCGGCCCGCCTTGGCGAGTTTCGCCCCCTCGAGGGCCATGAAGCCGAGGGCCATGGAGGTGCTGAGCGAATCGACCACATCGATCTTCCCGTCACCGACCGACTGCGCCGCCATCAGCGCGGAGTTGTAGGTGCCAGAGACCTTGCTGGAGAGATGCACGGAGACGATCTCGTCGCCGCCGTCAAGCAACTTTCGATAGGCCTCTTCGAAGGCACCCACCGAGGGCTGCGAGGTGCGAGGCAGCTGTGATGATGCTTTGAGCCGGCGGAAAAACTCGTCTGCCGAGAGGTCCACGTGGTCTCGGAAGACTTCGTCGCCGAAGTGGACGTTGAGCGGGACAACCGTAATACCGGCGGCCCGCTGTTGCTCCGGGGTCAGGTCCGCGGTGGAATCCGTAACGATCCGCACCACGAATGGAGTATAGCCAGCGGTTCGCGCCAATCACAGCCGGGCAACGGGCGCGTTTCGTTAGGTTGGGCGTCGCAAAGATTGATAAACCTATACGTGATGTCGCTCCCAGGACATGTCGCCCTCGGCGCACGCCTGAACGCCGACCTCAACTCGCGACTCACCCAAGGCATGATCCTGACAGCATTTGTCGGCTTCCAGGTACTCGATTCGCTGACCACCCATCTTGGTCTCGCGCTGCAGCACCAGGAGCTGAACCGCATCATGGCGCCGCTGATGGCGACCCAGGGCGAGCTGTCTGCCTACGCCGTCAAGGGCACGGCCGTGGCGGTGCTGCTTGCCATCTTGATGATGATGTACCGGCGCAAGCCGCTGGTCTGGCACGCATACCACGTCGCCGCCTGGATCACCGCGCTCGGTGTGGTCGCCAATCTCATGCAGCTGCTGTGAGCGAGCGTTACTCAACCGCCACAACGTAGGGGTAGAGAGCCTGCTCGCCCGACTGCAGCTCGACGGACGCGTCCGGGAACCGCTTGGCGATCCAGCTGCGAAGGCCTTCCCGGTCCTCGTCCGACGCGTCCACTCCGGCGTAAATCGTCACCGTCCCAACCTTGCGGGCGTCGATGCGCTTGAGGACCGCCTGCGCCACCGTCTCCGGTGAGGAACCCGCATCCACGATCCGGTCATCGAGCAATCCGATGACGTCGTTTTCCGCGATCTTCAAGCCGTCTACCTCGCTCGCTCTCACCGCGCGCGTGACCTCGATGGTTTGCACCGTGCCGAGCGCGCGCGACATCGCGGTGGCGTTGGCTTCCAGACCGGCGCTGAAATCAAAGGCGAACAGTGCCGCAATCCCCTGTGGCAGGCTGCGCGATGGCACAACCCTGACATGTTTCTTGGTCAGCTCGGCAACCTGTTGCGCGGTCATGATCACGTTGCCGTTGTTGGGCAGCAGCACGACGTCGCTGGACGGCACCGACTCCACTGCTGCCAGGATGTCCTCCGCCGACGGGTTCATCGTCTGACCGCCGCTAACCACCGAGTCGACCCCGAGGCCCTCGAGGATGCGCCGGAAGCCGTCACCGCTTGCCACCGCCACCAGGGCAAGGTGTTTGGTGCTGGCCGGACGGCGGACACTCTCGCCCTGCAACCGGTGGTGCTGGGCGGACATGTCGTCGACCTTCAATCGGCTCAGACGGCCGACGCCGCTGGCATAGCTGATGATCACCGAAGGCTCCTGCGTGTGGACGTGGACCTTGATCGCGGCATCGTCGCCCACCACCAGCGCCGACTCACCATGCCGAAGGATCTCGGCGCGGACGTCATCCACCTCCAGGTTGTTGCCATTGATGATGAACTCGGTGCAATATCCCCAGCCCGCCGTCGGCGCCTCGATCGTCTTCGGCCGGGCATGCTGGGTCGCCGGCCGCTCGAAGGTCGCGAGCGCTTCTCCAGTCATCCGCTTGAGGAAGCCTTCGAGCACGAGCTGCAGTCCAAAGCCCCCAGCGTCGATCACCCCGGCCTGCTTGAGAATCGGGAGCTGCTCGGGTGTACGTTCGACCGCGGCAGCGGCGGCCTCGCAGGCGGCGCGTACCACCTCGGTCAGATTGGTGCTCGTGGCGGCCTTCGCCTCGGCGCCTCGGGCGGCTTCCCGGGCCACGGTCAGCATGGTGCCCTCGGTCGGCTTGATGACCGCCCGGTAGGCCACCTCAGCGCCCACCGTGAAAGCGTGGGCTAACCCTCGCCCGTCGACCGCGCGACTCGTGGCGATGCCAACGCTGAATCCTCGGAAGATCTGCGACAGGATGACTCCTGAATTGCCGCGTGCTCCCATGAGCGCACCGTGACTCGCCTGCTTCGCCATGCGCGACAGGTCGGCGTCGTCGAGGTCGCGGATCTCGTCGACCGCCGACTGCAAGGTGAGCAGCATGTTGGTGCCGGTGTCCCCGTCAGGGACAGGGAAGACATTGAGCGCGTCCACCTCGTCGCGGTTGACCGTCAGCCAGGCCAGCGAGCCGAGCAGCGCCTCTTTGAAGAGGCGGCCGTCGCATTCGAGGATAGGCATGGTCGCGGCGCCGGTCAGGCTTTGGATCTCAGCTGCCGCCGCTCCCGCTGACGTGGATTCCCTGGACGTTGACGTTGACTTCCACCACCGGGAGACCGAGGGTGCGTTCGACGGAGTAGCGCACCGCATTGCCGAGGTTGTGCGCGACCTCCGAGACCCGGGTGCCGTACTCGACGATCACATAGAGCGAGACGGCGATCCCGTCCTCGCGGACCTCGACCTCGACGCCCCGGTGGACCTTGTCGCGGTGAAGCCGCTCGGCCAGGCCGTCTCGCAACCCGCGGGCGGCCATGGCGACCACGCCATAGCAACCGGCGGCGGCATGACCGGCGATGGTGGCGACCACATGGCGCGACACCTCGATCCGCCCGAGGTCCCTGGCCTGGATCAGCGTCCTCGGCGGCTTCCCGGTCCGTTGCGGGTTGGCCTTCGTCTTTGAGTCCATCGTGTGCTACTATGTGACGCTGATTTCGCCTCAATCATACGCGATGATCCGCGAGGCGCCCAAGCAAACCAAACCATGGCACAACGCTGCGCAATCTGCGGAAAAGGGCCCCAGTACGGGCATCACGTGAGCCACTCGAAAGTGCACACGAAGCGTCGCTTCATGCCCAACCTCCACAAGGCGCGGGTCACGATCGACGGCCGTTCCCAAACGGCGTTGGTCTGCACCCGGTGCCTGCGCACCCAGGCCAAGTCAGCCTAGGCCACGACCCGCGGTTACTGGCCGGTGCCGAGGGCGCTGACCGAACCGACGTGGCCGCGGGGCGATACCCATAGCGTGACGCTGGCGCCGGCGCGAAGCCATGAACGATCGGTGTTGAGCTCGCGGTCCGACAGCACCAGGTAATAACTGGCGCCGTCGCGCAGGGCGATCACCCGCCCCTCGACGCGGTCGACAACGCCTGAGACCTGCTGGGGTAACGCCGCGTAGCTCTGGGCGCTCAGGAGGGCAACCCAGGTGGTGAGGACCACGCCCGCGGTGGCGATCACCAGCAGGATGCGCCGGCCCCAGGGGGCGCCCTGCCAGAGGAGCGCATAGACCAGCCACGGAAGGACAATGGCGACCAGGGCCAGGCTGGTCTGCGTCTCCTGCCAGATGTTGGCGGCATAGTCCCGCTGGGCGCTGTCGGTCATGTCGGCCCCGGTCGCCATAAAGGACGGGACGTGCAACGCCAGCACGAAGAGCGCAATACTCACGACCAGGGTGATCGCCACCTGGCCCAGGCGCACGTCGGCGGGCACTAACCGCCCGCTGATTCGCAGGGACCGCCGCACCGCAGCCGTCACAACCATGCAACTGGCGGGTCGGTCGATTTACGGCACCGCCGAAGAGAGGAGAAACGCCATGCAGAAGCCACCACAGCTCCTTCCCAGCAAGCTCGAGGACGGGCAGGCCCCTGGCATCCGCTATCGGATCGACGGCGAGCTGGTGCCGGTGCTGCATACGTGGCTCGACGGCACGGTACCGATCTACTTCGAGCACCACGTCGTGCTCTGGAAAGACCCGCCCTTGAATATCGGCATTCGGGCGATGAAGGGAGCGTTCAAGCGGATGGTGGCGGGCATGCCTATCTTCCTGACCGAGGCACAGGGTCCGGGCGAGATCGCGTTTTCCCGTGACGGCGCCGGGCATCTCTTCCCGCTCCACCTGATGCCAGGCAAGGCGGTCTTGGTTCGCGAACACCAATTCCTAGCGGCCACCGGCAACCTTGACTACACCTTCAACCGGGTGAAGGGCGTCAGCAACATGCTGCTCGGCTCAACCGGGTTTTTCGTGGATCGCTTCAGCGCCTCGCACCAGGAGGGCGTGCTCTGGCTGCACGGCTATGGCAACGTCTTCGAGAAAGAACTGGCGCCGAACGAGCAGATCGATATCGAGCCCGGCGGCTGGGTCTACCGGGACGAGACGGTGCGCATGGATGTGCAGATGTTCGGGTTGAAGACCGGCATCTTCGGCGGCGGCGGCAACATGATCTGGAACCGCTTCACCGGACCGGGCCGCGTCGGCATCCAGTCGATGTACCTGCACATGCCAACCAGCGAATAAGGCTTCACCGCAGCGAAACGATCGCTCAGCCCTTAGGCCGAATTTGCAGTGGGTTGACCGTGAGATCGCCACAGGAAATGAAGCCCCCGTTCCAGTCGCCGCCGTGCGCAGGAATGACGATCGCTGCGTACTCGTCGGGCGGCCAGATCTCGAGGCTGGCGACTGCCTTCATCTGATCGACGTTGCATGTTACGTCTTCGGAAGCGACGTCGAAAAACGCGTGGCCAGTTGCCCGTGTATGCAAAGGTGGCGTTCCTGAGGAAAGCAGGATGCGACTCGGTGAGTCACTTTGGCCGAAAAAGGAATCGGTCGATCGACTGAGCGATTGGGGCAGCGCACGCCCCTGGGCGTCCAACAACTCGAAGCCAACGTAGCCGTAGACCCAACATGCCGCGCTCGAACGGTTGCGCATCTCGAAGCTGTTGAGGACGTTTCCGGTCGCCGCGCCGACGCTGAGCTGGGCCACCTCGAGCTGGGATGTGTGACACCGGGGGGTGCCAGTTGGTATCGGCAGCCGGGGATAGGGCCTCGGGCTGGGCGCGCTCGGTGCGGTTGGGCTCGGTGGCACAGTTGGCGATGGTTCGGCGGTCTGGAGCGGAAGCGGGCTTAGCGTCGGCAGGGGCGTCGCCGTCGTCACGGCACGCTTGACCCCCTGGGGAGGCGCCGAGCACGCGCTTAAGCCGATAAGCAGAATAGCCGCCAAAGCCGGTTTGATACCCCGTGGCATGCGAGCTCCGTTGCATTAACGGATGCCGAAGAGCGGAAGTTACCGCAGTTCCTGGATTGCGGCCTTCGCACCCTGCGGGTGACTGAACACGAAGCTGCCGGCGACCAGCACGGTGGCGCCGCTCTGGATCGATAGCCGGCCGCTTTGGGCGTTGACGCCGCCGTCGACCTCGATATCCAACCTGGGATTGAGCCGGTCGCGGAGCGCGCGCGCCGCTTTGATCCGCTCGGCGCTGCCGTCGATGAACTTCTGCCCGCCCCAACCGGGGTTGACGCACATCATCACCAGCAAGTCGGCGTCCTTGAGCACCGGTTCGACTAGCGCCAGCGGGCTGCCCGGGTTGAGGCAGACGCCTGGATGCATGCCGGCCTTCCGGATGCTGTCCAGGACGCGATGAATGTGCCGGGTGGCCTCGACGTGCACCGACACCGTGTTGGCGCCCGCGTCACGAAAGGCGTCAACGTGGCGCTCCGGGTTCTCGACCATTAAGTGAACGTCAAAGGGCAGCTTGGCGTAGCGCCGGCAGTGTTCCACGGTGCGCGGCCCGATCGTGATCGGGGGGACGAAGTGCCCATCCATCACGTCGAAGTGCACCCAATCGGCACCGGCTTGTTCGAGGGCGGCCACTTCCTCTCCCAACCGGCTGAAGTCCGCCGATAAGAGCGAGGGCGCGATCAGCACACTAAGAAACGGTCGGGATGCTGATCGTCACCGGCGAGTCGAAGTCGTGGTAGGTGATGACCACGTGGGCGGTGGCGTGGATGGTGGACCCGGCGGGCAACTGGCTGCCGGACCGTGCCGGCGCACCCAGCGAGCCCAGCAATTGGTTGAGGTCGATGGTGTA
>Ga0209471_1000116_pt1 | contig 58931 bp, 53 predicted proteins | sample GraSoiAngelo_128_FD_185885 | JGI IMG/M metagenome (GOLD analysis project Ga0209471, IMG submission 185885) | Grasslands soil microbial communities from the Angelo Coastal Reserve, California, USA - 14_0927_12_20cm (SPAdes) (version 2) | ecosystem: Environmental > Terrestrial > Soil > Grasslands ... | reverse complement strand
CTCGCGCCCACGCGATCACCCGCTCCATGAGGTGGCGGGCGAGGCCGCGGCGACGCCAGGCGCGTTCCGTGAACACATTGACCACGATCGCCTCGGGGCCCCGCCGCAGCTCGTGGCGCCCGGGCTCGGGCCGGGGCAGGAGCCGCCGCAATTGGATCCCCGCGCCCGCCACGATCTGGTCCGGACGGTCGGCAGGGCAGGCCACCCACCCGACGTACTCCCCGGTCCCGAGACACTCCCGCAACGCCTGTCGGGCCGCTTCCAGCAGCGGGTCGTACAGCTCGTCCGGCAACTCGCCCATGTCGCGAAACATCTCCGCCCGGTGCCGCGCCAGCGCCGGCGCGTCGGCCACGGTGGCCAATCGGATGGTGCAGTCGTCATCCATCGGCGCAAGATAGCGTAGCTTTCCCTCCATGACCCCCGTGCGGGACACCGTGGCCGCGGTGACGGCCGCGCTCGGCGATCGCTACGCGATCGACCGCGAGCTGGGTCGCGGTGGCATGGCGACGGTCTACGTGGCACAGGACCGCCGCCACGGGCGCGAGGTGGCGATCAAAGTGCTGCGGCCCGACGTCGCCGCGGCCATCGGCGCCGAGCGGTTCCTGCGCGAAATCGCGATCGCGGCGCGGCTCACACACCCCCACGTGCTCCCGCTCATCGACTCCGGGCAGGCCGCCGGATCGCTGTACTACGTGATGCCGTATGTCCGGGGTGAATCGCTGCGCCAGCGGCTCGCGCGCGAGGGGCGGCTGCCGCTCAAGGATGCGCTCCGCATCGCGCGCGAGCTGGGGGCGGGCCTCGACTACGCGCACCGTGAGGGGTTCATCCATCGGGACGTGAAGCCCGAGAACGTCCTCTTGGCCGACGGGCTCGCGGTGATCGTCGACTTCGGGATCGCCCGCGCGATCGCCCAGGCCGCCGGCGAGCACTTGACCGAGGTCGGGCTCGCGATCGGCACGCCCGACTACATGAGCCCCGAGCAGGCGGCGGGCGATCGCGAGCTGGACGGGCGGTGCGACTTGTACGGCCTGGCCTGCGTCGTCTACGAGATGCTGGCCGGGGAGCCGCCGTTCCGGGGCGGAACCGCCCGCGCCACCATCGCGCGCCACTTGAGCGAGCCGCCGCCTCCGCTGCGTGCCCGACGTCCCGACGCCCCCGCCGTGGTCGAGCAGGCGCTGGCGCGGGCGCTCGCCAAAGACCCCGCGGACCGGTTCTCGACGGTCGCCCAGTTCGTGGCGGCCCTGGAGGAAACCGGCTCCGGCGACGCCGTCCGGGCGCTGGTGGGCCAGACGCGCGCGATCGCGGTGCTCCCGTTCGTGAACTCGAGCGCCGACGCCGACAACGAATATCTGAGCGACGGCATCACCGACGAGCTGATCAGCGCGCTCACTCAAGTGGAGGGACTGCGCGTCACCTCGCGCACGTCCGCGTTCGCCCTGAAAGGCAAGCCCCAGGACGTGCGCGCCATCGGCGCGCTGCTCGGCGTCTCGGCCGTGCTCGAGGGCACCGTGCGGAAGGCGGGCGAGCGGCTCCGCATCACTGTGCAGCTCACGGCCGCGGACGACGGGCGTAACCTCTGGTCGGAGCGCTACGATCGTACGCTCGACGACGTCTTCGCGATCCAGGACGAGATCGCTCGCACCATCGTGAGTACGCTGCGCCGCACGCTGCTGGCCAGCATCGCCGATCCCACACCGCGGCGCTACACGCACAACCTCGAGGCCTATGCGCTGTACCTGAAGGGCCGCTACGCCTGGAACAAGCGCAGCCAGGAGGGCGTGCTCGAGGCGATCGCGTATTTCGAGCAGGCGATCGAGCGCGACCCGCGCTACGCGCTGGCCTATTCGGGACTGTCCGACGCGTACGGCCTGCAAGTCGATTACCGCGGCCTGCCCGTCACGGAAGGGTACGAGCGGGCGCGGATGTACGCCTTGAAGGCGCTCGAGCTCGACGACAGCCTCGCCGAGGCGCATACGTCACTCGCGTGGGTGCAGCACGCCTACGACTGGGATTGGGACGGGGCGGCGCGCTCGTACCGGCGGGCAATCGAGCTCAATCCCGCCTATGCCACGGCGCATCACTGGTACTCGTTCACGCTGCTCGCCACCGGGCAGGCGGAGCAGGCGCTGGTGGAGGCGCATGCGGCGCTCGAGCTCGACCCCTCGTCGCTCTCGATCCGGCGGGGGCTGGGCTGGCTGTACTACTACACGCGCCGCTACGAAACCGCGTTGTACCACCTGCGGCGCGCCATCGCGATCAATCCCGCGTCGGAGGACAGCTATCGCATTCTGGGACTGGTGTTGACGCAGCAGGGCGCATACGACGAGGCGGCACGCGCCTTCCAGGAAGCCATCACGCTCTCCCCCGACCTGTCGTACGCGACCGCCGGCCTGGCTCACGTGCTGGCACTCCGGGGACGGCGCCGCGAGGCGGAGGTGCTGCTCGCGGAGCTCGAGGCGCGCGCCCGGGACCGCTACGTGTCGCCGGTGGCGTTCTGCATCGTGCACCTCGGACTCCGCAACACCGACCAGGTGTTCCAGTGGTTCGAGCGCGCCTATCAGGATCGCCGCGGCTGGCTGAGCTATCTCAAGGTCGACCCGATGTGCGACGTCGTGAAGGACGACCCGCGGTTCGGTGAGTTCGTGAAGCGAATGAAGCTGTAGGTCAGGAGGCTCGCGCGCATGGATTTCTCGCTCGATGCGGCACTCGAAGTCCTTACTCGTACCCCCGGCTCCCTGCGGAGCATGCTGGACGGGCTGCCGTCCTCGTGGACCAGCGGGAACGAAGGCCCCGACACCTGGAGCCCACGCGACGTGCTGGGCCATTTGATCCACGGGGAAGAGACCGATTGGATTCCGCGGGGCACGATCATCCTTACCCACGGGGAGTCGCAGCCGTTCGAGCCGTTCGATCGGTTCGCGCAAAGCCGGCGGTTCCCGGACTGGTCGCTCGCGCGACTGCTCGATCGCTTCGCCGAGCGGCGCGCGCAGGGCCTCGAGACGTTGCGGGGATGGCGCCTCACGCCCGCGCAGCTGGGGCTCTCCGGCCGCCATCCCGAGCTGGGCACGGTGACGCTGTCGCAGCTGTTGGCGTCCTGGGTGGTCCACGACCTGGGGCACGTAGCGCAGATCGCGCGCGTGATGGCGAAGCAATACACGCAGGCGGTAGGGCCGTGGAAGGCGTACCTCCCGGTGCTGACGCGCTAGACGTGCCTAGCGGGCTCCTCGGGGCGCCGCCGTCGCGAGCTCGCCCAGCGCGACGGCGCGGATCTGGCCCGCCGCCCCGGTGAGCAGCCGGCGGTGATAGTCCACCTGGCCGAGGTGATAGGTGAGGTGGGCGACGAGGTGGAGCAGAAAGTCTCCGGTCGTCACGGCGAACCCGCCCGGCGGCTGGGGATAGGGTTGGCTGAGCGCCGCGTCGGTGAGCCGCGCCGCGCCGCGCTCCACGGCGGCCAGCGCGTCGTTGATCTCGCGCAGCAGCTCCGCCCGCGGGACGTCCCGCCGGCCGAACTCGGCGTCACGGTCACGCACATAGCCCGTCGCGCCCAGCACCGTGCCGAGGAAGAACTGGATGTTTCCGGCGAGGTGCAGCGCCAGCGTGCCGCCGCAGTTGCTGATCCCCGGCGCCACGCGCCACAGATCGCGCTCGTCCGCGTATGCCTCGATCTCCCGCCGCAGGGCGCGGAGGTCGCGGCTCATGATGGCGGCGATCCAGGTGGTGAGCATGGCGGGAAAACCTAACCGTTACGCTCGGGCGATGCGAATCATCGCGGCGAGGCTTTGCTCCACATCCTCCTCCGTCGTGGCCCACGACGAGACACTGATGCGCATCGCCGTACGCCCCTGCCACACCGTGCCGCCGCACCAGCAGGTCCCATCGGCCTGGAGCGCCGCGATGACGCGCCGCGTCGCCGCGTCGTCCCCGAAGCGAACCAGCACCTGATTGAGCGTGACCTCGTTCAGGATCTCGTAGCCCGCGGCGGAGAGCCCGTCGGCGAAGCGCGTGGCGTGACGGCAGCACTGCTCCACCAGAGCCGCGACCCCGGAGCGACCGAGCGCGGCGAGGGCGGCCCAGATCTCGACCCCGCGGGCCCGGCGCGATAGCTCCGGCGTGTATTCGTCGGGCTCGCGTCCCGGGCCCTGCAGGAGATACGCTGCGTGGGTCGCCATCGCTGCCCGCAAGGCCGCTCCGTCGCGGCACAGCGCGACCCCGCTGTCGTACGGCACGTTGAGCCACTTGTGCGCATCGAGCGCCCACGAATCCGCGGCGGCGATCCCGGCGACCAGATGAGCGCGCGTCGGAGCGGCGGCGGCCCACAGGCCGAACGCACCGTCGACGTGCACCCACGCGCCTTGGGAGTGCGCCACCGGGCAGAGGTCGCGCACCGGGTCGCACGCCCCGGTGTTCACGTTTCCCGCCTGCAGGCACACGATCGTCCGATCATCGAGCGGCGGCAGCCGGTCGGCGCGCATCCGCCCGAGCGCGTCGGTCGGCACGCGCGTCACGCGGGTGCGGCCCAGCCCCAGGAGACCGAGCGCCTTCAAGACGCTGACGTGGACCTCGTCGCCGACGACGACGCCGATCGGCGGAGCGCCGAACAGGCCGTCCGCCTCTACGTCCCAGCCGGCGCGCCGCAGCACCGCGTGGCGGGCGGCGGCGAGCGCGGTGAAGTTCGCCATCGTCGCCCCGGTCACGAAGCCGCCGGCGCAGCCGGGCGGGAGGCCGAGCGCTTCGAGCAGCCAGCGCAGCGCGACCTCCTCGAGCGCCGCCGCTCCCGGCGCCAGCACCGCCAGCCCGGCATCTTGATCCCACGCCGCCGCCAGCCAGCTCGCGGCGAGCGCGGCGGGCAGGCTCCCCCCGACCACGAATCCGAAGAACCGTCCGCCCGCGGTCGCCATCGTCGCGGGGGAGCCCACGGCGTGGAGCTCCTCCAGCACGGCCGCCGGATCGACCGGTCCGTCGGGTAGGGGACGGTCGAGTGAGCGCAGCCGGGCGAGCGCGGCCGGCGTGGGCGCGACGCTGCGCGTCGGCAGGCCGGCGAGATACTCGGCCGCGAGCGCGGCCGCCGTCTGCAGCACCGTTCGCTGGGTCATGGCGTGGGAAGATACTGAGCCGCGTCGCTACGACGGCTTCTCGTACTCGAACAGCTCGCTCGGGGTCACCCGCAGCGCGCCGCACAACCGTTCGATCGTGTCGGCGCGGATCAGCCGGAACCGCCCGTTGGGCCGGCTAAGGCGGTAGATCGTGTTCAGGCTCAGGCCGGTGAACTTGGCGAGTCCGTAGGGTGACATACCCCGTGCCTCGAGCAACTGGCGCAACCGCAAGCGCAGCACACCTCTACGACGATAGCGGACCGGCCGTCCCCGATACCGTGGCATCATGCCCTCCCTTGCCTAATAGTACAATGGTACTTATTATGACACCTGTACATTATACCATGGAGCTGATATATAATAAGGGAGTCATGCGCGCCCTGGATACGACCAATAATAGCAGAGGAGGACCGCATGGGACGTAAGCTGGAAATGATGGGACGCAAGGTCGTGGATGTCCTCGAAAAAGTGGACATCCTCCAGCACGAAGACATGCCACTCGTGACGAATCACGAGTCCAACGAGCGGCTGGTGTTCACCGGTCCGGCCGACTGGACGCCGGACCAAGCCGAGCAGTACATCGACTGGCGGATCCAGCTGGTCGATGGCCACGTGGCGAAGTTGCGCCAACAGCTCGATGACCTGACGGCGATGCGCCGGCGCTGGCTCGCGGTGACGGGCGGACGGTCCAAGGTGTTTGCCACCGGGAACGGGAGCGGCAACGGGAGCGGCAATGGCAATGGCAATGGCAATGGCAACGGGCACGACGACATCGTCTAGTACAGCGACAACCTGAGACTGCGGGGGCCGGCTCGACTAGAGCCGGCCCTCTTATCTACCCAGCGATCCCACCACGCGCCGAATCTGCTCGGCGTCCGTCACGCTCCACTCGTACTCGCTGCGCGGCGCCGCGTTACCGATCTCGACCTGCTGCGCCCGAAACGTCATGTCGCTCCGCCGCGTGACCGCGCCTGTGAGGTGCACCTCGGCGACGCCCGTGCCGCGCACCAGCGCCTCCACGTTCTCGGCCGTGATCCCGCCGCCCGGGAGCACGCCGATCCGTCCGGCCGCCCGGCGCACCAGCCGCGCGATGGTGTCGGCCCCCTGTGGCGCGCTCGCCGCCTGACCGGAGGTCAGCACCCGCTCCGCGCCGAGCGCGATCAGCGTCTCGAGCGCCTCGCCGGCGTCGCGGCACACGTCGAACGCCCGGTGGAACGTCACCTCGAGCGGCCGCGCGGCGGCGATCAGCTGCTGCGTACGGTCCGCGTCGATCGCACCGTCGGCCCGGAGCACGCCCACCACCACGCCCTGCGCTCCCGCGTCCTTGGCGCGCCGGATGTCTTCGAGCATCACGGCGAGCTCGGCCGCCGAGTAGAGGAAGTCGCCGCCGCGCGGCCGCACCAGGACGAAGATCGGAATGCGCAGTCGCGTCCGGCACACGGCGAGGGTGCCGGCGCTTGGCGTCGTACCCCCTTCCACCAAGTTGGCACACAGCTCGATCCGGTGGGCGCCTCCCTCGGCTGCGGCGAGGGCGGATTCGATCGAGTCGACGCAGGCTTCGACGAGGACCGGTGCGGGCATGGCGCGAAGATAGCCGCTGGCGGCCGGGCATGGTGTCCAGCCGGGCCACGGCTGCTAGGCCGAGCCTCTTAGGGCCGATACAGCTCCGGAAACTTCTGCTTCAGCGCGCCGAGCTTCGGCAGGTCGTTGAACACGATGTATGGCTGATCGGGGTGGCGGGCCAGATAGTCCTGATGATAGGCCTCGGCCGCGTAGAACCGTCGCAGCGGCACGACCTCCGTCACGATCGAGTCGGCGTAGGCGTGCTCTCGCTGGAGTGTCGTGATCATCGCGAGCGCCGCGTGCTGCTGGTCGGGGCTCGTGAAGAACAGTGCCGAGCGATACTGCGTCCCCACGTCCGGCCCCTGGCGGTTGCGTTGCGTCGGGTCGTGCGCCACGGCGAAGAACACGCGCAGCAGCTGGGCGTAGGAAACCTTCGTCGGGTCGTAGCTGACTTCCACCGACTCGGCGTGGCCCGTCGTGCTCGTGCTCACCAGCTCGTAGCGCGCCGTCGCCGCGTCACCCCCGGCATACCCGGACACCACCTGCAGCACGCCCCGCACGTGCCGGAACACCGCGTCCACGCCCCAGAAGCATCCTCCCGCGAAGACGGCTGTCTCCCGTCCTGTTCCCTGCGCCACGAGCGGTGCGGCCGCAACGGTCGCCGCGGCTCCCACCACGATCCACCACTGCTTCATTTGACACCTACCTCGCTCCAGGGACGTCCGTAAGTTAATCCGACGATCAATTGAACGATCCGGGAGATTCCATGAATCACACGGTCGCGGTCGTGCTGCTGGGATTGTGCTCGGTCGCCGGCCTCGCACTCGTCGCGCTGGGCTTGCCGGGCCTGTGGCTTATATTCGTCGCGGTCCTGGCGTTTGGATTGCTCACCGGCTTTCACTCGATCGGCTTCGTCACGATCGGGATCATGTTGGGGCTCGCCCTGCTGGGTGAGCTGCTCGAGTTGTGGCTCGGCTACGGGCTCGCCCGCCGCTACGGGGGATCGCCGCGCGCCGGGTGGGGCGCCTTGCTGGGCGGCCTCGTGGGAGCCGTCGTTGGCGTCCCCGTTCCCGTCGTGGGCAGCGTGATCGGCGCGATCCTCGGCAGCTTCGCGGGCGCCATGGTCTTCGAGTATTCCACAACTCGTGCCGCGGGGACCGCGGTGCGCGCCGGCTGGGGCGCGCTGCTGGGTCGGGTCGCCGCGTCGACGGCCAAAGTCGCGCTGGGGATCGTGATGACGATCGTCGCCATGGTCGCGGCACTGCGTGGATGATTGCAGCCGCGAACCGGGCATTTGCCTTGCCTCGCGGCGGCGCTATCGGAAGGAGCGGCAGCGTGGTGGTGGGCGTAGGAATCGACGTGGTCGCCACGGGGCGGATGGCGCGCGCGCTCGCGGAAGCGGGCGGGGATTTCGAGGCGCGGGTGTTCACAGCCGCCGAACGCGAGGACTGCCGCCACCGCGCCGACAAGACCGAGGCGCTCGGCGCACGGTTCGCAGCCAAGGAAGCGTGCTTCAAGGCGTTGGGGCGGGGCCTTGGTCAGGGCCTCGCGTTTCAGCAGATCGAAGTGACCGCTGACGAGAGCGGCCGGCCCGAACTTCGCCTCGCGGGCGCCGCGGCCGCGCGGGCCGAGGCGTTAGGTGTCACCCGTATCCACCTGAGCCTGAGCCACGACGGCGAGATCGCCGCGGCTGTCGTCGTGCTCGAAGGCGGCGTCACCCCGCGCGACGGCTGACGAGGGCGTTCTCGAGAAACAGGTACTCGATTCCGGTCCCGAGAAACGTTTCCAACGCCTCGCGCGGTGTGTTGACGATTGGCTGCCCCTTCACGTTGAAGCTCGTATTCAACACCATCTCGCGTCCCGTCGTCCGGCCCACCGCCTGCAGCAGGGCGTGGAACTCGCCGTTGTCGCGCGCCGACACGGTCTGCAGCCGCGCCGAACCGTTGACGTGCGTGATGGCCGGGAGCGCGGCCCGGTGCTCGGGGCGGACGTCCACCGTCATGATCATGAACGGCAGCTCCGTGCCCGGCGCCACCTCGAACCAACGCGGCGCTTCTTCCACGGACACCGCGGGCGCGAACGGCCGGAACGCCTCCCGCATTTTCACCATGGCGTTGATGCGGTCGCGCATGCCGGGGTGGCCGGGGTCGGCGAGAATGCTGCGGTGTCCCAAAGCGCGGGGCCCGAACTCCATGTGTCCGCGATACCACGCCACCACGCGACCATCCGCGATCAGACGCGCGGCCCGCCCGCACGTTTCGGCGAGAGTGCCGAACCGGACGACGTCGACCCGGTCGGCGAACGCCGCGAGCGCGGCGTCAATGTCGACGCTGCCATAGCCGGGACCCAGGAACGGAACAGGGAAGGGGGCGTTGCGCACCTCTCCGGCCGCCGCCGCGCGATACAGGGCTGCGCCCAGGGCTGCGCCGTCGTCCCCTGCCGCCGGCTGGATGTAGATCTCGTCGAAGCTGCCCGAGCAGAGGAGCCGGCCGTTCGCCGTGCAATTGAGCGCCACACCGCCCGCGAGGGCGAGGCGCCGCTGGCCGGTGCGCTCGGCGCAGCGGCGACCCAGATGCAGCATCACGCGGTCGAGGCAGGCTTGTAGCGCCGCAGCGACGTCGCGATGCACGTCGCCGATCTCCTCGTCCGGCGCCCGGGCCACGACGAGGCGCTCGCTCAGCAGTCGGCGACTGGCCGTGTAGTGCTCGCGCTCCTCACGCGTGCGGTTGGCGCGGACCAAGGGGATGCGCACGCCGCCGTCGGGGAGGAGCTCCACGGCGTCTTCGAAGAACCCGCGAAACCGCTCGGGATCTCCGTACGGCGCGAGCCCCATGATCTTGTACTCGTCGGCATTGAAGTCGAACCCCAGGTGCAAGGTGACGAGTGAATAGAGGACGCCGATCGAGTCGTGCGCCCCGATCTCGAGTACGGGATCGAGACGGCCATTGTGCGCGCGATACGCCGTTACGCCGTGCGCTTCGCCCATGCCGTCCGCCACCAGGACGAGGCATTCGTCCCAGCCCGACGTGTAGAACGCGCTCGCCGCGTGGGCCAGGTGGTGGCGCACCGCGCGCACGCGCGTCTCGGGGAAGCCGGGCAGGTCGCGCCGGACCAGCGCCAGCAGCGCGTCGCGCGAGTACACCTCGCGATATAGCGCCTCCGATAGGGGGTCCAACCCGTAGAGGTCGCGATATGGGCCATAGTCGAAGCCGTGCACGACCTCGTCCACGTCGTCCAGCGAGAGACCCACCTCCGCGAGGCAGTACCCGATCGCGCCCTTCGGAAAGTCGCCGCTGTGCTTGCGGCGGTTGATCCGCTCCTCGGCCACCGCCGCCACAACGATGCCGTCGGCCACCAGCGCTGCCGCCGAATCGTGGCCCTGCGAGATACGGTATTCCCGCTCGTCCAAGCCCGGCCAGTGCGCGCGCTTGAACGGAATGGCGCCCTCGAATCCGCTGATTCCCAGGATGTTCAACGTCTGTCTCCGTGAGGTAGGCCGAGGTGAGGCGCAAGAACCGTACGTGCACCGCGCGAGCGTGGCGCGGGCGCCACAGCCGACCCTGGCGCTAGTGGGCACTGTGGAGAGCGCGCTTCTTGCACCGAGACACCGGGGCCAGGAGGTGGCAATGAGTGACATGTCGGTCGACGGCGGTCTGCGGCTCTTCGCGACGTGTCCCCCGTCCTATACTGCAACGACGCGGGATTACGTACGACAGGTCATCGAGGTAGCGCGCTGGAGCGAGGCAGCGGGCTGTGAGGGTCTGTTGATCTATACCGACAACGGGACCGTGGACCCGTGGCTCGTGGCGCAGACCGTGGTCGCGCACACCGAGCGGCTCGCTCCGCTCGTCGCCGTGCAGCCGGTCTACATGCACCCCTACAGCATCGCGAAGCTGGTCGCGACGTTCGGCCTCATGCATGGGCGGCGGGTCTACCTCAATATGGTGGCGGGAGGCTTCAAGAACGACCTGACGGCGCTCGGCGATCCCACGCCGCACGACGAGCGCTACGCCCGGCTGGTCGAGTACACGTCATTGGTCACCGCTCTGCTCGGCGCGGCAGGGGGGCCGGTGAGCTTCGCCGGCCGGTACTACCAGGTGACGAACGTGAAGCTTGCGCCGCACCTGCCCCCGGAACTCATGCCCGGCGTGTTCGTCTCGGGCTCGTCCGAGGCCGGGCTCGCGGCCGCGCGGCAGCTGGGCGCGCTGGCGGTGCAGTATCCCAAGCCCGTAGCCGAGTACGAGGCGGTGCCGCCCGTGGACGCCCGCTCGCTCGGGATTCGCGTGGGGATCATCGCGCGGCCCGAGGCGCGCGATGCCTGGGCGGCCGCCCGGGCGCGGTTCCCCGAAGAGCGCAAGGGACAGGTGATGCACCAGCTGGCTATGGCCGTGTCCGACTCCGAGTGGCATCGGCAGCTCTCTGAGCTCGGCCGCGAGGCGCTGGGCCGCGGCGACGAGGAGCCCTACTGGATGGTCCCGTTCGAGAACTACAAAACCTTCTGTCCCTATTTGGTCGGCAGCTATGAGCGGGTCGCGGACGAGATCGCGCGCTACGTGAGCGTGGGCTACCGCACGTTCATCCTCGACATTCCCGCGAGTCCCGACGAGCTCCGGCACACGGGCGTCGTGTTCCAGCGCGCCGCGGAACGCGTCGCGTCATGACCCTGTTGCAGCACCGGGTGACGGACCAGGCGGGTCGCCGTCCCGATGCGGGGGCCCTCGTGTTCAAGGACCGCCGCCTCACCTATGCCGCGCTGGACCAGGAGAGCAACCGGCTGGCCCGCACGCTCCAGGCTGCGGGCGTAGCGCGCGGGGACCGCGTTTGCCTGCTCTGCCCTAAGTCTCCGGCGGCGATCATCGCCATCCTCGCGGTCCTGAAGGCCGATGCGATCTATGTCCCGCTCGATCCCGCGAGCCCGGCGCCGCGACTCGAGAAAATGATCGCGGCGTGCGACGACCGCTGGATTCTGGCGGGCGGCGGCGTTGCCTCGACGCTGGATGCCCTGTTCGCGGTGCCCGCGTTCGCCGCGACGCACGCCGTCGGCTGGCTCGGGGACGGCGCACCACCGGCGCGCGTGCCTCCGTCGTTCACGTGGGACGACGTCGCGCGCGCGTCGAGTGATCTACTTTCCGGCACGAACCGCCCCGGGGACCCGGCGCACATCCTCTTCACCTCCGGATCCACGGGCACACCCAAGGGCGTCGTGATCACGCACGATAACGTGCGCCATTTCATCGAGTGGGCCGTGGGCTATTTCGGGACCGCGGCCACCGACCGCATCTCCGGCCACCCCCCGCTACACTTCGACCTGTCGACCTTCGACATCTTCGGGACCTTTGCGGCGGGAGCCGAGCTACACCTCGTGCCGCCCGAGCTGTCGCTGCTGCCGCACAAGGTGGCGGAGCTGATTCGGGTCGCCGAGCTGACGCAATGGTTTTCGGTGCCGTCGGTGCTGAATTACATGGCGAAGTTCGCCGTGGTCAGATCCGGCGACTTTCCCTCGCTGCGCCGCGTCCTGTGGTGTGGTGAGGTGCTGCCGACCCCTTCGCTTATCTACTGGATGCGACGCCTGCCGCACGTCACCTTCACGAATCTCTATGGCCCCACGGAGGCCACGATCGCAAGCAGTTACTACACGCTGCCCGCGTGTCCCGCGAGCGAGGACGAAGTGATCCCGATCGGCCGCGCCTGTGCCGGTGAGGAGCTGCTCGTGCTGGACGACGCGCTGCGGCCGGTCCCGCTGGGCGAGGTGGGTGACCTCTACATCCGCGGCGCGGGCCTCTCTCCGGGGTATTGGCGCGACGCCGACAAGACACGCGGTGCCTTCCTCCCATATCCCGGCAGCGCCGGCCCGGCGGACCGCATCTATCGCACGGGCGACTTGGCGACGCTCGGCACGGACGGATTGATTCGCTACCTCGGGCGCGCCGATTTCCAAGTAAAGACACGCGGCTACCGCGTCGAGTTGGGCGAAATCGAGGCCGCCCTGCACGCCCTCGGCACTTTGCGCGAGTGCGCCGTGGTGGGTGTGCAGAGCCGCGACTTCGACGGCACCGCCATCTGCTGCGCCTACGTGCCGGCCGACCCCGCGACGGTCACGCCGGCGACGCTGCGCGCGGCGCTCGCCGCCGTGCTGCCGCCCTACATGGTGCCGTCGCGCTGGCGCATGTTCGACGCGCTCCCCACGACGTCCAACGGCAAGATCGACCGCCGGCCCCTGCAGGAGCTGTTCGCGGCCGAGGGCGTCGAGGCGGCGGTATGAGCGTGGGCGCGTCCCTCGAGACCGAGCTCGCCGCGCTGTTCGCGGACGAGCTGCACGTGATCGTACCGTCGCGGGAGACCGACCTCCTGGCGACGGGGCGGCTCGATTCAGTGGGGTTGGTCGAGCTCCTGCTGCAGCTCGAGAAGCACTTTGGCGTACGCGTGGACATCGAGCGGCTCGAGCTCGACCAGCTGCGCTCGCTCGCCGCCATCGCGACGTTCGTGGCCGCGCGCCTGCGCCGCCGCGCCGAGGGCGCGGCGGCGGACTGACCCGCGGGATGGCGACGATCCGGCCGTTCCGCCCCGACGACATCCCCGACGTTGTCGCGCTGCGGCGCAAGTCGTTCAGCCGCAGTGAGCGGCCCGCGGCCGCGGCGCTGGCGGACTATTTCGAGCACGTCTTCTTCCGCAACCCGTGGCGCGACGAGGCGCTGCCGTCGCTCGTCTACGTGGATCCGAGCGGCCGGCCCATCGGGTTTCTGGGCGTCGTGCCGCGTCGCGCCACCTTCCAAGGCGAGCCGCTGCGCGTGGCCGTGAGCACGCAGCTCATGACCGATCCCGAGCACCGCGGGGTCGCGGCCATCGAGCTGATCAAAGCGCTGCTCGCGGGCGGCCAGGACCTCTGCTTCGCCGACCTCGCCAACGACCCGTCGCGGCGGCTCTGGGAAGGATTGGGCGGCGACGTCGCGCTGGTGCCCAGTCTCTCGTGGACGCAGCCGCTCCGCGCGCTCCGGTACTACGGGACCCTGCTCGGCGAGACGGTGGGGGCGCGCGCGCTGGCGCTGGGGCTACGGCCCTTGTCGTGGGCCGTTGACGCGTTCGCGCCCGCGTGGCTGCACCGCGACGGGCTGCGGCCGGACCCTCTGACGCCCGAGACCATGGCCGCACACCTCCCCGAGCTGTTGCACGGCGTGGCGCTGCGGCCCGAGTACGACGCGACCTCGCTGGCGTGGCTGCTCGACCAGCTCGCCGCCAAACGGGCGCTGGGCGAGCTGCGGGGCGCTGCCCTGCGGGACTCGGAAAGCGGGCTGGTGGGCTGGTACCTTTACTATGCGAATCGTGGTGGGGTGGGGCAGGTGGTGCAGGTCGTAGCCGCCAAGGGCCGCTACGGCGCCGTGGCGCATGCAATGTTCCACGACGCTTGGCATCGCGGGCTCACCGCGCTCGCCGGCCGCCTCGAGCCCCAGCTCGTCCCCATCCTGGCGGAGCGCGATGGCGCGGTCATCCGCGCCGCGCCGTGGGTGCTGGTGCACTCGCCTCGGCCGGATGTGCTCGCCGCGATCCAGCGTGGTGACGCCTTTCTGTCGCGGCTGGAAGGCGAGTGGTGGCTGTCGTTCTAGTATCATGATGTAACCATTCCGCTGCCCCGGCGCCGTTGCGTGATCGCCACATGAGCAGCGCCGGGCGCCACCTTCTCGCGTTGCGACATGCTCATGTTGCCTCGCGCCAAGACCTTGCCTCGCCAATCCCTGCCGCCCTGTGGCGTGCACGCGGCTTGCAGCTGCCACGCAGCGTCGCCCGTCGTCGACACGTCGGTTGCAGGGAGGCGCATATGGGAGTCGCTGCTGGCTGTATCAGCTTGACCCATAAGGTATTTCCAGCTCGAATCCACCTGGAGCACTGGATTCGCTATCGGATCGATCTGCCCCCCGGGCCGCCCGCTGAGCCCGCTGTGCGCCTGCAGCTCGTCACGCCTGAGATCATCGACCTCTTGCGACGCCACCCCGATCACGACGCCAACCAGCTCAAGTCGGGCTTCAAGTTCTGGGAGCTCGGCTTGGGGACGGGCTACGTGTGGATGGGCGACCAGGGGCCGCTATGCATCCAATGGCTCCTCAGCATCGCGGATAACCCGCGGCTGGGCGCGCTGCGCGAGTGGGCGGCCATGTATGAGCCGCTGCCGGCCGGCGTGGGCCGCGTGGAGAACCTGTACGCGTTTTCGACGGCGCGGGGTAAAGGCATCGCGACGCGGTTCGAGTACGCGCTGTACGCTGAGGCCTGGCGCCTGGGTCTGGGCCGGCTCCTGACTCACATCCACGAGGCCAACGGCGCCGCCCATGCGTGGGCGGAGCGCACCGGTTGGCGCCGCTATGGCACCGTGCTGCGATATGGCTTCGACCTGCCCGGGCTACGGGCCCACGCGATCTTCGTGCACGTGGGTGATCCCCAGCATACGGGCGCCGAGCCCGCGCAGCCGGCCCTTGTCCCGTGAGCGAGAGCGGCGTTGCGGACGCGGACGCGGCCGCGCGGCGCGTGCGTGAGATGTACGCCCGCTTCCCCTATCCATCCCAGGATACCGGGGAGCAGCGTCTCACGGAGCTCGCCAACCTGTTGTTGCTGTTTTCGCGGGAGACGCCCTACGAGTTCCGCGGCAAGCGCGTGCTAGATGTGGGGACCGGAACAGGTCACCGGCTGATCACGGCGGCCCAGCGCTTCCCGGAGACCCAATTCGTGGCCGTCGACGTGTGCGCGCCACCGCTCGAGATCGCGCGCGCCACCGCGCACGCGGCCGGTGTCGGCAACGTGGAGTTCCGGCAGTACGACCTGCTGGACGGCGCCACCGATCTCGGCCGTTTCGACGTGGTGCTGTGCATGGGTGTGCTGCACCACCTGGCGGACCCCGCGCTCGGCCTGCGGCAGCTCGCCCGCCACCTCGCCCCCGACGGCGTGCTGTTCCTCTACCTCTACGGCGAGCGCGGTGCCCGTGAGCGCATGCGCCGCAAGGAGATTCTCTCCCTCCTGCTCGCCGGGGCGAACGGGGGCGACCGCTTCGGGGCGGGCATCGCGCTGGCGAAGGCGCTGGGATTCGACGCGCTCGAGTTCGGGTGGCATCGCAACGCCGACGACGTGCGCTCCCGCGACGCCCTCATCGTGGACAGCTACCTGAACGCGCAGGAGACGCTGTTCGACATGAACAGCATTCTCGACTTCATGCGACCGTCTGGGCCGTGGGAGGTCATGGCCTACGGGCTCACGTGTGGGTCGCGCGGGTACCTGTTCGACACCGCCCTCGGGCCTCCGCTGCTGACGCGAACCGAGCCGGCGCGACACCTGCCGAGCGCCGAGCTCACCGCAACGTACGAGCGCCTCGAGCTGCGCCAGAAGTACCGCTTGATCGAGCTGTGGTACGAGCCGAACGGCTACACGCTGCTCGCCTACAAGAACGGCGGCACGCGATGGTTTTCTCGCGACGGACGGGTGCGGCGGAATTCGCTGTCGGTCTGAGGGCGACGGCGCGCCGCAGCCGCTCAGCTCTTTGGTGGGGCCAACCGCTCGCCGTCGCGCTGCTTGGCGAGCAGTCGTTCCGCAAAGTCCACGCGTTCTTCCAGGTCGCCGAGCCTTCTCTGCACGTCCTCGAGCTCGCCGAGCCTGCCCCGTAGCTCGTCGAGGTCGCCGAGTCGGCCCTCCAGATCACCAACCATCTGTCCCAGGTCGCGCCGGGAGACTTTCCCACGGGGTCGGGGGAGTCCACCCTCGCCGGAGAGTAACCGTTTCACGGCTCCACCGAGGGAGCCAGCGATGATGATGAAGCCCACCCCGATCGCCCACGCCGGTATTTCGACGCCGAACATCTCCCTCTCCTCCCGCACCGTGCCGAATAATCTTAAGGGAGGGGCTCGCCGGCAGCGATACTTGCAGATGGAGCGCTAGCTGGCCCGGGCCGACGCAACCGTGCCGCGCGCGGCCTGCACCAGCCTCTCGACCAGCGGCGAGGGAGAGTCACCGCGCCAGATGAGCACAAACCACATGGGGATCGGGGCATCGACGAACGGCCGGTGCACGATCGATCCCTCCGCATCGGCGTACACGGCGGCCACCACAGGGTTCGCGAGCGCCCAGGCGTCTCCCGCCGCGATCGCCACGTTGGACGCGATGTCGCCGCGGCGCCCGCGGTGGCGGGCGGGAACGAGCCCGCGCGTCTCGAGCGCCGTCCGCAACGCGCGGTACAGCTCGGGACGCGTGCGCTGCGAAGGGTGCAACCATAGCAGATCGGACAGATCTTGCAGGCGAACCCGCCGCTCGGCCGCGAGCGGATGGGTGGCCGGCAGCAATACCCCGGTGATGGCACAGTCGGCGAGCTGCAAGGCCGCGAGCCCGGGGACGGGCCAGGTGGCCACGAAGCTCACCGCCACGTCGATGCGGTGCTCTCGGAGTGCGGCGTGCTGGTCGACCTCGTTCACGCGCAGCACCCGTACCGGCGTGTCGGGCGACGCTTGGCGGAACGCCGCCAGCACCTTGAGCACGACCGGCGTGTACACGTACAGATCGCTGTGGGCGAACCTGAGCCCCGTTCCCGAGTCGGCCCGCCGGGCGGTCGCCGTGGCGCGCGCCGCGCTCTCCAGCGCAGCGCGCGCGTCACCGAGGAACTGCTCGCCGGCCCGGGTCAGCCGGGTCCCACGCGGCAGCCGCTCGAACAGCTTGACGCCGACTTCCCGCTCCAGGTCGCGGATTTGCTTCGAGAGCGCCGGCTGCGCCACCCGCAGCCGACCGGCTGCCCGGAGGAAGCTGCCTTCCTCGGCGACCGCGACGAAGTATCTCAGGTGACGCAATTCCATCAGCTCAGTCCCTTCAATCCCCGTAGGGCCATACCGACGAACCGCCGGATGAAGCCGATCGCCATCCCGGAGCGCGCCAGCAGAAACGCTCCGGCCGCCACGCCAAGCAGGTGGTCCGCGCAGGCCGCCACGGCGAGGTCGTGCGGCAGGCTCCCGTCGCGGCGCCCGTTCGCGAGCGCCCGCGCCAGCAGCCGGTGGACCCGATCGAAGTGGCGCCGCACGAGCCGCCCCGTTAGGGGATCGATGGCACCGCGCTCGAACGCCGCATTGCAGATGAAGCAGCCCCGCCCGGCGCCGGGGCGGCGAATCAGCCCGAGCACTCGATCGAAGAACGCGCGGATCTCGCGCGTGGACGCCCGGGCATCCTGGAGCGGCCCCAGCATGGGGTCCATGACCGCCTGCGAATAGCGCTCGAGGCTGGCGAGAAACAGATCGCGCTTGCCGCCGAACGTGGCGTACAATCCGTAGCGGCTGGCACCGGTGCGGCGGACCAGCTGGTCGAGCCGGGTCGCAGCGTACCCGTCACGCCAGAACAGCTCCATGGCGTGGTCGAGGGCTTCCGCCGGCTGGAACGCCTTGATCCGTGGCACGGGCCCCCAGTTCAAGAACGTCTAGTCTGATATAATAGGGCCTTCGCCGGCGCCGGCGTCAACCGGTCCGCGGCGGCCCTCTCGGGGACTGGAGCTATCGCTCGGAGCGCTACCTCCCCCAACAAAGAAGTATTGGACTGACGCCGCTCGTGCGGGCATGTGTCCAGCAGTGGCGCACTCAGATCGGAGCCAGTCGGTGCGGGTCCCGCTGCGGGTTTTGATCGCGGAGGACTCCGAGGACGACGCCCGGCTGCTGCTCCTGGAGCTGCAGCGCGCGGGCTTCGACCCCGCGTACGAGCGGGTGGACAACCACGGCGCCATGCAGGCGGCGCTCGATCGCCAGGCGTGGGATCTCGTGATCGGCGACTACAGCATGCCGGCGTTCAGCGGGCCGGCGGCCCTCGCCCTGTTACGCGCGCGCGATCTCGATACGCCCTTCATCTTCGTCTCGGGCACGATCGGCGAAGACGTCGCGGTCGAGGCGATGAAAGCGGGCGCGCAGGACTTCCTCACCAAAGGCAACCTCCGGCGCCTGATCCCCGCCATCGAGCGGGAGCTGCGCGACGCGGAGGTGCGCCGCGAGCGCCGCCGGGCGCAGATCGCCCTGCTCGAGCGGGCACGTCTGGCGGAGCTGACCTCCGACGTCGGGGCCGCCCTGACGCAGAGCACGGACCTGCGCGCGATGCTGCAGCTGTGCGCCGAGGCACTGGTGCGCCACCTGGACGTGGCGTTCGCCCGCGTCTGGACCCTCGACGACGCGAGCGGGATCCTCGAGCTGCAGGCGAGCGCCGGCATGTACACGCACATCGACGGCGCGCACAGCCGCGTGCCCCTGGGACAATACAAGATCGGCGCGATCGCTCGGGACCGCCGTCCCCATCTCACCAACCAGGTCATGGGCGATCCGCAAATCCACGACCAGGAATGGGCCCGGCGCGAGGGGCTCGTGGCGTTCGCCGGCTACCCCCTGGTGGTGCACGACCGCGTCCTCGGCGTCATGGCGATGTTCGCCCGCCACGCCCTCTCCGAGTTCGTGCCCAAGGCGTTGGCGTCGGTCGCGAGCGCCGTGGCGGTCGGGATCGAGCGGAAACGCGCCGAGGAGGCGCTGCGGCAGTCGGAAGAGCGGCTGCGCCAAGGGCAGAAAATGGAGGCGGTCGGCCGCCTGGCGGGAGGCGTCGCGCACGACTTCAACAACCTCCTGACTGTGATCACCAGCTACAGCGACTTGTTGCTCGAAGATCTCGCCTTGGACGATCCCAAGCGGGACGATGTCGGCGAGATTCGCAAAGCCGCGGAGGGCGCGGCCGCCCTCACACGCCAGCTGCTCGCATTCAGCCGCCAGCAGGTACTCGAGCCCAAAGTCCTGGATTTGAAGGCCATCGTCACCGGCACCGAAAAGCTGCTGCGACGGCTGATCGGAGAAGACGTTCAGCTCACCACTGCCCTGGCGCCCGATCTGGGAGCGGTGAAGGCGGACCCCGTCCAGCTCGAGCAGATCATCATCAACCTCGCGGTCAACGCCCGCGATGCGATGCCGACGGGAGGTCGCCTGACCATCGAGGCGGCCAATGTGGAGATGGACGAGGTCTACGTGCGCAGTCATGCGCCCGCCCGGCCGGGCCACTACGTCATGTTGGCCATGTCCGATACGGGAATCGGCATGGACGAGCAAACCAAGGCCCGCATCTTCGAGCCGTTCTTCACGACCAAGGAGCGCGGCAAGGGAACGGGCTTGGGCCTCGCCACAGTCTACGGGATCGTGAAGCAGGCCGGCGGCTTCATCTGGGTGTATTCCGAGCCGGGGCGGGGAACGAGCTTCAAGGTGTACCTGCCGCGTGTAGACGAGCCGGTGGAGCCCGCGGTCGCTCGGACGGCGACGGCGGAGCCGGGCCGCGGCACGGAGACCGTGCTGGTCGTGGAGGACGCGGCGTCGGTCCGCATGGTGACCCGGCAGGTGCTCGAGCGCTATGGCTACGCGGTCCTGGAGGCGCCGAACGGCGACACCGCCCTGCGGCTCGCGGCCAAGCATCACGGTCCGATCCATCTGCTGCTGACGGATGTCGTCATGCCCGGGCTCAGCGGGCGGCAGCTCGCCGAGCAGTTGGCGCAGCTCCGACCCGACATGAAGGTCCTGTATGTATCGGGCTATGGGGACAGCGCCGTGGTCCATCACGGCATCCTCGAAGCTGGAGTCGCGTATCTCCAGAAGCCCTTCACACCCGAGTCGCTGGCGCGCCGAGTGCGGGACGCCCTGGACGCGTAGCGCCGCGATGGCGCGAATCCTCGTGATCGATGATGATGCGCTGCTGCGGGGCGCGATACGGGTGGCGCTCGAGTCAGCCGGCTACGAGGTCATCGAAGCAGCCGATGGGGACGCTGGCCTGCGGCTGCACCGCGAGCAGGGCGCCGACTTGGTGGTCGTCGACCTCTTCATGCCCGAGCGGGACGGGCTGGAAGTCATCCGAGCAATGCGGGCCGAGGCTCCTGGAGCGAAGATCATCGCCATGTCCGGGGGGAGCAGTCTGAGACTCGACTTACTCGACGCCGCGGCGGCGTTCGGCGCGTCGCGCACGCTGCGGAAGCCGTTCCCACCCAGCATGCTGCTCGCCGCGCTGCGCGAGCTGTTGGCAGAGGGCGGACCCTAGGAGTCAGTGGGCGTCAGGAGTATATCGTGTTTGCGAACGCCGGTGTGGCGCAGTATCCTCTCCTCGGCAGGGTCGCGAACGCTGTGGTATTTCTCGCCTCCGACGACACCAGCTACATCACGGGAACGGAATTGTTCGTGGACGGCGGTTTCGCACAGGTGTAGGCGGGCCGAACGAGGAGGATGATGGGTATGACAGGAACGCCGCCCGCCGTCACGGTGAGTTTGTTGACGCAAATGCTCCGGGAGGCCTTCGATGGACCGCCTGGTCCCTGGACCTACTTCACCGACACATCCCCGGGGACCGGAGTCTTCGGCACGATCAGTGGGTTGAGCGCCGCCGACGCTTCCCATAAGGGGGGACCCGGCCACACCACGATCGCCGGCCACGTCCACCACCTGACCTCGAGCGTCGCGCTGTCGATCCGGGGACTGCGCGGGGAGTCGACCTCGCGCGACCGCAGTCGCAGCTGGACCGTGTCCGCGGTCGACGACGCCGCATGGGCCGCCTTACGGGCTCGGCTGCGCGATGAGTACGAGCGCCTGCTCGTTGCGGTGGAAACGCACGCCGTGTGGGATGAGGACGCGCTGGGCGTGGCGATCGGGGCCATCACGCACACGGCGTACCATCTCGGCGCCATCCGGCAGCGCCTCCCCGCCCACCGTGCCGGCGCTCCGAATCGCTGAACCGGGATCAGCGCCGCGTGGTCTGGAACAGCGGCAAGTACCGCTCGTAGCCTTCGGCCTGCAGGCGCTCGACCGGAATGAAGCGCAACGCGGCGGAGTTGATGCAGTAGCGCGACCCCGTCGGCGCCGGGCCATCGTCGAACAGGTGCCCCAGGTGCGAATCGGCATGGGCCGACCGAACCTCGGTCCGCACCATGAAGAGCGACCGGTCGGTCTTCTGGTGGACGTTCGCGTCCTCGAGCGGCTTCGTGAAGCTCGGCCACCCGGTGCCCGACTCGAACTTGTCGAGCGAGCTGAACAGCGGTTCTCCCGAGACGACGTCCACGTAGATGCCGGCGCGGTGGTTGTCCCAGTACTCGTTGTGGAACGGCCGCTCCGTTGCCTCGTGCTGGGTCACTTGGTACTGCAACGGGGTCAGCGACTGCCGCAGCTCGGCGTCGCTCGGCTTCGTGTCGCGCATAGTGGTATTTCCCTCCGCCTGCGGCCCCGCAGCGCCCCACACCTCCGCCAGGCGCCGGTCGCGGCCGCACGCCACGCGATACATCCCGTACCTGATCGGATTCTTACGGTAATAGTGTTGGTGATACGCTTCCGCCGGGTAGAATGGCGTCGCCCGCACGAGCTGTGTGGTGATCCCTTGTCCGAAGCGCCGGTCCAGCGCCCGCCGTGAGGCGGCGGCCACGCGGTGCTGCGCCGTGTCGCGGTAGAAGATCGCCGTGCGGTACTCATCGCCGTGGTCGCAGAACTGGCCGTCGGCCTGGGTCGGATCGATGTCGTGCCAGAACGCGTCCACCAGCCGCTCGTACCCGATCTTTCGGGGATCGTACACCACCTGCACCGACTCGAGGTGTCCCGTCTGACCGGTGGACACCTGCTCGTACGACGGGCGCGGTGTATGGCCCCCCGTGTAGCCCACGGTGACGGATACGACGCCATCGACCTGGTCGAAGGCGCGCTCCATCGACCAGAAGCAGCCGCCGGCGAAGGTCGCCGTGTCGAGCGGCGCGGTGGTGGCGATGGCGACAACGAGCAGCAGATTCATGGGCGGAAGCTAGAGGAGCGAGCCGGGCGTGGGAAGCGTGCGGGGACATTCTTAGAGCTTTCTCATGCACCTCACACGCCCCAGAGAGTTCTTGCTCCTCCGTCTCCTCCGGGGTAGCATCGAGCCGATGACCGCCACCCCGGAACTCCCTTTCGGCATCGTCCAGGTAGCTCCGTTCGCCGGATTCGTGCAACGGTTTGACGATCTCATCGGGTCTGCGACCACGATGGCTCTCTACTTCATTCATTCGCGCCGCTGGCGCGAGAACCACGACGCCGCCATCAAAGCGTTCCTCGGCCGAGCAGGCACCACGCTCGAGGTGTTTCTCCCCGATCTCGCGGACCACGAGCTCATGTTTTCTCTGGGCAAGCATTTCGAAGACGGTCCCCTGATCCCGGCGCTGGTCGCGGATGCCTACCGCTATTTCGGCCGTCTCGCGCGCGACTTCCGCAAACCCGCTCACGTCTGGCTGTTCGGTCGTTACCCGACGTACTCCTTCTACCGGTTCGACGCCCGCGCGGTGATTGCCTTGTATTCCAACACCTCTGCCAAGAAGGAACTCCCGGCGTTCGAGGTCACTGCGGATTCCTTTCTGGGAACGTTTCTCGCAGCGGACGTGAAGGATTTGAAGCAGGAATGCCGCAAGCGAGCCCCCGAGGATCTGGAATCGGTGATCCGGAACGCGGCTCCGTGACTCGCCGGGATATCGACATTGCACGTTGGCGACTCGCCCATCAACAGCTCCTGACACCCATCCTCACCCAGCCGGGCGAGGTCGTGCGCCGGCTCGGCGCGGTTCAGGCGCAGGACTACGCCGGGGCGAAGTGGGCCGTCGGGATGCGGGCCCGCGGAGCCGTCGATGCGGTGGTCGAGCAGGCCTTGAGCGACGGCTCGATCGTCCGCACGCATGTGCTCCGTCCCACTTGGCACTTCGTCACGCCGGCCGACATTCGCTGGATGCTGGCGCTGACCGCCCCCCGGGTAAAAGCGGCCATGGCGCACTACGACCGGCAGCTGGGGCTCGACGCCGCAGTGTTTCGGCGGAGCCATGCCGCGCTCACCCGTGCGTTACGCGATGGCCGGCAGCTGACGCGGGCGGAGCTCGCCCACGTGTTGCGCCGGGGCCGGGTCGACGTGACGGGATCCCAGCGCCTCGGCCATGTGCTGATGCGCGCCGAGCTCGAAGGGCTGGTGTGCAGCGGGGCGCGGCGGGGCAAGCAGGCCACGTACGCGCTGCTCGAGGAGCGCGTGCCCCCCGCCGCGCCGCTCGATCGCGACGCCGCACTGCTCGAGTTGACCGGGAGATACTTTGCGACCCGCGGACCGGCCACGGCGCAGGATTTCGCCTGGTGGTCGGGCTTGACGCTCGCCGACGTGCGTCGGGGCGTGGAGATCGCCGGGCGCCGGCTGGAGCGCGAGGTCATCGGTGACGAGACGTATTGGCTCGCCCGGTCGGCGCGATCGCCGCGCAAGCGATCACGCACGGCCCATCTGCTGCCCAACTACGATGAGTACTTCATCGGTTTCAAGAATCGCAGCGCCATCGGGAAACGGCTGAATTCGACGGACATCGTAATGGGCCGCGATGCCCTGACACCTCACGTCATCGTCGTCGACGGTCAACTGGTCGGCGGGTGGAAACGGACCCTGACGAAGACGGCCGTCGTCGTCGAATTGCGCGTGCGCGCCGATCTGCGCGCGTCCGAGAAGCAGGCGGTCGTCGTGGCCGCGCAGGCGTTCGGCGACTTTCTCGAGCTGCCGGTGGAGCTGCGCCGCGCCCCGTCGTAGGTTTGCCTGCGTGCAGATTCTCCTCGTCGAGGACGACCGTGAGCTGCGGCGCTTCCTGAGCAAGGCCTTCCGCGAGGAGGGCTACGGCGTCACCGAAGCCGACACCGGCGACCGCGCCCTCGAGCGGGCATTGGGCGGCGCGTTCGGCTGCATCGTGCTTGATGTCATGCTCCCGGGGCGGGACGGCTTCAGTGTGGTGTCTGAGCTCAGGGCGCGAGGCGTGTTCACGCCGGTCCTGCTGCTCACCGCCCGCGACGAGCTCGAGGCACGGGTGAAGGGGTTGGAAGGCGGCGCGGACGACTACCTCACCAAGCCGTTCGACCTGCCGGAGCTGCTCGCGCGGGTCCACGCGCTGATTCGCCGCGCCGAGCTGCGGCACCAGGACGCCACTCTCACGGTGGGCGATCTGGTGCTCGACCCGCTCACCCGCCGGGTCACGCAGGATGAGCGGGTGGTGGATCTGAGCCCGCGCGAGTTCGTGCTGCTCGAGTTCCTGATGCGCAACGCCGGGCGCTCGGTGTCCCGCTCCCGCATCGCCGAAGCGGTGTGGAACTACCAGTTCGATCCCGAGACCAACGTGGTGGACGTGTACGTCAACTACCTCCGCAAGAAGCTGAGCTTCGGGGGCCGGACGGCGCCGATCCGTACCGTCCGAGGCGTCGGGTATCGGCTCGACAAGGAAGGGAGCGCGCCGTGAGCGAGCGCCGGCTCGGCACGGTGCTCACGCGGCGGTTCACGCGGGTGGCCTGGACCGGGCTCGCGGGATACGCGCTGCTCGTGGTGGCGGTCTTCGCCGTGGCCGCGGAAATGGCGCTGCGGCGCTCGCTCGAGCACTCGGCCGATCTCACCCAGTCGCTGCTCGGCGCCTACCGCGACTCGACCAGCGAGCCCGGGGGGGTCATGCCGTCGGCGCTCGCGGACCAGCTCGTCGCGATGGGTGGCCAGGTAGTGATCACGCGCACGACCACCGGCGCCGGCGGGAAGCAGGACGTCTACTACGTGTCACCCGACATGCCCGCCCGGCGGCTCGAGGGCCTGCCGGTGAGCGCCTCGCCGGAGGACGTGCGCCGGGCGCTGCTCACCGCGATCGCCCAGCGGGCGCGCTGGCGCTACAGCGTGCTGCACCGCGCGGCGGGAGCGTTCGACATCTATGTGGTGGCGAGCCGGGAATCGTACGTCCTCGCGCTGGGTGCGCTCGCGGCTGCGGCGGCGCTGCTGCTTCCCGCCGCCGGGTTGGCCGTCGGGCGTGGCGCCCGTCAGGCAGTGGCCGGCGCGCTGCGCCCGCTGGAGCGCGTCGCCGCCGAAACGCGGGCCATCGGCCCGGCGGAGCTCGGCAGGTGCCTCACCAGCCCGACGGGCCAGGCGGAAGTCACGGAGCTGGCGGACAGCGTCAACCGCATGCTCGAACGGGTGGATCGGGCGCACCGGGCGCTCGAGGCGTTCACGGCGGACGCGAGTCACGAGCTGCGCACGCCGCTCACGCATTTGCGGGCGCAGGTCCAGTGGGCGGCGGCGGAGGGGCGCACCGAGGCGGAGACGCGCGACGCGCTGGGGGCGATGGAGCGCGTCCTCGACCGGACGGCCAAGCTGGTGGAAGAGCTGCTGCTCATCGCCCGCGGCGAGAACCGGCAGCTGGCGCTGGCGCACGCGCCCTTCGAGATCACCGCGGTAGTGGACGACGTGCGGGAGATCACGGAAGCGATGGCGCTCGGGAGAGATCTCGCGGTGTCCGCGACGCCGTCGCCGCCGCGCTGGGCGCTGGGCGACGCCGATCGTACGCGCCACATCCTGCTGAACCTCGCCTCCAACGCCGTGCGCTATACCCCGAACGGCAGGATCACGTTCGCGCTCGCGACCAACGGCATTATGGTGGGCGTGAGCGTGCGCGACACGGGGCCGGGCATCGCGCCCGAGCACCTGGGGCGGATCTTCGACCGCTTCTTCCGCGTCGATCAGTCGCGCAGCCGGGACCTGGGGGGGAGCGGGCTCGGCCTCGCGATCGCGCGACTGTTGGCCGAGCTGCAAGGCGGCCACATCACGGTCGAGAGCACGCCGGGGGCGGGGAGTACGTTTACGCTGTGGTTGCCGGGAGTGGGAGCGACGTAGGAATGGGGTTTGGGTTCAACCCCGGGCTTGCGCCCGGGGTCAGCCGCGCCTAGTAGCCACTCATGGGCGGCTGACCCCGGGGCGGTGCCCCGGGGTTAACCCACCCGAGAAGCGGCGCCAGTTAGAACGCCGCGAGTCCCCGCGTGCCCGCCGGTAGTCCGGCGATCGGGCCGAGCGCTGTGAGGTGCCCGTCCGCCTGAATCCGGAACGCGTGGATCGCCTGGGCACCGCCGACCTGCAGCACGTACAGGTAGCGGCTGTTGTTACTCAGCGCGATGTCGTTCACGCCGGCGCCGATGACGGCGGTGCCACCATCGGCATCCACCAGGCTGATCGCGCCGTCCGGCGCCATGGCGAAGGCCGACACCGACCCGGCGCCGTTGCCGGTGAAGCCGAAGCGCCCGTCCGCAGTGACGACGGCCCAGCAGGGCGCGCCGCGGTGCGTGGATACGGCGCCGCTCACCAGCGTGACGTTGCCGCTCGCGTCCAGCACGTAGGACGAGGCCGAGCCCGTGGCTTCGGATACGAACAGCTCGTGGCGGTGGCCGAAGGCGAAGCCGAATGGCGTGCCGCCGGCTGAGGCAGTGGTGGTACGCCCACTCGCCACGCCGTTGGCGTCCACGGCGTACACGTCGAGCCGATTGGTGGTCTTCTCGGTGACGACGAGCCGGTTGCCGTCGGGGCTGAACTGCACCTCGGCGGGTCCGACGTTCGAGCCCGAGAGGGTGAGTGTAGCGCCCGCGATCGGCGTGAGCGCGCCGCTCGATCCCACCGTGAAGCCCGAGATGTTGCCGTCTCCGCCCGCGTTCAGCACGTACAGCACGTTGCCGTGCACGGTCAGGCTGATGGGCAGCGTGCCGCCCGACGCGGCGCGGCTGGCGAGTGCCAGCCCCGCCGGGCCCACATCGAACACCGAGACGTCGTTTGAGCCGGCGTTGACGGCGAACAGCCAGCGCCCGTCCGCGCTCAGCGCGACGGCGCCCTGCGAGCCCAGCCCGGTTCCGGTGCCCGTTCCGCCCGTCGCGACGGTGGTGGCCGCGGTGAGGGTGCCGTCAGCCGCCCGATTGAAGACGGCGACCGCATTGCCCGCGACCTGGTTGGTGAGCGTGTACACCGCGCCCGGCCCCGAGAGATCGGCCGAGACGTTGGCGTCGCGCGCCGCCAGCAATGACGCGGCGGGGCCCGTGAGGTTGCGGTTCGGCTCGCACGCGGCGAGCGCCGCGGCGGCGAATGCGAGGAAAGCGAGGTGCTTCGGCATGGAGCGAAACCTCCCGAGAGTTGTGGATGAGATCGTCGTTCTCGGGAAGTAACGCTCGGGTCCGCCACAGCGGATGCACCCGCCGACCGTTATGAGAAGCTTCTCATACTCGTCTCACGCATGGCCAGCACGGCACTCCACCGGCCCTCACCCCGCGCCCACCCCCTGTACTTCCAAACCCATCTCCTCGAGGAAGCCGCTCCCGCCCGCGTCCATTCCGAACCGCCGCTCGACCCGCGTCAGCACCAGCCGCTCCCGCGCCCGCGTCATTCCCACATATAGGAGCCGCCGCGCCTCCTGGATCTCGGCCTGCCGCTGCTCCGTCGATTCGCGATAGCCGGGGATTTGGTAATCCTCCACGCCCAGGATGTACACGCGCGAGAACTCCAAGCCCTTGGTCGAATGCAGCGTGAGGAGGTTGACGCGATCGGGCGCGACCTCGACGCCGTCCGACGTCGACAGGGCCACGCGCTCGAGCAGCCGGTCGATGCCGTCCGCCAGCGTCCCGGACGTGTCACCATCGATCAGGGCCCGCAGGCGGGCCACGGCGGCGGGATACCGCTGCGCCGGGTCGGGGGCGGCCCGGAGGCGCGTCATGAGCGCGTGCCCGCCGAGCCGGCGGATCACCTCGTCGACAGACGGCGCCCCGGCCGCACCGCTGCGCGCGCGCTCCATCTCGTAGAACGCCAGCGCATCGCTGTATCGGCCCAGCGTGTAGAACTTCGCGAGCTTGAACAACATGTCCCGCTCCCTGCCGTGTCCTGTATGGCTCCCTGCTCTCTGTTCCAACGCCAGAGCAAGTCCCAAGTAGTCGAGCAGGTTGACGAGCACCGCCTTGCGCGCCCGAATTCCCCGCTGCCGCTCGAGCTCGCGATACACCCGCGCCAGCGTGACCGCGTCGTCCAGGGCATGATGCGCGCGCCCGCGGTCGATGCCGTAGCGCAGTGCCAGGTCCTCCAGCTTGGCGCTGTCGCGTGACAACGAGCGAACCAGCGGCAGCGTGTCGTAGAACACGAGGCTGTCCACGCCGTCCCGTCCGGCCGCGAGCCGGCGCAGCACGGGAATGTCGAACTGCTGGCCGTTGTGGGCGATGAGGATGTCGTCGCCGACGAAGGCTCGCAACTCGGGCCACACCTCGGCAAACGAGCGCGCATCTCGCACGTCGCCATCCGTGTAGCCGTGGACCGCGCTCGCCCCGGGCGTGATCGGCCGGTACGGCTGGACCAGCGTGTGAAACCGTTCCACGATCTCTCCCTGTACCACCCGCACCGCGCCAACCTCCACGACCCCGCACACCTCCACATCCTTGTCTGTGGTTTCCAAGTCGAACGTGACGTAGCGCTCGAGCGCGACGTCGAGCTGCTCGGCGTGCAGGAGCTGCAGCGCCTTGAAGAGCGTGAGGGCCAACCCATGCTCGCCGCCATCCTCCGCCGTTATGACCTCGTCCGGGTGGGCGAACCCCGAGCTCGTTGATGGCACCTGGCGGACGCCAGCGGCGATGAGCATTCCCCGTAAGGCGATCTCTAGGCCGCCCTGCGACGCGATCGCGATACCGCGCCCGCCCGCGATCGCCTGCTCGAGCCGTTGAGCGAGCCGTGCGGCTTCAGGATGTTCAGCCGGATCGGTGAGCTCGTCGTGCCGCTCCTCCAAGGCGTTCCGATACGGCCCGACGCTCTGCGACAGGATCTCATCGACCAGCGGCACCAAGCCGCGGTGCGACCGGGTCAGGGCGCGGAGGTTCTCCACCTGATAGACCAGCCGCCACAGCTTCTTCGTGTCCGGGTGCTGCGCCGGCCGGCGCCGGGCGAGCGCCCGTACCGCGGCGAGGAAATCACCTGACCTGCCGATCGCCGCCTCGACTTCCTGGAGGAAGTGCGCCGACAGCACACACCGCGCGAACGCCTCGAGGGCCACCGGGTCGCTCGGGTCGCGCACGATCCACAGCGCGGCGATCACGTATTTGATGACGTCGTCCTCGACCAGCGAGCGGCCGCGCGCCAGCCGGCAGGGAATCCCCGCGCGGACGAGCCGCCCTTCGACGTACTCGCCGATTTTGTGCCGGCGGTAGAGAATGGCGTAGTCGCCCCATCCCAAGCCTGACGCGGCGCAGTCGCCCCGGAGATCGTCCAGCAGCCATGACACCTCTTCTGCTTCGTCTCGGAACGCGAACGCAGTCACCTCGTGCGGCGACTCCTGCTCCGCGCTGAGCTGCTTCTCGAACAGCTGGGGATTGTGCGCGAGTACGCGCCGGGCGGTCTCGAAGATCTGGCGGGAGCAGCGGCAGTTCTTGTCCAGCACGATCGGCCGCTCGATCCCGTAATCGCGACCGAACCGCACGAGGACGTACGGGTCCGCCCCCGTCCAGGTGAAGATCGACTGCTCGTCATCGCCGACCGCGAAGAAGTTGCCGTGCGGCGCCGCCAGGCGCTTCAAGAGGTCGTACTGGACCGCGTTCACGTCCTGGAACTCGTCCACGAGCAGATAGTCCCAGCGCGCCGCGATGGCGTCGGCGACGTCGCCGCGCGTGCGCACCAGCTCCTCGGCCTTCGTGACGAGGTCGTCGAAGTCCAGCATGTTGCGATGCGCCAGCCAGGCGCTGTATTCGCGATACAGCCGCGCGTCGTCGGCCGTCAACTCGTACGCCTGGACCCGGTGCCGGCCGAACCGGTTCAGCAGGGAGCCCCGCTGCTCGAGCGGTACGTGCAGCCGGCCCAGGATGACCTTCTGGTACTGCTCGTCGGCTACCCCGAACCCCTTGCGCAGGCCCGCCGCCTCGGTGTGCTCGCGCAGCAGGGCCAGGCATAACGCGTGGATCGTGCCCCGCGTGATGCCCTCCGCGCGGTCCCGCAGCGCGTGCTTCAGCCGATGCGCAATTTCTTCGGCCGCCCGGTTCGTGAACGTGACCGCGCAGATGCGCTCGGGCGCGATGCCCACCGTGGCAATGAGGTGATGGATGCGGGAAATGAGGCAGAACGTCTTCCCCGCGCCCGGTCCGGCGACCACCAGGACGGGCCCGAGGGGCGCTTCAATGGCGAGACGCTGCTGGGGGAGCGGGTCGAACTCCATGCCCGGAATCTAGACCTCCGCCGCCGACTCTTGAAACAACCTTTTCCGCGGTCTCGTCGTCTAACCGGGTAACCTCCGACCAGGCTCCTCATGCTTCCGGGCTTGCCGCTCCTCGCCGCCGTCACGCTCGCCAGTCAGGATGCCGATCCTGGACCGCCGCGCCCCGCCCCCGACCGGCACCCGCCCACCAGCGTCGCCGCCACCCGCGCCGCCCAGCCACCCGCCATTGACGGGCGCGACGACGACGCCGTATGGCGCGAGGCACCGCCCATCACCGGATTTCAGGAATGGCGGCCCAGCGAGGGGGGACCGCCCAAGCTCCCGACCGAAGCGAAAATCGCCTACGACGCGGCCAACCTGTACGTGTTCGTCCGCGCCTTCGATCCGCACCCCGACAGCATCATCACCGTGCTCGCCCGGCGCGACTATTTCACCCCCTCCGACATGATCTGGCTGTTCCTCGACTCGTATCACGACCGCCGCACTGGGTACGAGTTCGGCGTCAACCCCTCGGGCGTGAAGCTGGACGCGCAGATCTACAACGACGGCAACGAAGACTTCGCCTGGGACGCTGTGTGGGACGTCGCGACCCGCGTCGATTCCCTGGGGTGGACCGCCGAATTCCGCATCCCGCTGTCGCAGCTGCGGTACGGGCGGGAACGCACCCACACCTTCGGCTTCACAGTCGACCGGGACCTGTATCGCTACTCCCAGCGCGTGAGCTGGCCGCTGTTCCGCCAGTCGCGGGCGGGGTTCGTGTCGCAATTGGGTGAGATCAGCGGGCTGGACGACCTCGTGGCGCCGCGCCGGGTCGAGGCCGCCCCCTACCTCGTAACCAAGAATGTGTCTCAGTTCACCGCGACGGGGATCGGCCGCTCCCAGGACGTCACGATCGGTGGGGACGTGAAGTACCGCGTCACGTCCAACTTCACGCTCGACGCCACGCTGAACCCCGACTTCGGGCAGGTGGAGGCCGACCCCGGGGTGTTGAACCTCACCGCCTTCGAGACGTTCTTCAGCGAGCGCCGCCCGTTCTTCGTCGCCGGACGCGGCCTGTTCCAGTTCGACGTCAACTGCAACGACGTGAACTGCAGCAGCGAAGGGCTGGTCTACAGCCGGCGCATCGGCCGAGCGCCCGAGCTGGCGGGCATCTACTCGGACACCACGTCGCCGGCCTTCACGAGGATTCTCGGCGCGGGCAAGCTCACCGGGCGCCTGCCAGGCGGGCTGACGATCGGTGCCCTCGACGCCGTCACGACGCACGTGACGGGCGCGGGCGGCGCGACCATCGAGCCGACCACCAACTACGGCGTCGTGCGGCTGCGCCAGGACCTGCGCGGCGGCGAGAGCAGCATCGGCGGCATCGTCACCGCTGTGAACCGCGACAACGACCTCTTCACGGCATCGTACCTCCGCCACAGCGCGTACGCGGGCGCGCTGGACTTCCGCCACCGCTTTACCGGCGGCGTGTACGAGATTGCGGGCTCGCTCGACCGGAGCGGGGTGGCCGGCAGCGCCCCGGCCATCGCTGCCACGCAACGCGACGCGGTCCACTACTACCAGCGGCCCGACGCGGGGCTCCCATTCGACACGACGCGCACGTCTCTCGCAGGTGATGCCGAGGAGCTGCAGATCAGCAAGGTGGGTGGCGCGCATCTCCTGGGCCAGACCAGCTACCAGCGACGCTCCGCCGGCTTCGAGATCAACGACCTGGGCTACCTGCAGCGCGCGGATCAGCAGTCCTGGAGCACCTGGATCGGATACTTCGATCGCCACCAGCGCGCCCTGTACCAGCGGTTTCAGTGGAATTTCAACTGGTGGCAATACTGGACGACCGCGGGCCTCCCCGAAGAGCGGGCGTTCAATACCAACACGCACATCACGTTCCGCAACACTTGGTCGTTCCATACGGGCGGCACGTTGGGGCAGCTGGGCGAGACGTACTGCTACTCTTGCTCCCGCGGCGGCCCCGCCGTCCGGCAGGATCCGTATCTCGCGCCGTGGGCCGGTCTGATCGGCGACGATCGCAAAGCGATCGTGCCGTACTTCTGGGTCAACTACTGGCGGGGCGACCGCGGGCGGTCCCGCAGCATCAATCTGAGTCCGGAAGTGGACTTCAAGGTGGCGTCGCGCTTCACGGCGGCGCTCATCCCCAGCTACACGCGGACGACGAACGAGGTGCAACCACTTGGTCCCACCACGGACACGAGTCAGGTAACTCATTATCTGTTCGCGCACCTGGAGCAGAAACAATTCGCCGTGACCGTCCGGTTCACCTACCCCTTCACCGCGACCACATCGTTGCAGGTGTACGCGCAGCCGTTCGTCTCGAAGGGGACCTACGGCAACGTGCGCGAGCTGTCGACGACACCGCGCGCGGCGGACTTCGCGAGCCGCTATCGGGCCTATGCGGACACCGCCGTCACCAACAATCCCGGAGGATTCAACTTCAAGCAGTTCCGCTCGAATGTCGTGTTCCGCTGGGAGTACCGGCCCGGCTCGACGCTGTTCGTGGTGTGGAGTCAGGGGCGCCAGGGGGCCACGGGTGTCGCGGGCACGCGCGGCTTCGGCGGCGACATCGGCGATCTGTTCACCCTCCGGCCCGACAACAGCTTCCTGGTGAAGCTGTCGTACTGGCTCAACCGTTAGGCAACGGAGCCTCAGCGGTACGCCGCGGCCTGAATGCGGTACAGCTCGGCGTAATGCCCGCCCTTCGTCATGAGCGCCTCGTGCGTACCCGACTCGATCAGGCACGAGCCGCGCAGCACCACGATGAAGTCCGCCATGCGCACCGTGCTGAACCGGTGGGACACGAGGATCGTGATGCGGTCGTCGGATCCGCGGACCGCCGCCGCATAACGCTCGAACAGCGCGTGCTCGGTCTCGGCGTCGAGCGCCGCGGTCGGCTCGTCCAGCACGAGCACGAGCGGGCGCTCGCGCATGAATCCGCGCGCGAGCGCGAGCTTCTGCCATTGCCCGAAGCTGAGCTCCACCCCCTCGGGCCAGGTGGGGCCGAGCTGCGTCTCGAGCCCCGCCACGAGGTGCCGCACGACGTCGCTGGCGCCGGCGCGCTCGACCGCGGACGCCACGGCAGGCCGGTCGTCGAGGCGTGGCAGGTCGCCTACGCCCACGGTGTGACGTACCCGGAACTCGAACCGGAAAAAGTCCTGAAACGCACCCGAGAGGCGCGACCGCCACGTGGCGGGTGGCATGCGCGCCAGGTCCACCCCGTCGACGAGGATGCGCCCTTTGGTCGGCTGATACAACCGGCACAAGAGCTTCACGAGCGTCGTCTTGCCGGCGCCGTTCTCCCCCACAATGGCGACCACCGAGCCGGGCGTGAGACGGAGGTTCACGTCATCGAGCGCCAGCCGCTCCGTGCCCGGGTAGGCGAAGGACACGTGCTCGAAGTGGATACCATCGCCCAGTCGCTCGGGAGCCGGGAGGTCGGCGCCGCGCGACTGTGCAGCCGCGTAGTCCTCCAGCCAGGCCAGGCGTTTGGAGCCCTCGAGCCAGATGCCACGCAGGAATCCGATCTCGCCCACGGTACCGCCGATGTACGCCGAGAGGCGTGAGCCCGCCGCGAGCACCAGCAGCACCTCGCCGGGCGGTGCCGCGAGCACCGACGCCACGAACACGACGGCTCCCACGTACGCCGCGCCGAACACCGCCCACGCGAGGGCGTGCCACACGGCGCTGCGCCCGCGGGCGCGGGCCACGGGCCCGTACCAGCGCTCCCATGCGGCGCGGCGCTGTGCCACGAGGCGACCGCCGATGCGCGTCACCCGCACCTCCTTGCCGGGCGGCGCGGTCGTGGCGACCTCGAACAGGTGCCGCGCCAGGCGATTGGCCGACGCCCCCCGCTCCTCCGCCGCCCGCTCGACCCCCGGCCGCCAGGTCGACGTCAGCACCGTCGGCAGTGCAAAGGCCGCCAGCAACGCCAGTGCCGGGTGGATCGACACCAGCAGCGCGACCGTCACGCCGAGTCGCAGGATCCAGCCGCAGGTCGTGAACAGCGACATGTACATGTGGTCGAGCACGAAGATCTGGTTGCGCAGCATCGCGAGGCGATCGAGATAAACGGGGCGCTCGTGGTGCTCGATCGTCGCCACCGACGCCTGCAGCCAGGCCACGTGGGATTCGAGGGCGATGGTCACCTGGTCGCGGAACCGCCGCTGGGTGCGCTCGCTGATCACCCGCAGGAACCACGTGGCAGCCGCCGATACGCCCAGCCCCACGGCGGCGGTCGTCACCAGCCCACGCCTGCCGCCGAGCACGCCGTCGGCCAGCAGCTTGAACCACAGCGCCAGCAGCGCGTCCGGCAGCGCGGCGGCGAGCGCCAGGCCGAGTGACACGGTCAAGAGCAACGGCGCCGCTTCGTAGCCGCGCTTGAGCGCGCGCCACATGGCGGGCAGGGCGGGAGGCAGGTCGTCAGTCGAGGACATCGAGGCTCGCTCCCGGCTCGCCGTCGTCGCCGAACCGCGACGCCTGCAGCTCGAACATCGTGCGATAGCGGCCCCCCGCTGCGATCAGCTCTTCGTGTGTGCCGAGCTCGACCACTTTGCCGTGCTCCAGCACGCAGATGCGATCGGCGTGGCGCACCGTCGAGAAGCGGTGGGAGATGAGGATCGTCGTGGCGTGCCGCGTAGCGGCGAGGATGCGGTCGAAGATTAGGGCCTCACCGCGCACGTCGAGCTGGGCCGTCGGCTCGTCGAGCAGCACCAGCCCGGCGCCGAGCCGCACGGCGCACAGCGCCCGCGCCAGCGCGATCCGTTGCCACTGGCCGCCCGACAGGTCCGTCCCGCCGGGGTAGCCGCGGGCGAGCACGGTGTCGAGACCGGCGAGGCCGGCGGCACCGGCCTCCGTGAGGGCCTGCTCGATCACGTCGTCCGGAGCGCCTGCCGGAGCGACGTTGTCACGCAGCGACAGCTCGAAGCGGACGAAGTCCTGGAACACAGCGGTCAGGCGTGACCGCCACGCATCCAATTCCAGGGCGCGGAGGTCCACGCCGTCTACTTCGATAGCGCCGTCCTGGGGGTCGTACAGCCGGCACAAAAGCTTCGCGATGGTCGTCTTGCCGGCGCCGTTCTGCCCGACGATGGCGAGCGACGAGCCAGCCGGAATCGCCAGATCGAAACCCGCGAGCACCGGCTCGCCCGAGGTGGGGTAGCCGAACGTGACGTGGCGGAAGCGGATCTCGCGCGCGGGCATCCCCGCGGCCGGTCGCTCGCCCCGCACCAGCGCGCCCGCCGAGGCCATGGATTCTTGGAGACGCAACACCGCGGCGGCGGGCGCCGCGGCACCGTCGAGCGCCCACGACAGGCCGCCGAACGCGATCATGCTCGTGCTCACCGCGGCGCTTGCGAACGTCACGAGCCGGTCGAGCCCGAGCTGGCCGCTGGTCGCGGCGGCGGCGAGGGACCAGAACACCACCACATTTGCGGCGAGCACGAGGAGCAGGCTCCAGATCACCGGACGCTCGCGCAGGCGCGTCGCTTGCCAGCGGAGCTCGAACAGGCGGCGGCGGCGCGACCGGAACTCCTCGATCACCCAATCGGCCAGCCCGAACAGCCGCACTTCCTTGGCGGGCGCGGGATCCACCGCGAGCCGGTACGCGTAGTCCGCGTGGCGCTGCGCCTCGCGCACCTGCGCCGTCTCACGGTCGCGCCACACCGCGCTCTCACGCAGCAGCCAGTGCGTGGCCAGCCACGCACCCGCGAGCGCGAGCGGGGCCCACCACGCGTAGGCGGCGAGCACCACCGCCGAGGCCAGACCGCCCACCAGCTCCACCAGCCCGGCGGCGATGAAGTCCATCGAGACGAACAGCGGCGGGCCCGTGATGCCGAGATCGAAGTCCCGGGCCATCGTGAGGTCGCTCGTGAGCCGGGGATTCTCGAGGTGGCCCATGCCGGGCGGGCCGACGCAGGCGGTGGTGAGGCGGTCGTACAGCCACGCCGCGGTGCGGCTCCCGAGATTGGCGCCGACGGCGTGGTGAATCGGCGAGAGGACCTGCAGCAGGACGAACACGACGCCGACCAACCCCAGCGACGCTGTCAGGTGGTCGCCCTGCTGGACCGCTCCCACGAGGCGCCCCATGGCGATGGCGAACAGTGCGGGCAGCAAGCCGCGCAGCACGAGGAGCGTCCACCACGCAGCCGCCAGGACGCGGTCGGCCTGGGGCAGGACGCCCGCGAACTTCCACTCGTTACGCGCGCGCAGGCGCTCGATCACCGGTCTCACTCTCCGGCACGGCTACATGGATCGGGTGCTCAGGGCCAGACAGTATAGCGCCGTGCGGCTCGGTGGGAAGCCGCGCTCCCTCGCTCCTGGTTCGGCCGCGTGCTAGACTCCGTCTCCCGACATCGCTCCCGGAGTTCCACATGGCCGCCAAGCCGCGTCCCCGGAAACGGAAACAAGCGGATCCCCACCGTGCGCTGCGAGATCACGTGCACGAGCTGTTGCGCGGCGGGCACGCCCACCTCGTGTTCAAGGACGCGATCGCCGACTGGCCGATTGCACTCCGGGGGACGAAGCCGGCGGGACAGCCGTTCACTCCCTGGCGCCTGCTCGAGCACATCCGGATCACGCAGTGGGATATCGTCGAGTTCACGAACAGCGCGCAGCACGTGTCCCCGGAATGGCCGGCGGGCTACTGGCCGTCCAGCGACGCGCCGCCCGATGACACCGCCTGGGACAAGAGCGTCGCGCAGGTGGAGCGGGACCGCCGGGCGATGGAGCGGCTCGTGAGCGACGCCACGACCGACCTGTTCGCCCGCATTCCGCACGGCACGGGGCAAACCGTGCTGCGCGAAGCGCTGCTCCTCGCCGACCACACCGCGTATCACGTGGGGCAACTGGTGCTGCTGCGGCGCCTGCTGGGCGCGTACCGCGAAGGCTAGGTACGGTCACTCATCTCAGTGACATGTACCGCTCCCTGAGTCGGTGGCAGTCTGGCCTGCCACGGGGATGAACTGCCACGAGTAGGAGCCGTCGGCCAGTGTGAGCTGCAGCACGCCGGACACGTAGCTGATCTGCGCTTCGCTGTTCGGGATGATGAGCGTGTTCGGCAAGTCGAAGCCCTCCCCGCCCGTGCCCACGATAATCTCGCGGATCCCGTTCACGGGGTCCGCCACGCCGCCTGGCGTCTGAGGGGCAAAGCGCTCGTAGTCGCGCATGTGCGCGTTGATGATCAGCTCGGCTCGGGCGGCGTAGAGATCGTCCCAGAACGGCTTGACGGACGTCGTGGGATAAAACGCAGCCGACGTGGTCGAGTAGAACCGCGGATTGTGCCACATCGCGAGCACGCACCGCTTCGCCGTCGCCGCGAGATCGGCCTTGAGCCACAGCTCCTGTGGCGAGCCTGCGGCGGTGGCGACAAAGGGGTTGCTGCTGTTCAACACGATGATGTGCCAGGCCCCGAGGTCGTAGCTGTAGTAGCCCAGCCCCGGGGGCCCGGCGGCCGCCCCGAAATAGTTGAAGTGACCTACGGCGGTCGCGCTGGAGTCGTACTCGTGATTGCCGAGCGACGGGCGGGTGCGGGACTTGTGGCGGCCCCAGCTGGGATCGTAGCAGCTCGTGTAATTCGCCGGTGTCCCGTAGAGGCGGGCGTTGTCGCCCAGCGTGAACACGGTGCCGGGGATCGCGTCCAACAGAGCCGCCGTGGCTTCGTCACCCGTACGGTCACAGCGCGCGATGTTGCCAGCGCCCACCAGCGTGACGGCCGCGGGGACGCTCGAGACCGTCACGACCTTGCTGCCTGCACCGGCCGCGCCGTCCTTGTCGGTCACCGTGGCGCGCAGCACGTTCGTGCCCGCGGCGGCATACGTGTGCGCCGCGCCGATGGGGTTGGACTGGCTCGTGACGCTGCCGGTGGTCGCGGGCGAGCCGTCGCCCCAATCGATCGAATACGACCAGGGCGCGTCTTTCACTCCGGGATCGCTGAAGTTGGTGCTGAGCGCGAAGGCGCTGCCCGCAGTGGCCGTTTGATTGACTCCGGCGTTCACCGTGGGCCCGGCGTTCGCGATGGTCGCGGTGGTCGTGACCGGACCGCTCGGCGCCCCGCGCGCGTCGGTGACGGTGAGCGTCACGCCGTAGGTGCCATTGTCGGCATACGCGTGGCTCGGCTTGATGCCGGTACCGCTGCTGCCGTCGCCGAAGCTCCAGCTGTACGTGAGCGCGTCTCCGTCCGGGTCCGTGGAGCCGCCGCCGTCGAAGGCGACGGCCGTGCCCTCGCTGCCGGAGTAGGGCCCTGCCGGTCCAGCTACCGGCGGGTGATTCACGGTCGCCGTGACGGTCGCTGTGACCTGCCCCGAGCCCGCGGCGCCATCCTTGTCCGTCACGCTGATACGTACCGTGTTCGTGCCCGCCGCAGCGTAGGTGTGCGAGGCCGTGATCGGATTCGACTGGCTGGTCGTGCTACCGGTCGTCTGGGGCGAGCCGTCGCCCCAATCGATCGCGTACGCCCAGGGCGTATCGTTCACGCCTTGATCGCCGAAACCGGCGGTGAGCGTGAAGCTGCCGCCCAGAGTGATGGTCTGATTGGCGCCGGCGTTCACCGCGGGGGGGACGTTCGCGATGGTCGCCGTGGTCGTGGTCGGCGCGCTCGTTGCCCCGCGCGCGTCGGTGACGGTGAGCGCGACCGTGTAGGTGCCGTTGTCGGCGTAGCTGTGGCTCGGCTTGACCCCGGTGCCCGTGCTCCCGTCGCCGAAATCCCAGGCATAGCTCAGCGCGTCGCCGTCCGGATCTGACGAACCACTGGCGTCGAAGCTCGCGGCGGCGCCCTCGCTGCCGGAGTACGGTCCCCCGGCGGCCGCGGTGGGTAGGTGATTCACGGCGCCGATGGCGTCATGGCATATGCCGCTCCCCGCATCCGTGAACGTCTTGCCGGCGACGGGGATGAACTTCCAGTCGTAGCCCGTGGCGTAAAGCGTCAACTTCAGGACGCCATAAGTCTGGTCGTTCTGCACCTCGGTGTTCGCCAGGGGCGCGCCCAGGGTGAAGGTGCCCGCACCGCCCATCCCTGCGATGAATTCGCGGATACCGGTGATCGGATCGGCCACGCCGGTCGGGGTTTGCGGCCTGAAGCGCTGATAGTTGTGATCGTGGCCGGCGAGCACGAGCTCCGCGCCGGCATCGTACAGCGCCTGCCACAGCGGCTGCGTCGTGGCGTCGGCCAGGGTGCCGGAGCTGAAGAGCGGGTGATGCATATAGGCGAGCGTGCAACGCTTCGTGCTCGCGGCGAGATCGGCGCGCAGCCACTGCTCCTGAGGCGAGCCCGCGGACTTCGCGATGTTGCTGTTAAGGGCGACGATGTGCCAGTCGCCCAGGTCGTAGCTGTAGTAGCCCTTCGCCGGATCGCCCGCGGTCGCACCGAAGTAGCCGAAATAGCCGGCGGCCCCGGCCGTGCTGTACTCGTGGTTGCCGGGGACCGGCCGGGTGCGCGCCTTGTGCCGGCCCCAGGTTGGGTCGTAGCAGTTGGCGTAATCAGTGCTCGACCCGCCGGGATAGGCGTTGTCGCCCGCCAAGAACACGGTGCCGGGGATCGTGTCGAGCAGGTTTGCGGTCAAGGAATCGCCGTTGCGGGTGCAGTCCGCTATATCGCCGGCGCCGACCAGCACCACGCCGCCGAGCGCGATGACCTGCACCGCGAGCGAATCCGCGCCGGACCTCGCCAGGTTGTTCGTGACCGTGACGCGCACGCTGTCCCAGCCGAGTCCTGAGTAGACGTGCGAGGCCGTGATCGGTGTCGTGGCGCTCGAGACGGTCCCATTGCTCGAGCTGCCGTCGCCCCAGGTGATCGTGTACGCCCATGGGGCAGCGTTCGCTCCGGCGTCGCTGAACCCGACTGCGAGCTGGAGCGCGTCACCCGGATGGGTCGTGAGATCGGGACCGCCGTTCACGGATGGCGTCGGAGGGGGCGGTGGGGGCGGTGGCGGCGGGAGTGGTGCCGTCGAGTTGTGGCATGTGCCGCTCCCGGCATCCGTGGCCGTCTTGCCTGCCACGGGGATGAACTGCCAGGCGTACGTCCCGTCTCCCAGAGTGAGCCGCAGCACGCCGTTCACGCCGGTGATGCGCGCCTCGCTGTTGGCGATCGGTGTGCCGAACGCGTAGGCAGCCGCGCCGCCGCCCGTGCCGACCACGAACTCGCGAATTCCGCGGGTCTGGTCGAGGGCGCCGCCGGGCGTCTGCGGCGCGAACCGCTCGTAGTTGTGCTCGTGCCCCGAGAGCACGATGTCCGCGCCGGCGTCGTACAGCGCCTGCCACAGCGGCTGCGTCTGCGGCATGCTGCCGTGGGTGCTGCCGGAGCTGAACCGTGGGTAGTGCCAGTAAGCGAGGGTACAGTGCTGCGGATGGGCGGCGAGGTCGGCCCTGAGCCATTGCTCCTGGGGCGAGCCGGCACCGGTCGAGGCGACGCTGTTGAGCGCCACGATGTGCCACGCGCCGAGATCGTAGCTGTAGTAGCCCTTGGTCGCATCGCCCGCCGTGGCCCCGAAGTAGGTGAAGTAGTCCCCGGCGGTCGGGCTCGTGTCGTATTCGTGGTTGCCGAGCGCGGGGCGCGTGCGCGCGCTGTGCCGCCCCCAGCTCGAGTTGTAACAGCCCTGGTAGTTCGCGAGCGACCCACTGGGGTAGACGTTGTCACCGACGGTGAACACGGTGCCGGGGATCGTGTCGAGGATGGCCGCGGTGGCTTCGTCGCCAGTGGAGCTGCACGAGGCCACGGTTCCGGCCCCGACGAGGGTGACCGAGGGCGCCAGCGTCGCGCTCGCTTGGAGCGGCGGCGGCGCGGTTGCGGACTGTTGTGGTGCCTGGGATTCGCGGCACTTGGTGAACACGCCGCCGGCGAGCAGGATCGCTGCCGCGGCGCGAAACAATACGTGGCGCCGGGACATTCCGGCTGCCTCTCTGACCGGTCAGAGTCCCTGGTCGACCGATCCAGACCGCACGAGCAGTGGCCGGAGCCCCAAAAAGCAGAACCGGCCAAGTGGGTGTCCCACTCAGCCGGTTTCGCGATTCGCTCCCCCCGGGGTATGGGCGAGCCGCACGACATCGCACCCCGAGGATCACAGCATCTGAGTTAAGTTGCAATATGCGTGCAGGACCGCTGCCCGCAAGGTCTCGAGGGGAGGTCTCACAGGCCGAGCCAGTAGTTGACCTTGACGAGGAAGATGTTCTCGGATGGTCCGCGGAACAGCGCACGCGCATCGTCGCTGAAATCGATCGCGCCCCGCGTGAGTGAGGAGGCGCCGCTCCGGGTCCACACCAGGTAGAGCGTCGAGCCGGGGCGGTACTCCCAGCGCAGCACCGCGTTGCCGCGCAGCGAGCGCAGGGTGAAGCTCGGGTCTTCGATCGCGAACCGCGCCGCGGGGCCGCTCCCGTCCGGGTCGATGAAAGTCGAATCGCGGACCCCGAGCGCCGAGTTTCCGGGCTTGAGCGAGTCGGTCCCCACGTCCACGCCGTACACCAGGCGGCGCAGCCCGCGCGGGGCGGCAAACTCCTTGTAACGCGAGTAGGCTCCGCTCGCGATCAGGGGTTGCACGAACAGCTCCAGGGTCAGGTTAGGCGAGAACGTGATGTTGAAGCGCGTGTTCATCGCGAGCGTGTTCTGCACCAGGTCGGCGAACACGTAGCGGTTGCCGTAGAACGCCGTTGCCGTAGGGTCGGACACCGTGGTCACGTACTGGGAGCCGTTCTCATCGTGACTCACGGAGGGCCCGAGCGAGAGGGACAGGTTGGAGGCGGGTCGCAGCTGCACCGAGAGACTCCCCGAGGGACTGCAGTCGCCGTCGCGGTTGCAGCCCAGCTGCGCGGACCCGCTCAGCACCACGTTCTTGCGGGAATCGGTGGAGGCGTTCGTGGCCCAGAAGTCGGCCCCGGGCCGGCGCAGTACCGGCCCGCCGCGGCTCAGGCGGTCGTCGAGCACGCTCGGCCGGTGGATCCAGAATGCGTTGATGTCCCAGTAGTTGTGCGGCTGGATGTAGCCGAACAGCTGCACCTGCCGGTCGGTCAGATCGCCGTCGAAGTTGTACTGCTGCTGGCCGCCGGCGATGAACAACAGCTGGCGGTACCAGCGGGTAGGCTTGGTCCACTGGGGAAAAATATTCCCGCTCATCCACCAGTAGTCGGCCCGGTTGAGGAACGAGATGTCGTTGTTCTCGAATCCCGGAGTGCGCAGGTTGGTGGACAATTCCCACAACAGGTGCCCGGACTCCCGGGCGAACCGCGCATAGGCGCCCACGCCGCGCAGCGCCGTGAGCGCGGGGTCATACGCATCGCTCAGCACCCCGTTCGACCCGTTCCCCCGATCGGGGCGCTGGAAGTAGCGCGCGCTCGCCGTCTGCAGTCGCAGCGTCGCTGCGGTGTCGCCCGACACCTGCGTGCCCGCAACCTGGGCCATGAGGTGGTACTCCCGCTTGCCGAACCACATCTCGGTTCCGAGCCCGACCGATTCGGCGTGCCGGCTCAAGCGGTCGGCCAGGAACGGGTCATCGAGCTCGCGCACCACCGAGGTGCCCATGGCCCGCAATACGGTGGCGCCGCCACGCAGGTCCTTCGCCACGCGGGCCACGAAGTAGTTCGTGAATGGCTCCACCGTGACGTCGCCGCCTGAGCCGTCGCTCCGGCGGAACGCCGCGCGCTCACGCCGGGTGACCGCATCGAGCGCGCCGATCGACCACCCCGTGGGCGTGCGCCCGGTGAGCTTCGCCGCACCGAGAATCGTGGTGTTGTGCGGCTGGTCGGCGTACACGCCCCCGGCGGTGTCCACGTTGTCCGGCGCCTGCGGCGGGCGGCCGATGCGGCGCGTGTAGAACATGCCGAGGCTCGAGACGTTCGAGCAGAAGTAGCAGTTCAGGCCGCCGAACCCGAAGTAGCCCGCGCCCTCGACGAAGAAGGGCCGCCGCTCCTCGAAGAAGGTCTCGAACGCGGACAGGTTGACCACGGCCGGGTCTACCTCCACCTGCCCGAAGTCGGGGTTCACCGTGGCGTTGAGCGTGAGGTTGGAGGTCAGCAGCACGCGCGCGTCCACGCCGCCGCGTCCATCCCAGGTGTGGGCCTTTTGAAACGGGTCGCGCGGGTCGCTCACCGGTACGTTAGCCGAGCGCCCCACCATGTAGGGCAGGATTTCGGCCCGGCCTGGGGCGCGCCGGATCACGAGCCCGTGCAAATGCCCGAAGCGCGGCGGACCGCCCGTTTCGGTGAGGCCCCAGAAGGACCACTGCGACAGCTCGTTCAGCCGGTTCTCCTGGCGCCAGATCTGCAGGCCCCACGTCTGCTCATCGGCGGTCGCCGGATAGCGCAGCTGCGAGAACGGGATCCGCATCTCGGCGGTCCAGCCGAGCGAATCGATCGCCGTCTTGACCTCCCACACCGGGTCCCAGGAATCGTCCGAGCCGCCGCCCAGGCCGTTGGCGTCGCTGCGCACGCCGGAGGGATTCACCGTGAAGAACAGCCGGCCGATGTGGTCGTGATAGCTGTCAAAGATCACTTCGACGTAGTCCGAGTTGGCGGAGCCGTCCCGGCGGACCAGTCGAGTCTGCACGCCGGCCGCGCCGTGATCGTCGAACATCCGCGCACCCACGTACAGCGCGGCGTCGTCGAACGCGAACCGCACCTCGGTTCGCTGCGTCGCGGGTTGGCCTTCGTGTGGTTGCGCCTGCCGGAAATCGGTGGCGGCCGGCGCCGTGTGCCACACGGCCTCGTCCAGCCGGCCGTCGAGCCGGATCTCCCCCTCGAGCCGGACGGCCCTCACGTCGGGCGAGGGAGTGGGATGGATGCTTTGTGCGGCGGTGAGACCGGGAACGAGCGTGGCGGCGCCGAGCGCCGCCAGACGGACGAGCGTTCTCACAGGGCACCCGTGTGTGGGAGGCTGTGTAGTTTGACGCGTAGCGGCCGTGGAAGGTTGCGGCCGAGCGTGTCCGGAACTTGTGGGGCCCGGCTTCCGTAGAGGGAGGCCAACCCTCACTATTCGGGAGCGCCGCCCATGTTCAAGCCGATCCTACAGCTCGCCGCCGTCGGCCTCGCCGGCTTCGCACTCTGGAAGCTCGGCTCGTTTTTCTTCATTCCCCTGTTATTCCTGGCGGTCAAGGTCGCCCTCGTGATCGGGCTCGTGCTGTTCGCCTTCTGGTTCTTCAAGAAGAACGACAAGAAGGGAGATACGCCCGCGGAGTGAAGCTTGGCAAGACGTTTTACGCAAAGAATCGCCGCGAGTGGCGGGCGTGGCTCGCGCACCACCACGAGACGGCGCCCGAGATCTGGCTGGTCTATTACAAGAAGCACAGCGGCAAGCCGCGCATCCCGTACAACGACGCGGTGGAGGAGGCGCTGTGCTACGGCTGGATCGACAGCATCTTGAAACCGATCGATGGCGACCGCTATGCCCAGCGCTTCTCCCCACGCCGGCCCACCAGTCGGCTCTCCGCGATGAACCGCGAGCGCGTGCGCCGCTTGATCGCCGCCCGGCGGATGACCAAGGCCGGTCTCGAACGGATCAAGCACGTGTTCGACCGGCGGACAGACACCAGGCGGCAGCCGGAGTGGGTGCTGCCCCCCGACATCCGCCGGCGCCTCGAGCGGGATCCGACCACCTGGAAGCACTTTCAGCGGTTTCCGGAATCCTACAAGCGGATCCGCATCGGCTGGATAGTTGCCGCGCGGCACCGGCGCGCGGCATTCGAGCAGCGGTTGGGATACTTCCTCAAGATGACTGCTCAGAACAAGCGATTTGGGATGGTGCAGTGAGGGGGGCGGGATTCGTCAGCCGCGTCCCACACCCGATCCTGCCCATCAACAAGTGTCGAACCGAACGAACGCGAAAGGGCCAGCCCGAAATTGGGGCTGGCCCCTCTCGCGTCGGGATGGGCGGCGGGACGAGGTCTACGAGTCGAGGGACTGGTGCGTCACCAGCAGCACGTTGAACTGGTCATTAATGAAGGTGTTGCTCGAGCGCCGAATCGAGTTGGGATCAATGTCGAAGAGCAGCAGACCCGCGGCGACGAACGGGATACAACCGGTCTTGGCGGCGTCCTGGTGCGAGCACCCGGTATAGAAGTTGTCCGTAATACTGTTGCCGCTGACCTGTCCCGTGGCCCCAACGCCGAACTGGATGCCGTTCTGGGCGATATAGTCAACCCGCCCAGCGCCTTGGATCATGTTGCTGGTGATGGTGGCTGCCACGTCGCCATTGGCCGTGATCCCGTTCTTTTGGTAGTCACGCACCACGTTGTGTTCGATCAACACCGTTTTCGTGCCCGTTCCGTCAAAATTGCGAATCTCGATACCGTTGCCCTCCTGGCAGCCGCTGCTTAGCCCTCGCTTGATTGTGATGACAGCGTTGTTCGTGACGTTCCCTGACGCTCCATCGAACAGGATGCCGCGCAAACGGTTGTCTCCACCCATGCAACCAAAGGTGCCGGCTAACGAGGCGGTGAGCCCCAAGTTGATTACGTTCGCCACGGTCCCGCCCGGCGCGTTTCTTAACACCGGGCCCTGAAATCCGCCTGGTGGGTCCAGCGCCGTGATGGTGTGCCCGTTTCCATCCAGCGTATTGCCGTCGGGGATGAAGATGGTGGTGTACGTGGTACAGTCGGCGAACAAGGTCCACACCCCGGCGACAAAGGCCGGTACGCACGGAGGATCCAGGCTGACGTCCAGAGCGCTCATTCGTGGACCGCCGGCCAGCGGTGGGGCCGTCGGCATTGCCCGCTCCCGAGCGCGATCGCAACCCACGAGCAGTGCAGCTCCGGAGAGGATGGTTACCCAATGCGATTTCATGCTTGGTCTCCTTTGAGGGTTCCTCTGGTCCCGCAGCTCAAGCACTACGGCGTCTGGAAGTCGTACGTGACTGTACTGTTGTTCGTCTGGCCGTTCGAGCCATTGATGTCCTTGCCGATCGTGAAGGCGTCCACCCAGCCGTCGAACGTGTCGCCCGTCGACGCGTCCCCGTGCGCGATTTGCACCCCGCCGTGGCTTCCGTCGACGTTGACGATCGCCGCGTTGGGATGTTGCCCAATGTAGTCCGACAGCGAGCAGACGAACTCGCCCGGGCCGCAGCCTATAGTTTCGGTGCCGCCGCTGACGAGGGAGCTGCTCACCGCCCAGTAGCACGCGTTGAACGTTCCGCCGTCGACTCGTAGAGCGTCCCAGAACTGCCACTTGTGCTCCGTCTGCACGTCCTGGTGGCTGCCAACGCCACAGGCGCCGCCTTCGACCGCGTTCTGGTAGGCGGGCTCGAAGAAGATCAGGTCGTCAATCGCGTTGTCACCGTCCCAGTCGATGTCGAGGAGGATGAACGGCAACTGCTGTCCGTTATTCGCCTCGTCGCACGTGTGGTACTCCAGCCTCGTGAGATCGCGCAGGTACGTGCGGTGATAGCGGGTCGAGCGCAGGCGTACGTGTTGGTTGTCCTGCGTCTGGGTCAGGGTTAGGTGCACGGCGCCCGGCGGCAGTGGCACTTCAGATGGGTCGCACGTCATGTTGTCATTCTCAAACGTGACCATACCGGTGGACGAGACGTCGATCTTCCACGCGTCCTTGTTATCACGGTCGACGACGTGGATCGTATTGCCGAACGGAGGAGGGTCTTCCAGCGTCAGCGTCCCGTCAGAAACGGGTTCGAACTTCAGGAGGAGCTGCTGTACGAGATCGATCGCCGTCTGAACGAGCTCCGTTTGAGGTCCTCCACGCGGCGCGGCGCCATTGGGCGCAGGCGCGGCGGCCTGCTCGCACGCCACAACCAGCGCAGCCCCGGCGACAATAGTGTAGCCCGTCCAGTGCCTTGCCATGGATCGTCCCCCTCTCCCGAGCATCGCGTTTGCCGCACCCTGTGAAGGAGCTCCGGGGTGATGCAGGCATCCCTCATGCCTTTCATGTCGCAACGCTAGCGTGACGCAAAGCGACGCGGCGCAACGACAGCCTGGACCTGGCTTCTGGAGAAATGCTGCGTGCTAGCCGCGCTCGTTGCGCATATGCCGCACATATCTCCGGGCTCACAAAGGCCTGAGCGACGGGCCGAGTGGGCGGACTCTACGGGGGAGCGGGTCGTTCGAGCTGCTGCGTCGCTGCGACACTTGAAACCGCATGACGTACGCGCGACACTGCAGGTGACTCAGCCTGTAACGTATGCTCGGGTCTACGAATTACTCCGTGTTGATGGTCGATGACAACGCGGCGATGCGCGAAGCCATCGCGCGCTCTCTGACGCGCCGCGGCTGCAGCGTGACGACCGCGGTCAGCGGCGTCGATGCGTTGGACGCTCTGCGGAAGCAGCCGTTCGACGTGGTCATCACCGACTTGAACATGCCGGAGCGCGGGGGATTATGGCTCTGGCGGCAGGCGGTCGCGCTGCGCGCCGAGCTGCGGGGCCGCTTCGTAATCATCGCCTCCGAACCGTTCCCAGAGCCACGGAGCATGTCGCACTTGTTGGAGTCCGAGCGCTTCTTGTTGAAGCCCATCACGCTGGACCTGCTGTGGCGTCAGGTTGGGGATGTCATGCGCGACGCACGCGTCGCCGCGACAGGCGGGGGCGACGAGCGGCGGGACCGTCCGAGTCGCGGCGCCGAGCGGACGACCTAGGCTTGCCCGACCCCGGTCGCCTCCGGGCCCAGCGGCTCCAGCGCCGACCGTAACCGGGTGATTGCTGTCTCGAGCAGCCAGCGATCTTCGTCGAACAGCACCCCGTGGTCGAGAGCGCGGGTCAACAGATCGAGCGCCGCCTGGATCTGGTCGCCGGCGGTTTGCAATTCGAGGCGCCGCGTGAGGCCGGTGCGGCGGTCGCGCTTCTTCCGTCGCTCGACCTCGACCGGCACCTGTTTGGCCCGGCGTTCGGCGCCACTGCGTCGATCGGGCTTCTCGCGGCGATTCTTGCGTTCGCGGGCCATGGACTCCCCAGTCTGCAGTCAGTTCACCTTCAACACCGCTTCGATGAAGCTCAGCGTCTTGGTTTCGACCCACTCGGGCGTCACGGCCTCCACCCGCATCGTTCCGATGCGGTCGGTGCTGGTGGTGACCACCCGTCCCTTGGTGGCGGACGGTTTGATGTCTCGCGCCACCGCAATGCCGCGCCGCGGATCGTAGCGGAACGCGAGGGTCGAGGCGAGGGCGACGCCGCCCGCGGCGCGCGGCGTGAACATCAGCCCCACACTCGGGTACGCGTCGGCTGTGTCGGTCCGGTCTTCGATGGATCCCTCGTGCCCCGCGCTCTTGAGCTCCGTCAGGAAACCCTGCAACACCGGTCGCACCACGTTCTGGAGACGGTCGCCACACGCCCGTCTGCGTCGCTCCCCTTCGTCGGGCGCGGTGCGGACGTCCGTCGGCGGTCTCGCCGCCGAGCGCTCGTCGTAGGTCTTGAGCAGGGAACGGAGTTTCTCCGCGGTCTTGCCCGTCATACCTCGTCCCGGTGGCTGACTGCAACAGATGATACGGTACGGCTGCGCTCGCGCGATAGAGCGGGGCCGTGATGCTTCAGGTCCGACCCAATCCGCGGGCCAGCCTCATTCGGCTGTGGTATCGACTCGAAGGGCCGACGCGGAGGTGGACGGCGAAGGTCGCGCCAGCGAGCTGAAGAGCTTCCTCGTCAAACCCGAAGTCGCGTCCTCCTCATCGGCCCCCTATTGCTTCACCCACGTCGAGCGCATGTCGTAGGTGACCGCGTAAACCAGGCGATTGACGAGCTGCCCGTAGGCGCTGTTGGGGTCCTTGGCGGAGAAGACCGGCTCGCCGCCGACCAGGGCGAGGCCGCCGACCTTCTCGCTCGCGACGGCGCTGGAGCGCCACAGCGTGCCGCCGGACTTGGTGGACAGCAGCTCCACCGAGAGCTCCGCCGAGACCGTAGCCTCCACGCGTGGCAGACTCAGGCCGGCGAGGCTACCGCTCGGCTTCACGTTAGAAACCTTGAGGTGGCCGAAGAACACGACCGGAACGCCGCCCTCCCCTCCGAGCGCCTGCGCCGCCCGAGGACCAAGCTCCGAGGCGTGGGTGCGTCGCAGCACCGAGTCGGCTGCGCCGAGCTCCAGCACCTCGATGCCGGTCTGGGCGGCCAGCACGTACTCCGAGAACCGTTGCGTGGCAAACTCGTGCAGCGAGCCCTTCGCATTCTCGGCTGTGAAGGTGACGAGTCCGATCTGTCCGTACGGCGACAGATTGAGCCGCGGGGGGAGAAGCACGCGGTGTGACCCGCAGGCGATCCCGGCCAAGATGAAGAGGACCAGGAGCGCGGCGACGAGCGGGCTCCCTGTCAGCGGAAAGGGGCGATGCTGCTTACTCATCGGGAGACGCCTCGCGCACAGGAGGTACCCAACATAACAAGTGGCGCGCGCGCGCGCGCGGATCGGGTGGGGCCCACGCTTGACGCCTCCCGGGGCCCGGGCTATATGGCTCCAAGCTCTCGAGGGGGTGCGATGGCGGCCGAGGACGTCGGGGGGGAGCGCGCGCGCGAGCGGGCCCTGCTGCAGGCCGAGAAGATGGAGACGATCGGCCGCCTGACGGGGGCGATTGCCCAGCAATTCAGCGAGCTCCTCGGCGCCATTCTGACGCGGGCCGCCGCGCTCACCCAGTCGTCGCCCCCGAACCGCGACCTCGACGATCTGAAGGAAACGGCGCAGCGCGGCGCGGAGCTGGCCCACAAGCTCCTCGGCTTCAGCCGTCACAAGGCGCTGGACCTGCAGCCGCTCAGCCTCACCGAATACGTACGGGAGATCCTGGACACGCTGCGCCGCGACCTTCCGGGCAACATCGAGATCCAGTTCGAAGCGGACGACGTAGGCGGCGTCGTCGAAGCCGATCCGGCGGAAGTGCGACAGATCCTGATGAACCTCGTCACCAACGCGCGAGACGCCATGCCGAAGGGAGGCACGCTGCACGTCGAGGTCCGGCGGGCGCGCCTCGGCGCGGCAGACCGTCCGCTGCACGCGTGGATCGAGCCCGGCTCGTACGTCAGCGTCGCGGTCAGCGACACCGGCACGGGAATGAACGCCGCGACGCTGGCGCGCGTGTTCGAGCCGTTCTTCACGACCAAGGCGTTGGGGGTCGGCACCGGCCTCGGCATGGCCATGGTGTACGGCCTCGTCAAGCAACACAAAGGGTTCGTGCACCTGTACAGCGAAACCGGTCAGGGGACGACGGCGAAGGTGTACTTTCCCGCTGTCTATCGGCGAATGCCGCTCGAGGCCGCCGAAGAGAACCTGCCGGGGGGCAGCGAAGCGATCTTGCTGGTGGAGGACGACCCCACCATGCGCTCGGTGGCGCAGGGACTGCTCGAGAAAGTCGGCTACCGCGTGCTCGCGGCGATGAATGGCGAGCAAGGACTCGCGACGTATCGCGCGCACCGCGCCGAGCTGCACCTCGTGCTCACCGACGTGATCATGCCAAAGCTCAGCGGCTTCCAGCTGTACGAATCCATCCGGCGAGAGTCGGCGACCATCAAGGTGCTGTTCATGAGCGGCTTTCCCGCACCGAACTACCGCAAAACCGTCGGCCTCGATGCTGCGGTCGCGTTCGTCACGAAGCCCTGGACGGCGAGCGAGCTGCTGGGGCGCGTACGGCTGCTGCTCGAGTCCTCGCCAAGATAGTGGTGACCGGGGTCACCCTTCGTGCTCACCGCGCGCCGCAGGGAACCGAATTCGTAACAAGCGTGTTTCGTATTGGCTCTGCGGCTCGATCGGCGGTTGACGCGCGTCCTCGCACTAGGTATCCTGGGCCCATGACGCACACGCTCCACTCGCAACAGTGCAATCAGGCGCGCTCGAACAAGAGCGAGTGCGCCGTGTGCGCACTGCCTGTTCGATTACGTGGGATGATGTAGCAGGACCGGCAGTCCGCAGCGTCGCTGCGAACGCCCCCACGCTCCGGTGTAGAAGCGTGGGGGCGTCGTCGTGTGTGGGGTCCGAGTGAGGAGACAACCAAGATGATGGCGAAGGAATATCTGCTGGCGAGCGATTTCGACCAGACGCTGAGCTTCAACGATTCGGGGATCATCCTCTCCGAAATCGTGGGCATCCCGGGGTTTCGTGAGAAGGTCGCCGGATTGTCGCGTACCAACCTCATCCAGCAAGGGGGCGAGCTCGCGTACCTGTTGCGGCACGATCCGGACTATCGCGCCGTGCGGCGGGAGCACCTGATAGAGGCCGGGAAGCGTATCCGGCTGAAGCAGAACATTCCGCTCCTCGTCCGCCTGCTGCAGGACGGGATCGAGGGCTACCGGTTCGCGTTCTACGTGATCTCGGCGGCCCCCGAAGAAGTGATTCAGTCGGCTTTGGAAGGCATCGTCCCGCCCGACCACATCTATGGGACGCGGTTCGATTACGACGCCACGTCCGGGGAGATCCGCTCGATCGTGCGTGTCGCCGCCGGGTTCGGTAAGGTGGCCGTGCTGGACGAGCTGCAGGCGGCGCTGCAGGTGGGCTCCGACCGGATCGTCTATGTGGGGGACGGCAGCTCCGACATCCATGTGATGCTACACGTCAACCGCCGGGACGGCTTCACCATCGCCGCGTCCGACGCGAAGCTCGTCGCCCAGATCGCGCGCCGCACCATCATCGGTGACGACGCGCTCAGCGTGCTCGTACCGGTGCTCGAGGAGATCGTGGGGATGAACGCCGCGCGCATCCGCTCGTTCTTCGAGGGGCACGGCCTGTCGATCCAGGAGTGGGACAGGATGCGCACCGACTGGTTGACCATCGGTCAGAGCGCAACGGACGGCGGCGCCGCACCGGCCTTGGCGACCGCGGAGACCCAGATCTAGGGAGTCGGCGCCGGCTCTCGCAACTGGTCCTTCACCGGCAGTTTGCGGATTCGCTTGCCGGTCGCCGCGAAGATGGCGTTGGCGACCGCCGGCATCACGGCCGACGTTCCCGGCTCGCCGATTCCCCCCGGCGCCTCCGTGCTCTTCACGAGATGGACTTCGATCACCGGGGCCTGGTTGATGCGCAGCACCCGGTAATCGTTGAAATTGTGCTGCTCGACGCGGCCATCCTTGAAGGTGATCTCGCCCCACAAGACGGCCGAGATCCCGAAGATGACCCCGCTCTCGATCTGCGCCTTGACGGTGTCGGGGTTGACGACGATGCCGCAATCCACCGCGCAGACGACCCGCGCGACCCGGACCTCCCCTTGCTTGGAAACCGACACCTCGGCGACCTGAGCGAGGTAGCTCCCAAAGGCGTGTAGCAGCGAGATCCCGCGCCCGCTTCCCGGCGCGAGCGGGCGCCCCCAGCCGGCCTGGAGCGCGGCGAGCTCGAGCACCGCCTTCGCGCGCGGCGCCTGGTCGAGCAGCGCGCGGCGGTACTGGAACGGGTCCTGTCGCGTCGCTGCGGCGAGCTCGTCGATGAAGCTCTCGACCACGAAGATGTTGTGCGTCGGCCCCACGCCGCGCCAGAACGCGGTCGCGATCCCGGGCGGCTCCTGACGCACGTATTCGACGCGGATGTTGGGCAGGGTATACGGCGGCTCCGCCGCGCCTTCCACCGCGTCCACGTCGAGACCCTTGACCATCGCGACGAGCTGGTGCAGCCCGGCCGCCCGCATGACGCGTAGCGTCTTGGGGAACAGTTCGCGCGTCACCCGCGCCATGATCGACGAGCCGGTGACGCGATGGGTCCAGGCGACCGGCCGGCCGCGCTCGTCCAGGCCGGCGGCGATGCGGTCGTAGTAGTACGGCCGGTACATGTCCTGCTGGATGTCTTCCTCGCGGGTCCACACCACTTTCACCGGGCCCGTGACCTGCATCGCGATTCGCACCGCCCGGCGGACGAAGTCCACCTCGAGCCGCCGGCCGAATCCGCCGCCCAGGAGATGGTTGTGCACCTGGACGCGGTCGCGTGGCAGACCCGTCAGCTGCGCGGCGGCGGTGCGCGTGAACGTCGGCACCTGGGTCCCCACCCAGATGTCGCAGCCGTCCGGCCGGACGTGGACCGTGCAGTTGACCGGCTCCATCGTGGCGTGCGCCAGGAACGGCTGCTCGTAGATCGCTTCCACCTTCCGGGCGGCCCCCGCCATGGCTCGGGCGGCGTCGCCCGCGTTGCGCGCGACCACTCCCGACCGCTGTGACGCCGCCGCGAGCTGCTGCACGATATCGGCGGTGTCGAGCCGGGCGTTCGGGCCCTCGTCCCACCGGATGGCGAGCGCCGCGAGGCCCTGCTTCGCCGCCCACATGTGGTCGGCGACCACGGCCACGGCGTCGTCGAGCCGCACCACCTGCTGCACGCCGGGGACCGCCCGGGCCTTCGCGTCGTCGACGCTCGCCAGCTTGCCACCGAACACGGGACACGCTGCCAGCGTCGCCACCTTCATGCCGGGGAGCCGCACGTCGATCCCGAACAGCGCGGTGCCGTTGACCTTGTCGGGGCTGTCGAGGCGTTTGGCGGGCGTGCCGATGAGCGTCCAGTCCTTGGGGTCCTTGAGCGGCGGGGTGGGCGGCACCGGCAAGGTCGCCGCTTTGTCCACGAGCGCGCCGTAGCCGAGCCGGCGTCCCGTGGGCCCATGGATCACCTCGCCCCGCTCCGCGCGGCACGACGTCGCCGCGACCTGCCACGTTTGCGCCGCGGCGGCCACCAGCAACGTACGCGCGGCGGCGCCGGCGCGGCGCAGCGGCTCGAAGTTGCCGCGCACCGACGTCGAGCCGCCGGTTTCCTGGACACCGAACAGCGGTTCGGCGTACAGCGCGTCGTCGGGCGGCGCGTGCTCGAGCCGCACCTGGGCCAAGTCCACCTCGAGCTCCTCGGCGAGCAGCATCGGCATGGACGTGTACGTCCCCTGGCCCATCTCGACCTTGTGCATGATCAACGTCACCCGGCCGTCGCGATCGATCCGGATGAAGGCATTGGGGGCAAATCGGTCGGCGCGCCCCCGCCCGCGCCCGCGGGCGGGTAGCGTGAAGCCCAGCAGCAAGCCACCTCCGACGGCGGCACCGGCCTGGAGGAACGTCCTGCGAGAAAGCGCACGAGCCATGTGATGACCTCCCGTCAGCTTCCGGTCCCGAACCGTACGGCGCCCAGGTCGGCGAGCCCGGCCAGTGTCGCCTCCAGGTCGGCCGTCCGCAAGCCGGCCTCACGCGCCAGCTCGGGCAGCGTCTTCCGCCCGTCGGCGAGTTCCACCACGCTCGCGACCGCCGCATCGGCGCGGGCCACCGTGACGCGGCCATGCGCAGAGCGCGCCACGAGCAGCTTTACACGCCGCGGCGACGCTGGGGGCACCTCGGTCCACGGCTGCAGCAGCTTGGGAAGCACGGCGGGCAGGTCGTAGGCGAGATCCAAGAGCACCGTTCCTTGAACGGTCTCCGGAAGGGACCGCTCCCCGCTCCCGGCTCCTTGTTCTGCGCCGTCGTCCCGCCACACTCGGGGGCCTGCCTCCACGATCATCATGGCCTGCTCGTACTCGAGCAGGTCGCTGAGATAGGGGATCGCACGCGAGGCGCTCGCGCTGTGGACGTGGTGCACGGCGAGCGCCGCCACGCCGCGCGCCGTGTCGCGGCTGCCCAGCACCGCCTTGGGGAGCAGCGCATCGAAGCCGCCGCCCTGGAGCACCGCCTCGGGGTGCCGGCCCGTGACCCTCGCCAGGGCACGCGAGTACTTGAAAAAGTGGACGAGCCGCTCGTGATAGAAGTGGCGCGCGAGGAACCGCGCGAACCGCTCGAGGCGCGTCGGATCGGCGAGTGCCAGACCGCGCCACGCGGGGGACGCGCGATAGGGCGCGTCCGCGAGCGCCCGGATGACGGAATCCTGTATCTCGCGGTCGCTCACAAGGCCGCGCGGATCCGCTCGACGCTCGAGAGCAGCACCTCGAGCGTGAGTGACGGCGAGAACGCGTCGAACGTCACCGCCTGCGCGCGCGGGCAACGGCTCACCGCGAGCGCCAGGAAGTCGAGCATCTCGTCCGAGGGGGCGGCGGGCGCGATCCACGGCCCCTGCAGGTCGTCGTCTTGAACCACGCCCGCCACGTGCAGCTCGACGACGCGCTCCAGGGGGAACTCCGCCAGCCACACCGCGGGCTTCACCGCGCGGTAGTGCGCCTCGAGCCAGACGTGCGGCAGGTCGAGCAGAAAGCCGGCTCCGGTCGCCTCGAAGAAGCGCCGCAGCCACACCGGCTCGGGCAGCTGGCTCGCCTTGACGTCGAAGAATCCGGGAATGTTCTCCATCACGAGCGGCTGGTCGAGCCGCACCTGCAGCGCTTTGGCATTGGTGACGAAGCGCTGCAGGAATTCCTCGGTGTAGAGCGGCGGGAAGACGTAATTGAGATTGTAGCGGCCGTCCTCGGTGTGGAGGCACTGGAAATGCTCGGCCACCCACGGCGTGCGGTACAGCTCGGCGAGCGAACGGGCGCGGGCGATGGAGCGCTCGTCGAGCGGCTCCGACAGCTGGCCCAGGTAGTCGTGCAGCAGCAGGGTATAGCGCTGCTTGATCGCGGGCCAGTGGGGGTCGTGCGGCGCCGGCGGGTCCGCCATTGCGAGATGGTCGATGCCGTCGGCCTGCGCGAGCTCCGCTCCGAGGTGCGGATTGTAAAAGGTGCCAACCGAGATGCCAGACATCAGACCTCAGACCTCAGCAAGTCCCTGTTCGACGAGCTGGTCCACGAACACCTTCACCTGGGCCGCGATCATCGGCTTGTCGCCCGTGTCCGTCCACTCGGCCGCGATTGCCTCGTAGCGCGTGGTCCCGTCGAGCCGCGCAGCGATGAACCGCTCCCGCTCGCCCCACGTCCGGGCGGCGTCGCCGAGCTGCGGCGTGGAGCGTGCGGGGCGGAAGACGTCGGCGACGATGGCGTCGATCGCACGGCACACCTCGGGGGTCAGGGGTCGGGGGTCGGGGACGAAGGTCTCGTCCACCTGCGCGCCGTTCCTGGCTCCGACCAGGACAATGCTCACGCCCGGTTGCGAGCGCAGCCAACCCAGCGCCAGCGCGATGAGCGATATCTCTTGACCCTGCGCAATGGGTCGCAGCCGGTCGATCACGGCGCGGCGCCGCTCGAACTCCTTCCCCTTGAACCAGTAGATCTGGCGGCGGTGGTCGCCCTCGGCGAACTGCGGCGGCGCCGCGTACTTGCCCCCGAGCAGACCGGCCGCGAGTGGTCGGTAGGCAAGGAAGGCGAGGCGGCGATCGCGGCACAGCGGTAGCGTTCGCTCCTCGACGTCCCGGTCGAACAGGTTGTACGGGGCCTGATAGGTCGCGAGCGGCGCGAGGGTAAGCGCCCGCTCGAGCTGCCGGTGCGTGGCGTTGCACAGCCCCACGGCGAGTGCTTTCCCGGCGAGCTGCAGGGCATGGAGCTTTTCGAGCTGCCACTCCCAGCGGTCCAGAGTCTCGTGCAGCTGGACGAGGTCGACGTAGTCGGTGTTCAGGCGGCGCAGCGAGTCTTCGAGCGAGGCGCGCGGATCGTCGCGCGGGCCGACCTTCGTGGCGATCGCGACGCGCTCCCGATCGGCCTTGAGCACGCGACCCAACAGCCGCTCGGACTCGCCTCCGCCGTACGTGGGTGCCGTATCGAAGAAGGTGACCCCGCGCTCGACCGCGTGCCGGATCGCGGCGGCGCGCTCGCTGTCCTCTCCCGCCGCCCCCCAGCCGGTCCCGCCCACCGCCCACCCCCCGAACCCCAGGCGCGCTGCGACGCCCAGGAAACGCGAAAGGGGCCCGACATCGGTCCGGGCCCCTTCGCACATCCAGCCGATCTCCCTTAGGAGTGGCAGGTGGGCTCCAGCTCGCTCGTCTCGACGATCTCGGGACGATGACAGCTGGGCACCAGTTCTGCGGTTTCGACGATCTGCATTGGTTTCCTCCCTGCTTGGGAAAAGAGAACGACGGCAGGTTCGACTACCATAACGGGTTGCCGTCACACCCGTCAACCGATAACTCTGAGCTATGATCGCGATCCAATCCCTGCTGACCGAGAACGCTCTCGCCGACGAATTCGTCGCGGCCTTTCAGGCACGCCGCTTCGACGAGAAGTTCTTCTACTGGTTCCCACTCTCCGTGCGCGCCTGGCTCGCCCTCTGCTCAGACGGCGCCTACCGCAACTACGTCCGCTCGCGCTCTCTAATTGTTCAATCCGCCGACCGGCTCGCCGGCTTCGTCCAGCCCGGCTCTCTCGAGGTCGTGAGCCTGGGCTCAGGACAGGGGGACAAAGACCTACTTTTGCTTAACGCGCTGAGCCGCCACGGAGTTCACGTCTCCTACGTTCCGGTCGATACGAGCCTGGCCCTGCTCGAGTTAGCGTGCCAGGGAGCGATGGGGGCGGGCCTGCCGGCCCAGGGGATCAAGGCCGATTTCACGCGCTCTGACCACCTGGCGGCCCTCGCCCCGGACCCCGCAACGCCGCCGCGACTCGTCCTCCTGCTCGGCAACACGCTTGGTGCCTTCGACCCGCTCGCCGCCGCGCGCCAGCTGCGCGCGCTGCTGCGGCCGCACGACTTGCTCATCGTGGACGGCGAGATTTACGCTGCCCAGCACACCGTGGCCGGGTACGACAATCCGCTCAACCGCCGCTTCGCCTGGGCGCCGCTCGTGGCTGTCGGCATCACCGAGCAGGACGGCGAGCTCGTGTTCGAAGACCGGGTGGACGCACGGCTCCCTGGCCTGCACCCGCTCGCCAAGCACTTCCGCGCGACCCGCGAGGTACGAGCCGGGCTGGGCGGCGAGACAATGGCGCTCCCCGCCGGAGAGCGTCTCGACCTGAATCATTCTTACAAGTACGACGCCGACACGTTCGTTCGCATTCTGACCGACGCCGGCCTCGCGGTACGCTGGCGCGGCACGAGCGACGATGCCCGCTTCTTGATGGTCCTCGCGGGCCCCGCGTGACCGCCGCCGTCGATGTGCGGGGGCTGGCCTACGCGCTGCCCGGCGACGGCCGCACTCTGGTGCAGAACGTATCCTTTACCGTGGGTCCTGGCGAGACCCTCGTTTTGCTGGGGCGCAGCGGGTCCGGCAAGACGACCACCCTGAAGCTCATCAACCGCTTGCTCGAGCCGACCGCCGGGGAAGTGCTGGTGGCGGGTGAGCCCACGGCCGCCCTCGAGCCGACGCGCCTGCGGCGGCGCATCGGCTACGTGATCCAGGAGGTCGGGCTGTTTCCCCACTTCACCGTGGCGCAGAACATCGGGCTCGTGCCGCGGCTGGAGCGGTGGCCGGCCGACCGGATCGCCGCCCGGGTGCGGGAGCTCCTCGCCCTCGTGGGCCTCAACCCCGCCGCATTCCTGAGCCGCTACCCGCATCAGTTGTCGGGAGGGCAACGCCAGCGCGTCGGCGTGGCCCGTGCGCTCGCCGCCGATCCGCCGCTGCTGTTGCTCGATGAGCCGTTCG
>Ga0209471_1000114_pt1 | contig 59528 bp, 53 predicted proteins | sample GraSoiAngelo_128_FD_185885 | JGI IMG/M metagenome (GOLD analysis project Ga0209471, IMG submission 185885) | Grasslands soil microbial communities from the Angelo Coastal Reserve, California, USA - 14_0927_12_20cm (SPAdes) (version 2) | ecosystem: Environmental > Terrestrial > Soil > Grasslands ... | reverse complement strand
GACCGGCTATTCGTCGCTCTCGTACCTGCACAACTTCCGCTTCGATACCCTGAAGATCGACCGCTCCTTCGTCTCGCGGCTCGATCTGCCGGGAAAGCACGCCGAGATCGTGAGGACCATCGTCAGCCTGGCGCGCGCGCTGTCGATGGAGGTGGTGGCCGAAGGAGTGGAGAGCGCCGCGCAGGTCGCTCAGCTGCAGAACCTGTGCGTCGAGTCGGCCCAGGGCTACTGGTTCTCGCGGCCGGTCGACGCGCAGGGCTTCGCCGAGCTCCTGGCGGCGCGCAAGGCCTTTCCACTGCCGGTGCCGCCGCTGGCGCACGCCGCGCGAGCCCTTTGACCGGCATGATCCGGTTGGCCGCGGCTTCCGATGCGGAGGCGATCGCGGCGATCTACGACCCGATCGTCGCCGGGACGGCGATCTCCTTCGAGACCGATCCGCCCGGCCCGCGCGAGATGGAGCGCCGCATCGGCGAGACCCTCGCCTTCGCGCCGTGGCTGGTGGAGCAGTCGGAGGACGGCGCAGTGCGCGGCTACGCATACGCGTCGAAACATCGCGAGCGGGCCGCCTATCGCTGGTCGGTGGACGTCACCTGCTACGTACACGCTGCGCACCGGCGAAAGCACGTCGGACGCGCGCTCTACCAGGCGCTCTTCGCGCTCTTGCGGCTGCAGGGATTCCACGCCGCGCACGCCGGCATCACGCTGCCGAACGCCGCCAGCGTCGCTCTGCACGAGTCGGTTGGATTCCGCCCGGTGGGCATCTACCGCGCGGTCGGATTCAAGCTCGGCACCTGGCACGACGTCGGTTGGTGGCAGCTCGAGCTGCGGCCGCGCACCGCGCAGCCTGCCCCACTGCGCACGGCCGCCGAGGCGCGCCAAGATTGGGCTGCCGCGCTCGAGAAGCGCGCTTGAGGATCATGCCGGTCATTACGGCACGTGCTCGTGCTCGTCCTCGTTTTGGTGACCGGACTGGAGCTGGTGCTCGTGCCCGTAGTCGATGGTGGCACCCGTGTGCGCTCAGCCACTTTCAACGAGCACCTGCACGAGCCCGATGTCGCGCACCAAAACGAGGACGTGCACGAGCTCGAAACCGATGACACGACTAACTGATCGACATTGCAACTGAGCTGTTTCGCCGCGGCGCTCGCGACGATAGTCTTCCGCGCCATGCCCCGAGCGCTCACGCTGGGTAACGGCGATCTGCTGATCAACTTCGACGCGCGCTACAACCTGGTCGACATCTACTGGCCCTACGTCGGCCGCGAGAACCAGACCGACGGCCACATCTGCCGCATGGGCGTCTGGGCCGACGGCCGCTTCGCCTGGATCGAGGACGAATCCTGGCAGCGCAGCATTGCCTACCGCCGCGACACGCTCGTCTCGCACGTGGAGCTGGCCAACCAAACGCTCGGCCTGCGCCTGCGCTGCTCCGACGGCGTCGACTTCCACGACCCGCTGCTCATCCGCGAAGTCGAGATCGAAGACCTGAGCGGCCGCCCCCGCGAGGTGCGCATCTTCTGGCACCACGACCTGCGCCTCTTCGGCAACGACCTGGGCGACACCGTCTTCTACGATCCCAAGTCTCGCAGCCTGATCCATTACAAAGGGAAGCGCTACGTCATCCTCGGCTCGATGGGCCCGCACGGCTTCGGCGTGCAGCGGTTCGCGACCGGCAAGAAAGGCCTCAACAACGCCCGCGGGACCTTCGTCGACGCGGAGGACGGCGTCCTTTCGCAGAATCCCATCGAGCAGGGATCGGTCGACTCTACTCTCGGCGTCGATCTGCAGATCCCCGCCGGCCAGCGCGCCTCCTGCTCGATGTTTCTCGGGCTGGGCGAGGCGTACGGCGACGTCGCCACCCTGGGCGAGCGCGTGCGCGGCCGCAGCGCGCACATCTACTTGCGCCGCACCGATCACTACTGGCGCCTGTGGGTCGCGCGCGACCGGTTCGATTACGGCGAGCTGCCGGAAGAAGTGGTCGACCTCTTCCTCCGCAGCCTCCTGCTCCTGCGCACGCAGATCGACAACCGCGGCGCCATCCTCGCCGCCAACGATCACGACATCGTCGCCTTCGCCCGCGACACCTACAGCTACATGTGGCCGCGCGACGGATCGATCGTCGCCGCCGCCCTCGACGCCGCGGGCCACACCGACGTCACCGCGCACTTCTACAAATTCTGCGCCGACGCGATCACGGCCGACGGGTATCTCTTGCACAAGTACAATCCCGACGGCTCGACCGCTTCCTCCTGGCATCCCTGGATCACGCGCGAGGGCGGCGAGCAGCTCCCCATCCAGGAGGACGAGACCGCGCTGGTTCTCTGGGCGCTCTGGCAGCGCTTCCTGCGGCGCGCCGACGTCGAGATGGTCAAGCCGCTCTTCCGCAGCTTCATGCGCGCGGCCGATTTCCTCGCCTCCTGGCGCGATCCGTCCACCGGGCTGCCCTGGCCTTCGTACGATCTCTGGGAGGAGCGGCGCGGCGTGCTCACCTGGACCTGCGGCGCGGTCGTCGGCGGGCTGCGCGCGGCGCAGTCCTTCGCCAAGGCCTTCGGCGAGCGCGAGATGGCCGCCCGCTACGGTCGCGCAGCCGAGGAGATCCGCCGCGGGATGGAGGAGCACCTGTGGATGCCGGACCTGCAAAGGTTCGCTCGCATGCTCGAGCGCAAGCCCGACGGCAGCTACGTCCCGGACATCGCCGTCGATGCTTCGCTGTACGGCTGCTGGCGCTTCGGCGCCTTTGCGCCGGACGATCCGCGCGTCGAGGCCACCATGCTGGCCATCCGCGAGAAGCTCTGGGTGCGCACCGACGTCGGCGGCGTCGCCCGCTACGAGCGCGATCCGTACCAGGAGCGCGCCAAAGGCGACCCCGCCGTCCCGGGAAATCCCTGGTTCATCTGCACGCTCTGGCTCGCGCAGCACGGGATCGCCAAGGCGCGCTCCGTGGCCGATCTGGGCGAGTCGGTGCCGCTGCTCTCCTGGGTGGCGCGCCACGCGCTGCCGAGCGGCGTGCTCGCGGAGCAGCTGCATCCCTATACCGGCGAGCCGCTGAGCGTTTCGCCATTGACCTGGTCGCACGCGGAGTTCGTCGCGACGGTGCTGGCCTGGCTGGAGAAGCGCGAGGCGCTCGACATCTGCCCCACCTGCGGCACGCCGAAGTTCTTCTATCGGCAGTCGCGGGGCGAGATGTTGCCGCACTTGGGTCACGAGACGGGTGTCGCGCCAGCGTGATAAGTGCCGTGCTCCTGCTCGTGCTCCTTTTCGTGCTCGGTGTCGGGCGCGTTCGGTGCTCGGGGCTCGTTCGCGTGAAGCCGAGAGCTGCGCTTTCGCTTGCGGTGAGCGCGCGGAGACGATATATCCCCAATCATGAAGGCTGCGAGACAACTTACCCTGCCACTGCCGCAGCACGGCGGTAGGCGGCCGGGAGCGGGGCGCAAGCCGAAGGGGTCGAAGCCGCTCGTCTCGCACAAGGCGAGAGCGCAGTTCGACAAGCCACTGCCCGTCCATGTCACCTTGCGAGTGGGCGAGGACGTCTGGAACCTGCGCAGTGGGCGGAGCTATCGCCGCTTGAAGGCCTGCCTTGCAGCGGCTGCGGGGAGATTCGGGCTGCGGGTGATCGCCTTCAGCATCCAGGGCAACCACTTGCATCTCATCGTCGAGGCGAACGGCACCGAGGCGCTCTCCCGCGGGATGCAGGGGCTGTGCATCCGTATCGCCAAGGCGCTCAACGCGATGATGCGGCGGCCAGGGCAAGTCTTCGCCGACCACTATCACTCGCGCTTGCTCCGGTCGCCGTCGGAGACGGTAGTCGCCATTGCATACGTGCTCGACAACCACCGTCATCATCATGGAGAACGCGGCGTCGATCGCTACAGCTCAGCTGCGCTCGACGATGCGGAGCGGGCGAAGCTGCTCTCGCGGCCGGTCGGGTGGTTGCTCCGGGTGGGTTGGCGCCGCGCGAAATGGGACGTGCGGCAACCGGCCGTCGCCAGCAGGGAACGTATTCCCTGAGCCGAAGACAGCTCAGCGACTTGTAAGTGTACTCTCACCTCGTGAGGCTCGACGGCCCATCCACTCTGCACGTCGCGCACGCCCTGCGGCCGGCCAAGGGTCACGGCGATGATCGTGTTGCCATCGTCCGCACTGGGAACGCCGTAATAGTTGCGGTCGCTGATGGATCGGGCGGGATGAGCGGCGGCGCGGACGCTGCCGACAGAGCTGTCCGGCTGGTCACCGAATACGCCAACGAGAAAGCCGCCGGCGAGGCGGAGGATTGGGTCTCGTTGATTGCGCGCATCGACGCGAACGCTGCCGATGCTTCTGGCCAGTGCGCGTTGGTGATCGCCGCCGTCACCGAGGACGCGATTGTGGGCGCGAGCGCGGGCGACTGCGGCGCGTGGCTCATCGCGGACGGCATCGCGGAGTTGACCGGGCAGCAGGTGAGGAAACCCCTTGTTGGAAGCGGATCCGCGGTGCCCATTCCGTTCAACTCGACTTTGGGGAGGCGCACGCTCTTGCTTGCGTCCGATGGTCTCCTGAAATACGCCCCCCGCAAGGCCATCGCCAACGTCGCTCGCCGCGATGACCTCGACGTTGCCGTGCGAGAACTGATCGACCTGCCACGATTGCCCTCCGGCGACGTGCCTGATGATGTAGCCGTGGTGCTCTGCCGCAAGCGCGCCGGCAGCGGATAGCCGCCCGGCTCCACTCCCTCCCGCACCTTGGCGCTGGACGAGGCGCTCCGACCCAAGAGCAGGAAGCGATGCGCAAGGAATACGACTTCACGGACGAACGATCGGGGAATGTCCCCGCCGATCGAAGGTTGGTTGCAAATGATCGGGGAATTTCCCCCGAGGGAAAGGAATGAGTGAAATGGATTACAGGGATTTCCGGGCGCAACATCTGCCGAGAAAGGCCGCAGTCGAGAATGTGATCGAGGAATTGAAATCCGTCCTTGAATGGCTCGACGCGCGCGCAGCACAGAGCGCGCATGATCTGAACGCGACCAAAAACTTGGGTCACCAGCTTGAGTTGGAAGAATTCGCACAGCGGCGCGACCGCGTCAAAGGAGCAATCGAGACGCTGCAGGCGGAGGTGAAGCCGCCACGTCCCGCGGCCTAGATCCGCTGACTTTGCGCTCGCGAGAGGATGATTGGTGTCGCCGGGGTCTGGCTTTCGGGTTGAAGCGGCAACCCTCGCGCCGCGCTGTGACCATCTCGAGGCGGCGCTCGCTACCTTGAGCGCAGACGGCTTGCGAGTACATCCCTCGAGCCGCATTCCTCGTTACATCGCGGCGATCCGGCGCTTCGTGGAAGAGGCGCGTCGGCCTGCGGACTACAGCGTAGAAGAATTTCACGACATCGCCGTTGCCATTCTCGAAACGGGGGAGATCTTCTATGCACTCGACCTGCTGATGCGCGAACCGCGGGTGGCTGGCTGGCTGCCGATCATGCGCAAGGTCGTGAAGGGTCCCTATGCGCCGACCGATGCGGCGGACCAAGCGCGCGATGCCCAATTCGAGTTGTTGGCTGCCGCGAGTTGTCGCGTCGCCGGTGGGGAGCCGGAGTTTGCGGACCAGACATACGCGTGCGCGTGGAGCGTCGGCGTCTTCTCATCGCAGCAAAGCGTCTGTCATCGATGAGGAGCCTAGAGAACCGCGTCCGAGAAGCCCGCTCTCAAATCGATGGCACGCTCGCTCCAGAGGATCAGGGCCTTATCGCGATCGACCTGACTCCAGCTCTCGGTCTCGCGGATAAGATCCACCGCCTGCGAGATGCCGGAGAAATTCAACGACTGCATTCCTCGACCTACTCCGCCATCAACGCCGAGGGGAGACGGGTTGGCGAATGGGCATCTGCCGGAGGAGGTCGTTCGGTGCGCGCCGCTGCCGCGTATGCGCGCTTTGGGGCGGTCCTCATCAGTGAAAATGTCTTCGCAGAGGTCCGACCTTGGTGGAGCGGCCCAGTGCCTGCGTTCGCGCCAACGGCTGCGCCATTGATTCGCTTTCTTCGGAGACTGGGTTCACTTGGCGGCAATGACCCTGCGGGGATCTAGAGGCCAAGTTGAGAGGATGCCCCGGGCGCTCTGCTGCCGAGCGGATCTGAAAATGTGCTCTAAGGCAGCTGGCGGATGCCGACCGCACCTCGCCGTGCTAACTCGCCGCGATGCCGATCTCCCGGCGCTCCCGCCGCATCGCCAAGGCGCTCTTGCCCATCCCGATCGCGGCGGCCCTCGCGGTGCTCCTTCTCCTCGCGCGCTGCGGCGGCGCCGTCCAGAATCGCCCCGCCCTGCTAAGATGCCCTCCCCCACCCTAGGAGGAACCGATGCGAACCCTCGCCGCTGCCCTGCTGCTCGCTGCCGGCGCCGCCAATCCGCCGTCCACCGAGGACGCGCTGGTCGCCGACCCCGCCACTGCGAAGTTCGTCGAAACGACCACGCCGAACGCGCCCAAAGGATCGCAGAACTCCCTCATCGGCGTCGATCCGAACACCAAGGGGCCCACGGCCTATGCCAAGACTCCCGCCGGCGCCGGCCTTCCTGCGCACTGGCATTCGTACGCCGAATACACCGCGCTCCTTTCCGGCAAGGGCACCTTGACGCTCGATGGAAAGCAGCACGAGGTGTCGCAGGGCGCCTACTTCGTCATTCCCGCGAAAATGGTGCACCAGTTCATCTGTGCGAAGGGCGGCGACTGCCTGCTCCTCACCCGGCGCGGCGGCCCCGCCGACTACAATTTCGTCAAATAGCTTCGTGTGGTACGACACGCGGCGCCATGGCCGCGCCTACTCCGCCTTCACTCGCCGATGAGCTGAAGAGCCTGCGCATCGAGCGCGCCCCGAGCCGCTCGCTGCCCTCGTGGGCAGCCCCGGCCATCGCTGTGGCGGTGCTCGCGGCGCTCGTCGTCCTCGGCTGGAAGGTCTTCGGCGATCGGCTCTTCGCTCCCGAGGTGGAGACGACCACCGTGGCGCTGGTCACTCCCGCGCAGGGCGCGCAGCTTCTGGTCGCGACCGGCTACGTCGTGCCGCAGCGCAAAGCGAATATCTCCCCGCGCATCGGCGGCCGCATCGCCAAGCTCTTCGTCGAAGACGGGACAGTGGTCAAGAAAGGGCAGCTCATCGCCATCCTCGAAGACGCCGACTTCCGCGCGCAGCTCCTGCAGGCCCAGGCCGACGTGCGCAGCGCCGAGGCGCGCGAGAACCGATCCGAAGTGGCGCAGCAGGATGCGCAGCGCGGCTTCGAGCGCGAGCAGATCGTGCAGTCGAAAGGCGTTTCGACTCCCGCCGCGCTCGACACCGCCACCGCGCGGCTGGGCACCGCCAAGGCCGACCTGCTCGCCTCCACGGCGGAAGTGGGCGCCGCAAAGGCGCGCGTCGACGTCGCCCGCGCCAATCTCGACAACTGCTACGTGCGCGCTCCCTTCGATGGCCGCATCACCCAGAAGCTGACCGACGTCGGCGAGATTGTCTTCGGCTTCACCAGCGCCGGCGCGGGAAACGGCGGCATCGCTTCCTTGGCCGACTTCAGCACGCTGCAGGTCGAGGCCGACGTGTCCGAGTCGCAGGTCTCCAAGCTGAAGATGGGCACGCCGGCGGAGATCATCCTCGACGCCTTTCCCGACCGCCGCTACCGCGGCAGGGTCGCCGAGGTGCGGCCGCGCGTCGATCGCGCGAAGGCGACGGTCACCGTCAAGGTCGCCTTCGTCGATCCGATGACCGACGTGCTCCCCGACATGGGCGCGAAAGTGACCTTCCTCACGCGCGAGCTGGACGAGTCGGCGCAGAAAGCCGCTCCCACTCCGGCCGTGCAGCCCGATGCAGTCGTCGACAAAGGAGAGACGAAGGCGGTCTTCACCGTCCAGCCCGACGGCAGCGTGCGCAGCGTTCCGGTGATCACCGGCGCGCCCTTGGGCAACCTCGTCTCGCTCCGGCAGGGCCCACCCCCCGGCACGCGCCTCGTCCGCGCGCCGCCCGCGGATCTGAAGGACGGAATGCGCATCAAGGAGAAACAGTGATGGCCGAAGCCCCCGCCCCGCGCCTCGCCAAGCCGATCATCGAGGTGCGCAACCTGCGCAAGGTCTACCGCCGCGATCGCCAGGAGCTGACCGTGCTCGACGGCATCAACCTCGACGTCCCGGACGGCGCCTTCGAGGCGCTGATGGGTCCGTCCGGCTCAGGCAAGACCACGCTGCTCAACCTCATCGCCGGCATCGACTCGCCCACCAGCGGTTCGGTCAGGGTCGCCGGCCAGGACCTCGCCGAGCTCAGCGAATCGCAGCGGGCCGGCTGGAGGGCGCGCAACATCGGCTTCATCTTCCAGTTCTACAATCTCTTGCCGGTGCTCACCGCCGCCGAGAACGTCGAGCTGCCGCTGCTCCTCACCCATCTGCCCAGGAGCGACCGGCGCAAGCGGGTCGAGGTCGTCCTCAAGCTCGTCGACTTGCTCGATCGGATGGATCACACCCCGCGCCAGCTCTCGGGAGGCCAGCAGCAGCGAGTCGCCATCGCCCGCGCCATCGTCGGAGACCCGCAGATCATCGTCGCTGACGAGCCCACGGGCGACCTCGACCGCAAGAGCGCCGGGGAGGTCCTGCAGCTCCTCAAGACGCTCAACGACACCCTGGGCAAGACCATCGTGATGGTCACGCACGATCCGCACGCCGCCGAGGCCGCCAAGGTCCACCGCCGGCTCGACAAAGGGCAGCTCACGTGACGCTCGCCGGCCTGGCGCTGCGCAACGCCTTCTTGCGCAACAAGACCCGTGCGCTGCTCACCGTGCTCGGCACGGTGGTGGCGGCGCTGGCCTTCGTCTTTCTCCGCTCGGTGCTCACCGCCTGGTACGCCAGCAGCGAGGCCTCCGCCGCCGACCGCGTGGTCACGCGCAACGCCGTTTCCATCATCCAGCCGCTGCCGCTCTCCTACCGCGACCGCATCGCCGGCGTCCCCGGCGTGACGCAGGTGTCCTTCTCCAACTGGTTCGGCGGCATCTACAAGGACCGGAAGAATTTCTTCGCGCAGTTCGCCGTCGACGCGCAGTCGGCGCTCGACGTCTTCGCGATGCGCTTCTTCCAGGGATCGAAGGAGGAGTTCCTCGGCGATCGCAACTCCTGCATCATCGGCAGGGGTCTGGTCGAGCGATTCGGATTCAAGGTCGGCGACACCATCCCTCTCTTCAGCGAGATCTACCCCGGCGACTGGCGCTTCAAGGTGGCCGGCATCATCGAGTCGCCCGACGACGAGGCCTCGGTGCGCAACACCATGTTCTTCCACTGGGCGCGCCTCAACGAAGGCCGCCGCCCCGGCCTCAAGGACACGGTGGGAATCTTCACCAGCAAGATCGCCAAGGCCGCCGACTCGCCTCGCGTGGTGCGCGAGATCGACGCGCTCTTTGCCAACAGCGACAACGAGACGCACACCGAGACGGAAAAGGCCTTCCGCCTCAACTTCGTCACCGGCTCGGGCGCCATTCTCTCCGCGCTCGAGGTGGTGAGCGGAGTCATCCTCGTCATCATGGCCCTGGTGTTGGGCAATACCCTGGCGATGGGATTGCGCGAGCGCACCAGCGAGCTGGGCGCGATGCGCGCCATCGGATTCCTCCCCAAGCACGTTCGCCGGCTCGCGGTCGCCGAGGGAGCGATGCTCGGCCTGATCGGCGGAGGGCTGGGCGTCCTGCTCTCGCCCGGCGCGCTCAGCTTCTTCCGCAAGGGAATGGCGCAGTCAGGATTCGGCTTCCCGCTCTTCCTCAACACCGGCATCGCCACCGCGGCTCTCGTCTCCGCCATCCTCATCGGCGCGCTCGCCAGCGCCGCTCCCGCCTGGCGCGCGGGGCAGATGAGCGTGGTCGATGCGCTGCGCAGGCAGGAATAGATGATCCCGCTCTCGTACAACGTGCGCTCGATCCTGCGGCGGCGCTTCTCCGCTTTCGCCACCGCGGCCGGCCTCGGCCTCGTCGTCTTCGTCTTCGCCGCGGTCCTGATGCTGGCCGCCGGCGTCGAGGAGACCTTGAAGGCGACCGGCTCCCGCGAGAACGCCATCTTCCTGCGCAAGGGCTCGACTGCCGAGCTGACGAGCCTCTTGCCTCGCGAGGCGGCCAAAGCGTTCGCCGCCGATCCCTCCGTCGCGGTCGAGGGCGGGCGCGCCGTCGCCTCGCCGGAGATCTTCGTCATCTTCCAGCTGGCGCGCCTCGACGGAAGCGGCACCGCCAACGTCGGCCTGCGCGGCCTCACCAAGGACGGCTGGGAGCTGTTGCGCTCGCGCACGGTCAAGGTGATCGACGGGCGGCCGCCGCAGTGGGGCACCAGCGAAGTGATGATCGGCCGCTCGACCCGCGGCCGCTACAAAGGAGCGGAGATCGGCCAGGCGATCTCCATCGCCCGGAGGCAGTGGCAGGTGGTGGGCGTGCTCGACTCCGGCGGCAGCGCTTTCGACAGCGAGATCTGGGGCGATGCCGATCAGATCATCGACACCGCGCGCCGGCCCGGCTACTCGACCATGACGGCGCGCTTGAAGAGCCCCTCGGAGATGAGCGCGCTCGCCGCCACGGTGGACGCCGACCCGCGCTGGAACCTCGAGGCCAAGCGCGAGGACAAGCATTACGAGGAGGCGTCGGGGCCGCTGGCGAGCTTCATCCGGATCCTCGGCACCATCATCGCCGTCTTCTTCTCCTTCGGCGCCATCCTCGGCGCGATGATCACCATGTACGCGCAGGTCGCGAACCGCGTGCGGGAGGTGGGAACGCTGCGGGCGCTCGGCTTCCGCCGCCGCAGCGTGCTGGGGAGCTTTCTCGTCGAGAGCCTGATCCTCGCCCTGATCGGCGCCGCGGCCGGATGCGCCTTCGCGGCGCTGCTCGGCGCGCTCAGCTTCACGACGACGAACTTCTCCACCTTCACCGAGATCAAGTTCCAGTTCCATTTCGCGCTGCCCATGGCGGTCAAGGCGACGATCTTCGCCCTCGTCATGGGACTTCTCGGCGGCCTCTTTCCCGCGGTGCGGGCGGCGCGGCTGCAGATCGCCGAGGCGACCAAGGGATGAGCACTCGCGCGGAGGCGCAGGCCCTGCTCTTCGAGTTCACCGAGGGCGACGCGCTCCGCAAGCACGCCCGCGCCGTCGAGGAGGCGATGCGCGCCTATGCGCGCTGGTTCGGCATCACCGATCCGGCCGAGATCGAGAAGTGGGGCATCGTCGGGCTGCTGCACGATTTCGATTACGAAAAGAATCCGACCGAGGAGACGCACCTGCACGTGGGAACGCGCGTCTTGCGCGAGCGCGGCTGGCCCGAGGAGATCATCGAAGCGATCGCCTCGCACGCCGATTACATGAAGATTCCGCGCGACACTCCCTTGAAGAAAGCCATCTATGCCTGCGACGAGCTGGTGGGCTTCATCGGCGCCTGCGTCAAGGTGCGGCCCACCCGGAAGGTGGCCGATCTCCCTCCCGAGTCGGTGGTGAAGAAGCTGAAGGACAAGGCCTTCGCGCGCTCGGTCGATCGCAGCTACGTCTACGGTGGCGCGGAGGCGATCGGGAGGCCAATGCTCGAGCACGTCGCTTATTTGATCGAAGCGCTCAAGCCCATCGCGGAGGAGATCGGGCTCTAGGATGCGCGAGAGCCGCCTCTTCTTCCTCTTGCTTGTCGCCTACGGCTGGCTCTTCGTCTTCTTCGAGAGGATCAACAACCCCAACGAGCTGGTGCGGGTCTACGCCGCGCGGGCGCTGATCGAGGAGCACAGCTGGTCCATTGGCCGGCGCGTGCCTGCCGGCGCGCGATTCGCCGACATCGGCCCCATCCATCGCGACTGGGGATACGTCAACGACAAAGCTCTGGTCTGCGACGATCCGGGTGCACGGCCTCCCTTTTGCGCCGGGAAACTCTATGCCGCCAAGGCGCCGGCGGCTGCGGTGCTCGGCGCTCCCGTGCTGGCGGTGCTGCGCCGCTTCGGCCCGCTGAAGAAAACGGCGGCCGTGTTCGCCCTGCGCTGGATCTGGGTCATCCTTCCCTCGATCGTTTTCTGGCTGCTGTTGCGCCGATATCTTCTCGAGAGCGGCGTGTCCGCTGACGTCGCTCTCTTCTGCACGCTGGCCGGCGCGCTCGGCTCGCTTTCGCTCACCTACGGGCAGATGTTCGCCGGCCACCAGATGGCGGCGCTGGCGCTGGGCGCGGCATTCCTCGCCGGCTTCTGGAAGGACCGGCCGGTGCTGGTGGGATTCTTCTGCGCCCTCTCGGTGGCGCTGGAATATCCCTCGGCGCCTGCCGCGCTCATCGTCTTCGGAGGATTCCTCCTCCATCGCCGCCGCGGATGGCTCGGCGCCGTTCTCGGTGCATTGCCGCCGGTCATTCTACTTGCGCAATTCCATTGGTCCGCATTCGGTGCGCCCTGGTCCACTCCCTATGGCCATCTGGAGAACCCGGCCTTCGTCAAAGACATCGAGCCCGGATTCCTCGGAGTCTCGCTGCCCACCTTCGAACGCATCAGGGGCTCGCTCTTCTCGCCCTCGCTCGGGCTCTTCTTCTGGGCGCCTTGGACCGTTCTCGCCCTGGCCGCGCCGTTCCGCCTGCGGCGCCATGTTCCTGGCCTGACCGCCTGCGCCGTGGTCGTTTATTATCTCGTCTTTCAAATCACCCATGCCCTCTGGCGCAGCGGCTGGGTCATCGGTCCGCGATACATCACGCCACTGGTTCCTTTTGCGGCGATCGCCATCGCCTTCGCATTTCGCCGAACGACAATTCTCGCCGGCCTCGGCGCCGCGGGGATCGCCGCGACCGGCCTCGCGTCCGCCGTCTGCCAGGGCTTTCCGCTCGAAGTGCAGAACCCGCTGCGCGAAGTGGTCTGGCCGCTTCTCTCGCACGGCTTCGTACCGCGCAATCTGTTGCAGGCGCTCGGCGTCCCGGGTCTCTGGAGCGCGCTGCCTTACTTTGCTGCATTGCTGGCGGCGATCATCCTCCTGCTAGGCAAACGCCCCTTGGCCATTGCGCTGTTCATCGCCATCACCGCCGTGCAATGGCTCGCGCCCGCGGGCGACGAGCGCAGCGCCGCAAGATTTCTTGCCGCGCAATGGGAGCCGAATCCACCGCCGGGCGCGCGCCCGTTCTAATGAGCCGCACGCAAGTCCGTTTCGGACCATCGCGCCGGTCGATCGACGTTGACGTGGTCGTTGACCTGGACGGCGACGGCGACGGCGACGTGGCCGGCTCGAATCACGATCACGTTGACAGACGGCCACGTTCACGTCGCCGTCGCCGTCAACGCCCACGTCCACGCTGCCGTCGAGATCTAACCCGCGTCGAGCCACTGGGCGAAAGCGTCGAAGGATGTCTCGCGCCCGAGAAATCTCCGCACCAGCTCGGCCGCCGGCTGGCTTCCGCCCGGCTCGAGGATCGACCGCCGATAGCGCGCCGCCGGCTGCCGATCGAGCAATCCTTCGCGGCGAAAGACCCCGAAGAGATCCTTGGCGATGACCAGGGACCATAGATACGTGTAATAGATCGCCGAATATCCTTCGAGGTGTCCGAAGCTCTCCTGGAAATAAGTTCCGGAAACGTGATGGAACGGCGTGTAGCGCTCTTGCAGCTGCGCCGCGAGAGCGGTCGTGTCGAGTCCGCCCGGATCGCGATCGTGAAAGCGCAGCGAAGTGGCCGCATAGAACGTCTGCTGGCGCACGCGCAGACCTTTGCCGAATTCGTCGGCGGCGCGCATGCGGGCGATCACTTCCGCGGGCAGCGCCTCTCCGCTCTGGTAATGGCGGGCGAAGCGGCGCAGCACCTCGGCGTCCCAGCACCATTCCTCCAGCATCTGCGAAGGCGCCTCGACGAAATCCCATTCGGTGCGCACGCCGGAGACTCCTGCCCAGCGCGTCTGGCCTGCGAAGATGTGGTGCAGCAGGTGGCCGAATTCGTGGAACCAGGTGACCACCTCGCTGTGCTCGAGCAGCGCCGGCTCCGCGCCTGGCTTGGGGAAGTTGCAGACCAGCGCCGCCTCGGGCAGCGCGCCGCCGCGCACGCCGGAAGCGAGCGTGAATTGCGCCGCGTGCTTGTACTTCCCCTCGCGCGGAAAGAGATCGAGGAAGAAGCGGCCGATCACCCTGCCCCGCTCGATCACTTCCCAGGCGGTGACGTCGGAATGCCAGACCGGCGCGTCGCGCGCGCGGCGGTACTCGATGCCGAACATGCGGCCGGTGACGTCGAAGATTCCCTCCTGCACCTGCCACAGCTCGAAGTACGGGCGCACAGACTGCGAATCGAATCCAAACTGCTCGGTGCGCACGCGCTCCTTCAATTCCTCCGAATCCCAGGCGTCGACTCGCTCGGCGGAAGGAGCGTCCTTGCGCTTGCGCGCGAGCAAGGCTTCGTAATCGCGGCGCGCGCGCGCCTCGGCCGCAGCCGCGATCTTTTCGATGAACTCTCCCGCCGCCTGCGCGCTGCCGATCATCTTGTCTTCGGTGACGTAAGCGGCCCAGCTCGGATAGCCGAGCAGCGCCGCCAGCTCGGCGCGGCGCGAGAGCATCCGGTCGAGCACCTCGAGATTCTTCGGATGGGCGCGCTGCCGATAGACCTTCCAGAGCGCCTCGCGCGCCGCGCTCGAGCGCGCATAAGTCATGAAGGGAACGTAATCGGGATAGTCGGTCGTGATGGTCACCGCGCCGTCCTTGGGCGGATGGGCGCGGACGTAATCCTCCGGCAATCCGGCCAGGGCGTCAGGCGGCACCTCGATGTGGCGCACGTCGTCGCGGATGTTGCGCTGGAACTCCTGCCCGATGCGCACCAGCTCCTCGTTCAGCTCGCGCACGCGGGCCCGGGTGGCGGCGTCCTTGTCGACGCCCGCGCGGCGGAAGTCACGCAGCACGCGGAAGAGATACCAGCGCGTTCCTTCGTCCTCGCCGGAGGCGTCCACCTGCGAGAGCGGCCGGTACACTTCCGGATCGAGCGCCAGCTGCGTGGCGAGCGCCTCCGACTCCTGCTCGCAGCGTTCGCCCGCCTCGCGCAGGGCCGGGTCGGGATGCACCGAGCGCAAGAGCGAGGCGCGCGCGCTCGCGTCCGAAAGCGCGGCGGTGGCCTCGTCCCAGGCGCGCAAGCTGGCAAGCGACGGCGGACCCGACCTGAGCCGCGCCACTGCGCCGCGGGCGCGCTCGAGCGACTCGTTCGAGGCGCGGACGAATTCCTCCGCGGTGCCGGCGAAGAGCGAGGCGACCTCAGGCGGCAAGCAGCTTCTCCCGCAGCCCGCGATATGCCTCCAGCGTCGACTGCAACGTGGCGCGGTCTCCAGCTTCCAGCGCAACTGCGCCGGGCGGATCGAAGACGGTCTGCCCGTCTTTCTTCACCAGATGCAGGACGAGCGCGCTGTTCTCGTCCCGCAGTTGCGCCACCGTCCGGCCGGCCAGCGGTGGGCTCACGACCAGTTCGGCCACCACCATCAGCCGGCTGCCCACCTCGAAGGAGTTCTTGATCGAGGGATCGAGCGCCGCCATGGCCAGCGCCGGCCCCGCCAGCGCAGAGGTGGAAAAGGCCTGCGCTTCGAAGCTGGCGCTCACCTTGGCCACCAGGTCGTCGTCGAAGAGCCGCATCACCACCCGGATGACCGGCTTCATCTTGCGCGCGTCGAGAGCGATGTTGAGGTTGGCCAGGTCATCGTCGGTGGCGCAGACGATGGCGCTGGCCCGCTGTAGGTTGGCCCGCTCGAGCACGCCGGCAGCGCGGACGTCGTCGATCTGCACCGGCACGCCGGCGGCGCGCATGGTGGAGATGAACGGCTTCGATTCATCGCGGTCGATGATCACCATCGGCACGCCCAGCTTGGAGAGCTGCTCGAAGACGCGGAAGCCCACCCGGCCGGCGCCGCAGATGATCACGTGATCCTTCAAGGTTTGTGCAAGCACGGCGATCCACTCTTTGTCATTTCGCGTCTTGGCGAAGAAGAGGTAGGCGAAGCGGACCAGACCTTCCGCGACGGTGCCGATCCCGAGAGGAGGAATGAGCACGGTGAGGAGCTGCACCGCACCGTCGTCGGGGATGTCGACGATGGGCTGGGCGAAGAGGAGGAAGTAGGCGGCGACGATCGAGCGGACGAGCCCGATGGGCCGCCCGGCGCGGGCCATGAGGAAGAAGAACGCGACGCCCCCGCCGCCGACGAGCATGAAGAGCATGAAGAAGGTGAAGCGGAAGCGCTTCACCAGCGTCCAGCGGTAGAGGAGCTGCGCTTGCAGGGTGCGCCGCGGCCGCATCGCCGCGGCAGAGTCGCACGAGTCGGCGCGCATGTGAATTCACTTCGGCCGCAGGCGCGCCTCGGCGACGATCGCCTCGTCGGCCGAGGGACCATCGGAGAGCACTCGCTGCGCGTGGTCGAGCATCAGCCGCTCCAGCGCAAGCTCCTCCGCCATCCGCGCCACCTCCGCCTCGGTCATCCCGCTGCGCGCGCAGAGCGCGGCGCGGTCGCGCAGGCCGAGCCTTCGCAACCAGAGCAGCTCCGCCGCCCGGACTTCTCCTTCATCGGGAGCGAGGCCGAGCTCGCGAGCGAAACCGGCGATCAGGGCGCGGCGCAGACCCGCGTCAGCCAGGTCGCGCGCGTCGGGCCGCGACCAAAGGCTGCGCACTTCCGCTTCGCGGAGCTTGCGCCGCCGCACCAGCGAGGAGGGCGCTGGCTGCCGCGGGCGCACCGGCAAGGCCACCTTCGACTGCGCCGCGGCGCGGAGGGTCTTCCGCGCGTCGTCCGCCTTCAAGTCGGGAACTTGCCAGCGCTCCCAGCGCTGCCGGGCGCGAGGCGAGAGCGAGGCCAGCACCCGCGGCCAGGTCCGCTCCTGGTAGAAGATGCGGGCCGACCGTCCGACCAGCTCCTGCGCCTCCGCGCTCCGGAGCACGCGCGCCTTGGCTGCCTCTCGCGCCGCCCAGCGGACATTGACCTGCGGCACCGTGAGCGGGCGGAACCCGTGCTCGGCGCCGGCGTGCAGCAGCGCCACCTCGGCGTCGTCGACGATTGTGCCGTCGCGATACCAGCGAAAGATTTGCCCGACGCCCACCATCCCGCGCTCCTGGAGCTCCGCAGCGCGCAAGGCGCCCATGCTCGAGCCGCCGAAGACGGCCACTCCGGCGTCGAGCGCGTCGAGAATCTCGTGGTGCCAGACGCTGGGCTGCGCCTCGAAGACGCCGTCGATGAGCGCGATCGTCTCTGGCCGCTGCTCGAGCGCGCGCCAGATGTCGCCCTGGCGCGCCGGCGGCAAGATCACACAGGGCGCAAGGGCGAGCGCCTCCTCTTTCGGCAGCGAAGGACCGAGAAAGACGATGAAGCTCACAAGAGCTCCGAGACGACCAGGCCAGGAACGAGGACCTTGACGACATGCAGGGGAAATCCGCGCGGCGCGAGATCGACCACCGCCGCGCGGCGCCGGGGAAGAACGCCGCTCGGCATCTTGCGCGCATCGCGCTCCGGCTTCGCTCGCAAGCACGCCTCGCGCAGCCCCGCGGCGTCGTTCGGCGAGACGTCCTCGCGCGCGCCGTGGATGTCGGTGAGCCGCGACTGCGCCGCCTCGAGCAGCGCGCCGAGCAACGACCGCGGTCCGCTGGCGTATCCGGCGGTGATGGGCAGCGGCCCGTCGTCGAAGAGAAGCGCGCCGGCGAGAGCGACGGTGCCCGACAGATCGAAGAGGAAGGCGCGCAGCGGCATCCGCTCGACCAGGGAGCGGAGCGCGCGCGGCAGAGTTTGCGGATCGATCATCCGCTCGCGCACGGCCCGCGCCGTCCAGCCCCGCGGCAGAGTGCGCGCCAGCTGATCGCGCTCGAATGCCTCTTCGAGAGCGTGGCGCAGCGCCGCCCGCCGCGAGGGATGCGCGCCCATTCCATTCGTGCTCCAGCGGACGACGGCGGGGCCGAGAAAGGCCGTCCCGGCCGGCGGACAGTGAACGGCCTGCGCCGGCACCAGCACTTCCTCGTCGGAGAGGAGCTCGCGCGCCCGCCGCCAGGCGATGCGCGTCTCGTCCGACCAGAGCCGCGGCGCGACCAGCGCGCCAGCCGATCCGAGATCGTCGGCGCTCCAGGCATTGCGCAGCTCCTTGCGCGCGCCGAAGAGGAGCTGGTCCTGCGGCGCTCGCTCGGCGGCCCACAGCTCGGCCGCTTCCGAGATCGCCGAGGCGCGCGCCTGCGCCCAGGTCAGCCCTTTGCCGTTCGCGACCTGCAGGACGTGCCCGCCCGGCCGCACTGCGCAAGCCACTTCCACGCCTGCCCGGCAAAGTCCGGTCACCCGCGCGATCCGCGTGACGCCCAGCGCTCTCTCCAGCTCCATCGGCCGCGCGGTGTAGCATGAACGGCCATGCCGCTCGACGCCGTCGTTGCGATGAGGCCCTGATGCGCCCTCTGGCCGTCGAGACCGCGCCGCGCATCAACCTGCGCTGGATCGTGCGGCTGCGCTGGCTGGCGGTGCTCGGCCAGGTGATCACCATCCTGCTCGCGCATCGCTTCCTCCAGCAGCCGCTCCCCGTCGGCGGGCTGCTCGCGGTCTGCGCCGCGCTCGCTCTCGGGAACGCCGCGGTCCACCTCTGGCTCTTGCGCGGCGGCAACCCGACCGATCGCGCCTCGGGCCTGAACCTCATGGTCGACATCGTGGCGCTCACCGCGCTGTTGGCTCTCTCCGGCGGCCCGACCAATCCCTTTGCCGTGCTCTATCTGGTCCACATCACCATCGGCGCCGTCATCCTGCCCGCGCGCTGGAGCATCCTGCTCGCCGCCACCAGCGTGATCGCCTTCAGCGCGCTGCACGTCCTGCCGTCGACGCCTCTCCAGCTCTCCGGCAGCGCCCTCGTCTGGGAGGAGCGCGGCCGCTGGGCGGCGCTGCTGGTCGCAGCCGGCTTCATCTCCTTCTTCTCTTTGCGCATGAGCCAGTCGCTGCGGCTGCGCGAGCAGGAGCTGGGCGTCGCGCGCTCCAACGCCGAGGCGGCCGAGCGGCTGGCAGCGCTCGGCACCGTCGCCGCGGGCACGGCGCACGAGCTGAACACGCCGCTCGGCACTATCGCCATTCTCGCCGGCGAGCTCGCCGATCAGCTCGACGGCGAGCGCCGCGGCGAGGCCGAGGAGATCCGCCGGCAGGTGAAGCGCTGCAAGGAGATCATCGCCAACATGCTCGCCCCGCACGGCGGGGCCGAGGTCGAAGAGGCGAAGGAGTTCGAGGTGGCGCCCGTTCTCGAGGCGGCGGTGCGCCGCTGGCATCAGGGCCGGCCCGGACCGCAGCCGCAGCTGTCGGTCTCGCCCGGTGTCGAAAGGGCGCGCGCGCACCTGCCGGTGCACACCTTCGAGCAGGCGATCGCGAATCTGCTCGACAACGCGGCCGATGCGACCGAAGGCCGGCCGGTGCGCGAGCTGCGAATCTCGCTCGGGCGAGTCGAGGACGAGCTGGAGCTCACCGTGGCGGACAACGGCGTGGGCGTCCCGGAGCCATTGCTGCGCCGGCTGGGCGAGCCGTTCTTCACCACCAAGGAACCGGGCCGCGGCACCGGCCTCGGCCTCTATCTCGCCCGTCATGTGGTGGAGCGCGAAGGCGGCGAGATGCGCGTCGAGTCCACCGAGGGCCGCGGTACACGCGTCACCCTCACCATTCCCGAGGCATAATGAAGGCCGTGCGCATCCTCATCGTCGACGACGACGAGTCCTTCCGCCTCGCGCTGCGCAACGCATTCCTGCGCCGCGGCTACGAAGTCTCGCTCGCCGGATCGCCAGTCGAGGCCGAAACGGCCGCGCACGCAGCTGCTCCCGACTATGCCGTCGTCGATCTGCGCATGCCGGGCGGCTCCGGGCTCGACGTGGTGCGGACGCTCCGCGCACTGCCACGGCCGCCACAAGTGGTGGTGCTGACCGGCTACGGGACCATCGGCACGGCGGTGGAGGCGATGCGGCTGGGGGCGATCAATTACCTGAACAAGCCCGCCGACGCCGCCGAGATCGAGGCGGCGCTGCAAGGGAAACGGCCGCCGGCGGAGCACGACGTGCCCTCGCTCGATCGGCAGGAATGGGAGTATCTCAACCGCGTTCTCGCCGACTGCAGCGGCAACATCTCCGAGGCGGCGCGACGGCTGAAGATGCACCGCCGCACGCTGCAGCGAAAGCTGCAGAAGCATCCGCCCAAAGAGTAGGGATGGCCGCGCGCAATGCCGTGTGTTATCTGCACCGGCCCCCATGATCCAGGTCCAGGACGTCACCAAGGCATTCGCCGGCAAGAAGCTGTTCGAGAGCGTCAGCACGACGTTCCCGCCCCTCCGCCGCTATGGCCTGACCGGACCCAACGGCGCCGGCAAGACGACGTTCATGCAGATCCTCTCCGGCGACCTCGATCCCGACACGGGGATGGTCTCGCGGCCCAAGCGCTTCTCGGTGCTCAAGCAGGACCAGTACGGGTACGAGGACAAGCGGGTGATCGACGTGGTCTTGATGGGCAACCAGGCGCTCTGGGAGGCCATGCAGGAGAAGGACCGCCTGCTCGCCAAGCAGCATCTCTCCGACGAGGACGGGTCGCGCCTCGGCGAGCTCGAGGGCGTCATCGCCGAGGAGGACGGCTACTCGGCCGAGGCGCAGGCGGCAACGCTGCTCCAGGGCCTGGGCGTGTTCGAAGAGGACCATCATCGCCTGATGCGCGAAGTGACCGGCGGCAACAAGGTCCGGGTCCTGCTTGCGCAGGCGCTCTTCGGAAGGCCCACCGCGCTGCTCCTCGACGAGCCGACCAACTCGCTGGACCTCGACTCCGTCCACTGGCTGGAGGACTTCCTCCTGCAGTACGAAGGGACCCTGGTCGTCATCTCCCACGACCGCCATTTCCTCAACGCCATCTGCACGCACATCGCAGACATCGATTACGAAACCATCATCACCTACGTCGGCAACTACGACGACATGGTGCGGGCCAAGGCGCAGGTGCGCTCGCGCATCGAGTCGGAGAACGCCGACAAGATGAAGAAGCGTGCCCAGCTGCAGGAGTTCGTGGCGCGCTTCTCGGCCGGCACGCGCGCATCGCAGGTGCAGAGCCGCATCAAGCAGCTGGAGAAGCTCTCGGTCACCGACATCAAGAAGTCGAACATCGCCCGGCCCTTCATCAAGTTCGAGCAGAAGCGGCCGAGCGGAAAGCAGACGCTCACCATGGAGGGATTGAGCAAGGGCTTCCTCAAAGGGAAGCCTTTGTTCAAAAGCTTCTCCGCGCTCATCACCAAGGGCGAGAAGGTCGCGGTGGTGGGACGCAACGGCGCGGGCAAGACCACGCTCTTGCGCACGCTCCTCGGCGAGCTCGAGCCTGACGCGGGCAAGGTCACCTGGGGTCACGAGGCGCAGATCGGCTACATGCCGCAGGATGTCCGGCCGGTGATCCCCACCAACACCACCTGCTTCGATTATCTGCACGACATCGATCCCAGCGCGGGCAACGAGGAAATCCGCGGCCTGCTCGGGCGCATGCTCTTCCGCGGCGACGAAGGGATGAAGCCGACCAAGGCGCTGAGCGGCGGCGAGGCGGTCCGGCTGCTCTTCTGCAAGCTGATGCTGGTGAAGCCGAACGTGCTGGTCCTCGACGAGCCCACCAACCATCTCGATCTGGAGTCGATCTCAGCGCTGGGCGATGGCCTGATGAGCTATCCCGGGACCGTCATCTTCGTCGCCCACGACCGCGACCTGATCGACACCGCCGCGACGCGCATCCTCGCCTTCACCCATGGCGGCCTCGAGGACTTCGCCGGCGACTACGAAACCTTCCTGACGAGGCACGGCGGATTCATCGACGCCCGCTAAGCGCAATCGCTATCGATAAGCCCACGCTTAAAAGCTCGTCAGAGCCTGGAAGCGGGAAAGGGAAAGGGAAAGGGCAGCAGGCGCGCGCCAACGCCTGACGGCGTTGTCACTGGCGCCTGCATTGTGGGAAGGAAAAAACCTGCGCCTTCGGCGCGCCTGCTTCTCGGGGTTCCCATCGTTCGTCATCGCCGGCTCCTTGCTCCGCCTTTGAAAGGAGCCGGCGATGACGAACTTTGGAAATCTTCCCTTTGAAAAGCTTCATGCCTATCAGGAGTCGCGCAAGTTGCTCGACGCTGTGCGGGAAGCCGCCATCTCGGAAGGCCGCTTGCGGGATCAAGCGCTGCGCGCTGCGACCAGCGTCTGTCTCAATATCTCCGAGGGAGCCGGCCGCGCGGGAGCTGCCGACAAGTCGCGGGTCTATGCGATTGCCCGCGGCGAGAATTGCGAGGTTGCGGCGGCCCTGGACATCGCGCTTTCGGGAGGACTCTGTGTGGCGGAACCCGCTCGCCGCGGGCTCCTCCATGCGCGGGCAGTCCACGCTTTGTTGTCGGGTCTCATCCGCAGATTCCAAACCGCCGCATGAGCCCCGAGAGCAGTGCGGGCAATCGCATAGTCCCGAGCTTTGTCGGCCGAACCTGCCCGACCAGCGCCTTCGGAGATGTTCAAGCAAACGCTGGTGGCAGCCCGCAGGGCTTGATCGCGCAGGCGACCCTCGCTGATGGCCGCCTCCCGCATCGCCCCTTTCCCTTTCCCCTTCCCTACTGGCGTTAATTGATTGCCATTGCCGCTCAGCGGCCATCAATCGAGAGGCGCCCTTCCGGGCGCTCTTCGTCATCGACGCGCGCTGATCATTTATTGCGCCGCAGCAGCGCGCCGGCGTGGAAGTAGTAGATGGCGGTGTCGTCGACGCGCGGGCCGATCCAGGTCGTGTCGGCTGCGGTGTCGATCGCCGTCCAGGCGGAGCCGTCGGCGTTGGCGCGGAAGAGTCCGTGCGACTGCGACGAATTGTCGTTGAGCACCCAGTAGGCGACCGAGGCATTGACGTCGAGATCGACGTACCAGGTATTCTGGCTGCGGGTGTTGCCGCTGGACAGGAAATGCAAATCGCCGCCGCTCTTGGCGCGCGACCAGACGTCGCCGTCGTTGTTCCGGTAATAGAGATTCGCGGAATCGAGGCGGATGACGACGGGCGTGCAGCTGCCGCAGGCGACGACAGTCTCCGCCGTGCCGCCGGCCTTCGGCACGCGCCTGATCGACCCGTTGCCGTTCGACCAGTCCTTGTCGGTCCAGTAGACATGCTGCGTGTCGACGGCGAGAGCACCCGAAGAGGGATGGCCCGTCGCGAGCACGGTCGGAGTGCCGCCGCTCGTCGGGCCGACCAGGATCGAGGCGATGGCTCCGTTGGTGGTGTAGCTCCAGCCCGTGTAATAGATGTTGGCGCCGTCGAGAGCCAGCTTGATGATGTTGTTGCCCGTGTAGAGCTGCTCGGCCTTGCCGCCGGATACCGGCGCGCGCTGGATCGAAGACCAGTTGGTCCAGTAGACGTACTGATCATCGGCGACGACGTCGCTGGGCCAATAGGTGGTGGCGACGAGGGAGGCCGTCCCCCCGGTCTTCGGCACCGACCAGATTCCGCTGATGTTGTTGCCGCTGCGAACGAAGAAGACGCTCGAGGAGTTGAGCGCGAGAACGCCGATGTTGGTGCCGTCGGCTGGGGCGAGCGTGACCACGGCCGGGGGCGGAGGCGGCGGATTGAATTTCGCCGACACGCGCACATCGCCGTTCAGCGTGAGCGCGCAGCCGCCGCTGCCGACGCAGCCGTCGCTCCAGCCCGAAAAGGTCCAGCCGTCGTCGGGCGTGGCGGCGAGCGCGACCGAAGTGCCGACGTCGAACGTGGCGCTGCAGGCGCCGCCGCAATCGATTCCGGCCGGCGCCGATCGAACGCTGCCGTGACCGTCGACCGCGACCGTCAGGCGCGCTTTGCCCGGCGGCGGAGGCGGCGGCGTTTCGAATTTCGCCGCCACCGTTCGATCGGCGTCGATCTTCAGGTCGCACGGCGCCGTGCCGCTGCAGGCGCCGCTCCAACCGGCGAAGGTCATGCCCGGATCGGGGATCGCCTCGAGGCGCAGCCGGGTGCCGACAGTGTACGGCCTGCTGCAGGAGCCGTGGCAGTCGAAACCATCGCCGCGCACGAGGCCGGGTCCCTGGATCGAGATATTGAGCTGCGCTTGCGAGGGCGCCACCGATTGTTCCGTGCTGCTCTTGCCGCCGCAGCCCGCCACCAAGAATGCCGTCAGCATCCATCTTGCGCGCATGCGGTGAAGCTGCGTAGCAGCCGCCGCGCAGCCAACGGGAAATCCCCTTCCGCAGCGGGCGGGCGCCTGCTGACCCGCCGCGCCTGATGGGATAGAAAAGAGAGGTGGCCGAAGCCGAGCGGATCGCCATCGTCGGGCTGGGACTGATCGGCGGATCGCTCGCGCTGGCGCTGCGGCGCGCGCTGCCGGGACTGCGCATCATCGGCGTCGACGACGACCCGCGCCCGCGCGAGCAGGCGCTGGAGGAGCGCGCGGTCGACGCGGCGACGGCGCCGGAGGATGCGCCGCTCGACGTCTGCGACCTGGTGGTGCTCGCCACGCCGGCGCAGGCGCTCTTGACCATGCTGCCGAAGGTCGCGGCGCGGATGCGGCCCGGCGCGGTGCTCACCGACGTGTGCGGAGCGAAGGAGCTGATCTGCGCTGCCGGCGCGGCGCAGGATCGGGTGGCCTTCGTCGGCGGCCATCCGATGGCGGGGACCGAGTATCGCGGTTTCGTCGCCGCCACCCCTGCGCTGTTCGACGGCTGCACCGTGGCGCTCTGCCCTTCGGTGGGCGCTCCCGTCGAGGGCGCGGCCGCAAAGGTGCGCGCGCTCTGGACCTCGGCCGGCGCCGAGAAGATTCTCGACGTCGACGCCGCCGTGCACGACCGCGCGGTGACGTTCGCCTCCCACCTGCCGTATCTCGGGGCAGCGGCCGTGGTCGATGCGCTGCTCGCCGCCGGCGACGTCGCTCCTTTGGCGCGCGAGCTGGCGGCGGGCGGATTTCGCGACACGACCCGCCTGGCCGGCGACGGCACGCTGGGCGGCGCCGCGGCGCTCAACCGCTTCATGCCGCAGGCGGCGCGGGCGTTGGCGGAGCGGCTGCGCCTCTTCGCCGCTCAGCTGGAGAACGACCCCTTCGTCATCCTGCAGCGGTTGAGCGAGCTGTCCGAGGAGCGCCGCCAGATGCGCATGCCAGCGGTCACGCCGACAAGCTCAGTGCCGGGAGTGCCGATCCGGCGCCGCTGATGCCATGGGCAGTCGCGCTCGGCTGACGCGCGCCGTGCAGGTCCGCTCATCGGTGTTCACCATTGAGCTGCGAGCCGTGATTCGCGGAGGGCGGCGTGGAGCGCACGATCGCAGGAGGAGCGAACGGCCGGCCGAGCGTTCTCTGCCTTCTGCCGGGCATTCCCCTCCCCGCGAACACCGGCGGCGCGATCCGCGCGCTGAGCGTCCTGCGCGCGCTCGATCGCGCTTTCGACGTCACCGCCGTCGCCTGGGATCGCGATGGCGCCGATCCGCGCGAGCTCGAGCGCGTCCTCGCAGGCCGTCTGCAACTCGTGCGGCGCTCGACGGCCGTCGATACGATGGTCGCGGAGGCCGCCGGGGTCGCCGCGGGGTTGCCGGCAGGCTACAGCCGTTACGGCTGGTATCCCGCTGCGCTGCGCGAAGTGCTGGCGACGCAGGAGTTCGCCGCGGTCCACTTCGATCATCCGCACACCGCGCTCTGCTGGCCGCTGGTGCGCAGGCTACAGGCGCGGGCCAAGCTGGTGCTCGACGCGCACAACGTCGAGGCGGAGATCATCGAGCGGCTGGCGTCGAGCGCGCCCTTCTGGCAGCGCGGCGCGCTCTCCTGGCAGGCGCGGCGCATCCGCGCGCTGGAGCGCGAAGTGGCGCGCGAGATGGATCTGGTGATCGCCTGCTCCAAGCGCGACGCGGAGGTCTTCGCCGCGATGGGCGCGCCCCGCGTCTGCGTCGTGCCCAACGGCGTGCCGCCGCTCTCGCCCAGCGCGGTGGCGCAGCGGCGAGACGTGATCTTTGTCGGCTCGCTCGACTGGCGGCCCAACGCCGACGCAGCGGTGGAGCTGGCGCGGCAGATCTGGCCACTCTGCCGCGGCATGCTCCCCGGCGCGCGGCTGGTCCTGGTGGGGCGCAATCCCCCGAGCGCGGTCCGGGCGCTCGCCGCCCGCGACGTGATCGTCACCGGCAGCGTGTCCTCGGTGCAGCCTTACCTCGACGCCGCCTTCGCCACTGCCATTCCGCTGCGCGCCGGATCGGGGACACGCATCAAGATCCTCGAGGCCTGGGCTGCCGGCGTGCCGGTGGCGGCGAGCCGCATCGCGGCGGAGGGGCTGCCCTATCGCGACGGAATCGATCTGCTGCTCGCCGAAGAGCCCGACGAATTCGCGCGTGCGCTGGTGCGGCTCTGGCGCGATCGGCCGCTGGCCGAGCGCCTCATCGCCGAGGCGCGGCGCACGGTCTCACCCTTCACCGCCGATCACATCGCCGCGGCGGTGGCGCGACACTATCGCGAGGAGCTGGGGATCGGCTCGAGCGAGAGCGCGCGCGCGTACAGCGAGGCGTACGCCCCGGCCATCGCGGCCACGTCATAGGAACGGGAGCGCTGCACGGCGCGCTCGGCGATTCCAGCGCGCGCCTCGGCCGCGCGCAGCTGCCCGAGCGCCGCGCCCAGCGCCGCCGCGTCGCCCGGCGGCACCAACAGGCCGGCCCCCTGAGAGAGGACCTCGGGCAGCTCGCCCACGGCGCTCGCGACCAGGCAGGCTCCGAGCGCGAGCGACTCCAGCGCCACCAGCGGCAGGGCTTCGCGCAACGAGGGCAGCGCGATCACGTCGGCCGCCGCGTAGATCGCGCGCGGGTCTTCAACGAAGCCGAGAAAGCGCACTGGCAGGCCGCGCGCCTTTCTCTCCAGCTCGGCGCGGAGCGGGCCATCGCCGGCGAAGAGGACGAGCGGCGGACGTTCCATCCTGCGCAGCGCATCGAGCAGGACCGCCTGGCCCTTCTCCGGCGAGAGGCGGCCGAGGACCGCGACGCAATATCCTTCGACGCCGAGCTGCGCCCGGGCTTGCTCGCGCTCCGCCGCCGAGATGGGCGCTCCGGCGACGACGCCGTTGGGGATGAACTCGACCGGCGCCGCGACGATCGAGCGCTGGAGCTTGCGCATGAGCGATCGCGAGACCGCCGCCGCCCCTCGGGTGAGGTTGCCTAGCGCGCGGCCCGCCGCCTCGTAGAGATGCACTTGCCAGCTGCTGGCGGTGTCGCCGTGATAAGTCGCCACCACCGGCAGGCGCGCCAGCAGACCGGCGCTGACGGCGAGGAAGAGGGCCTTGAAGTCGTGCGCATGAAGGAGCTGCACGCCCTCGGCGGCCGCGGCCCGCGCTATGGCGCGAGCACAGGCGAGATCGAATCGCGCCGCGCTATCGAAGCGCAGCGTGCGCAGGCCGCGCCGTCGAGCTTCTTCGCCGAGCGCATCGCGCAGTCCGGGCCGCACGATCGAGCCGACCAGCGGCGCGAACGGCTCGCCTTGCGCAGCGGCGAGCTCGAGCACGGCCCGATCGGCGCCGTAGAGCCCGGTCGCCTGGCGCAGATGGAGGACCGGGATCACGCCACCTCACGATAGAGCGCGGTGTAGGCGTCCACCATCGGCTCGATGGAATACTGTTGGGCCCGCTCGCGCGCGGCGGCGCCCAGCCTCTCGCGCAGCGGCGCGTCGGCGACGAGCTGCTCCAGCGCCCGGCCGAGCGCATCGCCATCGCCGAGCGGCACCAGAAGCGCGGTCGCGTCGTGCTGGTGGATCTCCTTCACCGGCTCGAGCTCGTGGGCGATGGTGGGCAGGCCAGCGGCCATCGCCTCCAGCATCGAGAGCGAGCGGCCTTCGCTGAGCGAGGTCTGCGCGTAGATGTCGAGGCCGGACAAGAGGCGCGCCGCGTTCATCACCAGGCCGGTGAAGTGGACATTGCCCTGCCCTTCGGCGGCGCGGCGCAAGTCTTCCTCCATCGGCCCCGTCCCCATCAGGTAGAGGTGCACGTCGTCGCGGCGCGCGAAGCGATCGAGGAACGCGTACAAGAGCTTGTCGGGGCCTTTGATCTCCCTGAAGCGGCAGGCGTAGCCGATGGCCACCGCGCCGGCGGGCACGCCCAGCCGGGCGCGCGCCGTCGCCCGCGTTTCCTCGGTCGGGGTCTCGAGCGGCACGCCGTTGGCGATGACCGAGATCCTCGCCCCCGCAGGCGCCCAGCCGCGGATCTCGTCGCGAACGCGATCGCCGCAAGCGACCAGCGCATCGGAGAGACGCGCGGCCAGATTCGCCGCTCCCCGTTTGCGGCCGCTCGGCGCGCGCTCTTCGTGGAAGGTGGCGACGACCCGTGTGCTCGGCCGCAACATTCGCGCCGCGACGGCGTTCAGCCAAGGGCCGAGATCGTGCGCGTGCAGCACATTGGCGCGGATGCTCTCCAGCGCGCGGCGGATCCCCAGCAGAGCGGGAAGGCTCATCCCCGGCTCCTCGAGCCGCTCGACCGTGACGCCCTGCCGCTCCGCCAGCTCGCGCACCGGGCCCTCGGGACCGAGCGCGACGATCGAGGTCGCGATGCCGCGCGCCTGCGTGCGCGCAGCGAGCTGCACGACCAGCTGCTCCAGCCCGCCCAGCTGGAGGCCATACATCAGGTGCGCGACCGCGACCATCGCGGTCAAGATAGGCATGGGAAATCCGTTGCAGCATCAGGCGGGCGCCCGGCTGAGGGCCACCATCGCCACGCCGCCGAGGATGAGGCCGAGCGCGCCGAGCGACCGCGGCGCGATGGCTTCGCCGGCGAGTGCAGCGCCGAGCGCAAGCGCAATCACGGGATTTACGTACGCGTAGCTGGTGGCGAGCGCCGGCCGCACGCGCTGGAGGAGAAAGGCATAGGCGCTGTAGGCGACGATCGACCCGATGAGCACCAGATAGGCGAACGCGAGCAGCGGCCGCGGCGAGGGCAGCGCGGCGAGCCGCTCGCCGTGCACGAGCGCAGCCGCGAGCAGCACCGCTCCTCCGGCCAGCATCTGCGCCGCGCTCGCCATCAATCCCTGCGGCAAGGGCAGCCGCCGGCTCCACATCGAGCCGAGCGCCCAGCTCACGCAGGAAATGGTGAGGACTAGCGCTCCTTGGGGGCTCGCTCGCATCTCCCCTGCGCTCTGCAGGATGAAGACGCCGCAAATTCCCACGGCGAGCCCGACCCACTCGCCGCGCGACGGCCAGCGGCCGAAGAGCCCGGCGAAGAGCGCCGCCCAGAGCGGCACGGAGGCGATGGCCACCGCGGCGACTCCGGAGCTGACCCACTGCTCGGCGATGGAGACGCAGCCGTTGGCGCAAACCAGGAGCGTGCCGACCAGGAGCGAGCCGCCCCACTGGCGCGGCGTGGGATGCTCCGCGCCTCGCGCGCGCACGACGAAGTAGAGGGTCGCGCCGGCGATGACGAAGCGCATCCCCGCCATCAGGAGCGGAGGAAATCCTTCGAGCGCGATGCGGATGCCGATGTACGTCGACCCCCAGATCACGTAGAGGGCGGCGAGGGCGAGCCAGACGCGGAGCCGATCGCTCTTCATCGCGGCCGATCAGATGCCGGAGGTGCGCGGAGGTCGCGCGGCGCGCGGACCTTCAATCCTCGATCGACTGCTGCTGCCGCGCCGCGAGGATGAGCAGGTCGACCAGCCGGTCGGCGAGGTCGCGCTCGCCCGGGAGCGCCTCGTGATACGTGCGCCGGACCGCTGCTTCGCGGCGCGGGTCGAGCACGGCGCGGCCCGTCTGCCGCTTGGAGGCGCCGATGACCTTGGCCACTTCCAGCCGGCGATGCACCAGATGGGCCAGGTCGGCGTCGATGGCGTCGACCCAGGCGCGCAGCTGCGCCAGGGGCAGCCGCTGATCGGGATTGAGCCCCAGCGCGCGCGCCAGCTCGGCGAAGCGCTGCGGCACCAGGGCCTGCTCGGCGTCGCTCAAGGCGCGCGCGGGATCGTCGTGGACTTCGACGATCAGGCCATCGGCGCCCGCAGCCCAGGCAGCGCGCGCGAGACCCTCGACCAGATCGGCGCGCCCCGCGGCGTGCGAAGGATCGGCGAGGATGGGCAGATGCGTGAGCGGCCGCGCTGCCAGCATTCCGCCCACGTCGAGAGTGTTGCGGGTCGAGGTCTCGAAGGTGCGGATGCCGCGCTCGCAGAGAACGACCCGGGTCTCGCCGCTCGCCATGACGTACTCGGCAGCGCCCAGCCATTCGTCTACGGTCGCGCCCGCGCCGCGCTTGAGCAGCACCGGCCTTCCCGCCCGGCCCACCGCCCGCAAGAGATCGAAGTTCTGCATGTTGCGCGCGCCGATCTGCAGCACGTCGGCCTTCTCGGCGACCGGCTTCACCTGATCGACGGCCATCACTTCGGTGACGACGGGAAGCCCGGTCTCCTTGCCGGCGGCGACGAGCCAGTCGAGCGCCTCGAGGCCGTGGCCCTGGAAGGCGTAAGGATTGGTGCGCGGCTTGAAGATTCCGCCGCGCAGAGCGGAAGCGCCGCACGCCGCCACCTGCTTGGCGATGCGCATCACCTGCTCCGCCGTCTCCACCGAGCAGGGCCCCGCGATGACCGCGCGCGATCCGGCGCCGACGCGCCAGGGCCCGACCTCGACCACCGTGGGCGGCTTGCGCGCGGTCGCGTGCGGCAGCGACTTGATGACGGGCTCGGTGCCCTGCTTGGGCGGGACATGGCGAGCGGCGTGCGCGGCCGGCTGTCCGAGCGAGATGACCTGCACGTCGCGCGCCGGAGCCAGCGCCTGCAGCCGCGCGGCATCCGCGCCCAGGACCCACATGCGGACGGGAAATTCGCTGTTGCCCGCGAGCGGCAAGAGAGTCGCGCCGGTGAGCACGTCGAGCCGGGCGGTGGCGGTCATGCTCGAAGTGCGCAGAAAAGCGAGCGGCACCTGCGCGCGGGCGTGCTCGGCCATGCGCAGATGCGCGAAGCGCGTGCCGTTCTGTTCCTTGTCGGAGACGTCCTCGACGAGGACTTCGAGGCCGTAGCGCTCGGCGGCCGTGCGCGAGCAGATCGCGGCGTCGGTCGAAGCATCGTGCGCGACGATCTGCGCCGCGGCGGCGGTGTCGTAGCAGACGACGCGCTCGATGCCCATCTGCGTCAGCCGATGCGTGCACTGCCGCAGCGCCGGGGCTTGCGACCACGCGCGCTTCACATCGCCCAGCGGAGTCCCGGGCCGGGCCGCCAGCGCCAGCCGCACCGGCACGGAAGTGAGGCCGACCGCCACCAGCTCGAGCCCGGCAGCCACGTAATTCGCGAGCGGTTCGAGCGCCTCGGTGATGGCGCCGACGACGGCGTTCTCGATGGGAAGGACCGCCTCGTCGATGAGGCCGTCGCGGAGCGCCTCGATCACCTTCTCGAAGCTGGCGAATCCCTGGGGAACGCCGCCGTGGGCGGCGGCGGCGATCTGGCCATAGGCGCCCGGCTCGCCCTGGTAGCCGACGCGCAGCTCTTCCTGCTTGACCTCGACGGTCTCGTCCCGTCCGGCGATTTCTTTCAGCACTTCCGGCCTCCGAAACTTCCCAGTTTAACGGAAACCGGCGCTCCGCGCGGCCCATGTTATCGTGAGACCGATGTCCCGCGACCCGGCGGACGAAGGACCTCTCTCCCGCCAGCTCTGGCCGGCGGACCTGGCCGCGGAGCCCTTCGCCGCGGTCTTCCGCAAGCATTTCGCCGCGCTCAAGGCCGCGCACAAGGCGCAGCCCCACGAGGGGGTGCTGATCGCGGCGGTCGACGGCAACGGCTTCTTCGATGCGCATGCCCATCTCCGCTTGCCGTCCTCGGGAATCGCGCACTTGATCATCGGCCGGCACGAGCGGTGCGACGTGGTGCTCTCGCGCGACAGCGACGTGTCGCTCCGTCATCTGCTCGTGCGCACCACCCGCGGACTGCACGGACAGTTGCAGCTGCGCGCCATCGATCTCCGCTCGCGCTGCGGCCTTCTCTCCGAGGACGGCAAGCGCTGCGAAGCGATCGCGAGCAAGGGCCCGCTCTTTCTCCAGGTGGCGAGCTACGTGCTCTTCTTCCTGCCCACCGGGCCGCAAGTCAGGCCCTGGGCCGACGACGCCGACGACACCTGGCGCGGCTTCGCTCCGCGCGACCAGGAGATCCTGCCGCCGCCGCAGCCGCTCAAGTCCCGCGCAGCTCCGGCGCCAAATGCGGTGAGGCTGGCGAGCATCACCATCCAGTCCAGCTCGCCGCAGGCGGGCGATCTGACCTCGACGCACGCCGTTTGGAGCGACCAGCTCGAGCGCGGCATCCTCGTCGGCCGCGACGACCGCTGCAGCCACGGCGGCCTGGAAGAAGGCAACCTCTCGCGCGTCCACCTGGTGCTGCTCAGCGTCGACGATGAGGTCTGGGCGATCGACACGGCCAGCACCAATGGGACGCGCGTGCAGAGCGGCGTGCCCTTCCGCCAGCTCCTGCTCACCGGCGAGACGCAGCTAGTGTTGGCCGACGCGCTCAGCCTGCGCTGGTCGCCAGTCGTGCATGCCGCGCGTGCCTAACTTGGGGGCATGGCTCCTACGAACGGCAGGAAGAGGGGCGCTCGGCAGGTCGGCTATGCAGTGATCGGGCTGGGGCACATCGCGCAGGTCGCGGTCTTGCCCGCCTTCGCGCACGCGAAGAAGAACTCCCGGCTCGCGGCGCTGGTCTCGGACGACGAGGGGAAGCGGCGCAAGCTCTCCCGCAAGTATCGCGTTCCCGCCTTCGGCTATCGCGATCTCGAGGATGTGCTCGCACGCGACGACGTCGACGCCGTCTACATCGCCCTCGCCAACAACCTGCACGCCGACTACGCGGTCCGCTGCGCGCAGGCAGGCGCGCACGTGCTCTGCGAGAAACCGCTCGCGCTCTCCGAAGCCGAGTGCCGCCGGATGATCGACGCTTGCGAGAACGCGGGCGTGAAGCTGATGACAGCATACCGGCTGCACTTCGAGCCCGCCAACCTCGAGGTGGTCAAGCTGATCGGGAAAGGCGCCATCGGCGAGACGCGACTGTTCAGCTCCGACTTCAGCTACCAGGTGAAGCCGGGCAACATCCGCACTTCGGCCGAGCACGGCGGCGGGCCGATCTGGGACATCGGCATCTACTGCATCAACGCCGCCCGCTACTGCTTCCGCGCTGAGCCAGTCGAGATCTTCGCCATGCGCGCCGACCGCCCCAGCGACGAGCGGTTCGCCCAGGTGCACGAGGGCATCAGCGCGGTGATGAAGTTTCCCGACGAGCGTCTCGGCGTCTTCAACGTCAGCTTCGGCGCGGCGACCACCAGCACGTATCGCGTCACCGGCACCAAGGGTGACCTCTGCCTCGACAACGCCTACGAATACGTCGGCGAGCGGGAGCTCACCATCACCATCAAGGAAAAGTCCCGCACCCGGACCTTCCCCAGCGTCGATCAATTCGCGCCGGAGCTGATCGCCTTCTCCGATGCAGTGCTCGAGGACCGCGAGATCGAGCCGGACGGCGAGGAAGGCCTGCGCGACGTGCGGATCATCGATGCCGTCCTCCGCTCGGCGCGGGAGGGGCGGCCCATCCATCTCTCCTGGCAGCCGCGGAGAAGGCGTCCGGAGGCGCGAGATCTAAAGAAGCGGCCCAAGGTGCGCGAGCCGCAGACCGTCGACGTCGAGGGCGCGGTCGCGGAGTAGCGCGCATCTCTTGAACGCCTAGGCTCGCGAGAGCCTGGAAGCGGGAAAGGGAAGGGGCAGCAGGCGCGCGCCAATGCCTGCGGCATTGTCACTGGCGCCTGCATTGTGGGAAGGAAAAAACCTGCGCCTTCGGCGCGCCTGCTTCTCTGGGAAATCTTCCCTTTGAAAAGCTTCATGCCTACCAGGAGTCGCGCAAGTTGCTCGACGCCGTGCGGGAATCCGCCATCTCGGAAGGCCGCTTGCGGGATCAAACGCTGGTCGCAGCCCGCAGGGCTTGATCGCGCAGGCGACCATCGCTGATGGCCGCCTCGCGCACGGCCTCGAGCAGTTTGCGAGCCTCCTGGTAAGCGATCAGTTTCTCAAAGGGAAGACTTCCAAAGTTCGTCATCGCCGGCTCCTCTCAAGAAAGCGCAGCGAGGAGCCGGCGATGACGAACGACTGGAATCCCGAGAAACAGACGCGCCGAAGGCGCCGGCGCTTTTACTTTCCCCAAAATGCAGGCGCCAGTGACAACGCCGGTAGGCGTTGGCGCGCGCCTGCACCCTTTCCTTTTCCCTTTCCTGCGATTTGGCTAATTACTTCCATTCCACTCGCACGACGATCAGCTCCACCTCCCCCGCCGGCCGTCGCACCCGCACGCTCTCGCCTTGCCGCTTGCCCAAAAGCGCGCGGCCGAGCGGCGCTTCATAGCTGATGCGACCCGGGCCGAGCTCCTCGCTGCCGACGATCTGGTACGTCGCCTGCGCGCCGTCCTCGTCCTCGACGGTGACGGTGGCGCCGAAGAAGGCGCGGTCGGTCTTGGGTCGCGCTGCCGGATCGACCACCTCGAACTGCTCGATCTGCTTCTGCAGCCGGTGCAGCCTCGCGTCGATCTCGCGCAGCTTCTTCTTCGCCAGCTTGTACTCGTAGTTCTCGCTGCGGTCGCCGTGCGCCGCCGCGGTGGCCGCCTCCTGCGCGGTGCGCGGCCGCGCAACCGTGAGCAGCTGATGGAACTCGGCCCGCAGGCGCTCGAAGCCTGCGCGGGTGATGTACTTCTTCTCCATCGGCTCTGCAGTTGCCCCAAGAGAGACCTGCTGGCAACCTTTGCGCCGTGTCCACGGCAGTGACCCAAGGCATCCGCGTGACCGTGAAGAGCCGCTTCCTGCCCGAGCAGTCCTCGCCGGGCCGCTGGGCCTTCGCCTACACGGTGCGGATCGAGAACCTCGGCCAGGTCACCGCGCAGCTGCGCAGCCGCCACTGGATCATCACCGACGGCAACGGCCGCCGCGAGGAGGTCAAGGGCGACGGCGTGGTCGGCAACCAGCCCATCCTCCGCCCCGGCGAGAAGTTCGAGTACACCAGCGGCGCCGTGCTGCAGACGCCGCACGGCTCGATGCAGGGCACCTACCGGATGGTGACCGAGGACGGCCGCCAGTTCGACGCCGACATCGCGCCCTTTCCGCTCACGCAGCCTGGGTCTGTGAACTGATCAGGCGTTCGAGATCGGAGAGCGAGCCGATGCTGGCGACCTGATCGGGATCGAGGCGCACCCCGAATTCTTCCTCGACCGTCATCACCAGGCGCAGGTGATTGAGCGAGTCCCATGCCGCAGTCGAGGCGCGCTGCACGTCGGCGTCCGGTGGAATGTCCATCTCCAGCACTTCGCCCACGAGGGCACGCAGCTTGTCGATCATCGATGCTCCACCACGGTTGCAGGATGAGCGCGGCATCTTTCTTCGAGGCGCGCGTGCAGCTCGGACAGCTCGCCCGAAGGCCCTTGCGGCAGCAGGCACGCGAGCCAGTCGCGGGCGGGATGGTTGCGCGGACCCTCGGCGACCTCGAAGCGGATGCGCCGCGCGCCCTCTTGCAGCAGCCATTTGCAGAAGTGCAGGAGAGAGAGCGTCTCCACATCGCGCCCGAGCACGCGGCAGCTGAAGAGCACTTCGCGCACCGCGGCCTCCCCATCTTCGACGCGAGCGATCAGCACGCCGATGAGGCCACTCTCGGAAAGCGCGTCGCGCAGCGAGACGGTCATGGTCACCTGGTCGGACCCGACCGCCTCCGCCGCCTGCGCTGCGGAGAGGCGCTGCAGCGCGAGGTTGAACTGGTTCGTCTTCTGGCTCAGCTCGTGGATGCGCTGGGCGTGCGCTGCGCAGTTGCGGAAGAGCTCCACCTCCATCTGCAAGGCAGCCAGGAAGGCGCGCGGATCGCCCGCCTGCTCGCGCAGCTTCTCGCGCTCGCGGTTGGCGCGCACGTCCGCGGTGCGTACGGAGGCGGCCGCGTCCTGCGAGACCGCGAAGATCCCGGGGAAGTGATCGAGCGCCGCGGCCGTCTGCGCGCCGTCAGGATCCGCGAGCAGCACGCGCAAGCCTTCGACCGCCCCGCGCGCTTTCGCCAGCTCGGCGGGGTTGTCGTCGACGAACAGGAGCGAGGATGGGTGCACGTTGAGCTCGCGCGCGATGGCGCCGATGTTCTCGACCTTGGGCGCCCAGCTCACCTGGACCGAAGCGAAGTCGTCGAGCGAGAGCCCGAGCTCGGACCGCAGCTTGAACGCGGCGCGAACATCCTCCAGCTCGTTGCGCGAGCAGATCGCGAGCATGAGGCCCCGCTTGCGCAGCGCCGCGAGCCTCGCCGAGAGCGCCCGGTGGCCCTCCCCGATGACGATGCCCTGCGGACCTTCCTCGCCAAGCACACCGCGCCAGAGAGTGTCGTCGAGATCGAGGATGACGCCTTTGATCCGCTCCCCCGCGAGCGGCGGCAAGAGATCGAGCGCGAGGTGCCGCGCGATGGCGACCGCGGCGGGGCCGGAGAAGGGGAAGTTGCTGACGGAGTCGTTGCGCGGATCGAAATCCACCTTGAGGGCGTGCAGATCGATCAGCGTCAGCCCCGGCACGCGCAGCTCCGCCAGCCGCTCGTTCAGCTCGTGAGAGCCGGGCCAGTTGTTGAGCAGGACCGGCGCCTCTCGGGCGGCCTCCCTCGCGCGCTCGCGGATGAAGCTCGCCGCCTGCGCCGGCGGGAGCTTGTTCAATCGCCAGTCGAGAAAAAGAATGCGCACGTCGCAGGGCGCCGCCTCTCCCAGCTGCGACAGCGCCGGGTCGTAGTCGGAGAGCGACAGCTCGGCGCGCGCTCCCCACAAGGAGAGGTAGGGGTCGAGAAACTCGGCGATGAACTCGAACGGCAGCGATCGATCGCAGCGCAGCCGCAGCGCGCGCCCGCCCCCCGCTTTCTTCATGCGGCGCAGCTCGCTCCCGCGCGGCAGCGTCGACATCAGCCGCCGGGCGCCGGTCCACGCCCGGACCTCGTCGTCCAGTTCCATTCGCAGCCGAGATGCGCACGCGCGGCGCGCGCTGCAATGTCCGCTGCGCGACAGGTCGGCTTGCCGAGAGCCCTGGCGCGAACCACTTTGCCTCGCATGGACGGGCGGTTCGAGACTCCGGCAGGGTGGCGCGCGATGCGCGCGGATTTCGCTCACTACTGCACCGTCCAGAAGGCGACGACTCGCCTCGACCGGATGCTCCTTTTGCTGCGGGCGCCGTCGCTCTGGGCGCTGGCGGTGTACCGCTTCGGGAAGTGGGTGGAGCGCACGCCTTCGCGGGCCTTGCGCGTACTCTACCTGGTGCTCTTCGAGGTGGTGCGGCACGCGACAGGCGTGCTCCTCCACCGCTGGGTGGAGATCGAAGCGGACGTGTGGTTCGAGTCCTATGCTCCCATCTTCATCGGGGCGAGGCGCGTGGGGCGCGGCGCGCGCATCTACGGCGGTGTGACGCTGGGCTCCGGCGGGCCGCGCGAGCGGCGCGGCGTGCCGGCGATCGGCCGCGACGTCGTTCTCTGTCCGGGCGCCTCCGTCGTCGGCCCCGTCGATGTGCCGGACGGATCGGTGGTCGGCCCCAACACGCTCTTGACCAGCTCGCCTTCGGGGAAAGGCCCCTGGCTTGGTTCGCCCGCCCTGCGCTTCAAGCGCGACCCCGCGCTCCTGGTGCCCGCATGACCGAGCCCTTCCGGGAAAACTTCCGCCGCGATCTCTTCCGCCACTTCGTCTACCAGCCGCAGGCCGGAGCGCTGAAGAAGCTCTCCATCTGCTTCCTCGTCGAAGGCATCTGGGCGATGGCGGTCTACCGCTTCGGCCGAGCCCTCCTCACCCGCGGGGGCGCCGCAATGATCTTCTGGCCCGTCTTTCGCATCTGGGAGCTGCTTGTCCGCCTCGCGACGGGAATCCATCTCGACGTCGAGGCGCGCATCGCGCCCGGATTCTACGTCGGCCACCACGGAGCGATCTTCGTCGGCCGCGGGAGCGTCATCGGCCCCGACTGCAACATCGGGCAGATGGCCTACGTGGGCGCGGCGGTGGCGGCGGCGGACGCTGCGCCGCAGATCGGCGCGCGCGTCTATCTCGGCCACGGCTGCAAGGTGATCGGCTCTGTCAAGGTCGGCGATCGCGCCGCGCTCGCGCCCGGCGCGGTGGTGCTCGAGGACGTTCCGGCCGGGACGACCGTGATCGGCAATCCCGCGCGGGTGGTGAGCAAGCTCGGCTCCGATGACCTCGTTTACCTGGGCGAGCGCGATCCGCTCCCGACCGGCGTAGAGGCCGCCCGCCTGGCCAGCTGAGTTGCGCCCGCGCGGCAGAACCGCGAGAACGATGGCGTGGGCCGACAGCGCATCCTCGTCGTCGATGACGAGGACGACATCGTGCAGGTGCTCGAGTTCGCGCTGCGCCAGGCGGGCTTCGAGACCATCGCTGCCGGCAACGGTCTCGACGCCCTGGCGCGCATCCGCGAGAAGGCGCCCGACCTCATCCTGCTCGATCTGATGCTGCCCGACATTCCCGGGACCGAAATCTGCCGGCAGCTCAAGTCGAGCGCGCGGACCAGCGCCATCCCTCTGATCATGCTCACCGCCCGCGGCGACGAGGCGGACCGCATCGTCGGCTTCGAGCTGGGCGCCGACGACTACATCACCAAGCCCTTCTCGGTGCGCGAGGTGGTGCTGCGCATCAAGGCCATCCTCCGGCGGCAAGATCCGGTGGAGAAGGTGCGCGAGCAGGTCGGACCTCTGCGCATCGATCCCGCGGCGCACCGCTGTTTCGTCGAGGACCAGGAGATCGCGCTCACCGCGTTGGAGTTCCGCCTGCTCGAGACGTTCATGTCGCGGGTCGGCCGGGTCCAGACACGCGAGCAGCTCTTGCAGGACGTGTGGACCGTCTCGCCCGAGATGCAGACGCGCACGGTGGACACGCACGTCAAGCGGCTGCGCGAGAAGCTGGGCAGCGGGCGCGATCTGATCGAGACGGTGCGCGGCATCGGATATCGCATGACGGATCCGGCGGGAGTGTGAAGGGCAGTGCCCTCCGCCGGAAGGTGTCACACGCCCGTCACAAAGCGCGTATACAAGGCCGCATGCTCGAAAAGCTGATGCCCAGGTCGGACGAGTTCTTCGACGACTTCGACGCGCAGGCGGACGCCACCGTTCGCGGCGCCAAGCTGCTCCTCGCCCTCTTCGAGGACTTCACCGACGTGGAGCGCAAGGTCGCCGCCATCAAGGAAGTGGAGCACGAAGGCGACGACATCGCGCACCGCGCCTTCGAGCGGCTGCACAAGCAGTTCATCACGCCCTTCGATCGCGCCGAGATCCACCGACTGCTCGGCCGCATCGACGACGTGCTCGACCTCACCGACGCCACCGCCGAGAGGCTGCTGCTCTACGAGGTGGGCCCGGTTCCGCAAGCAGCCAAGGACATGGCCCGCGTGCTGGTGCCGACCTGCGAAAAGATGCAGGAGGCGGTCCGGCTCATGCGCAAGATCAAGAACCCCAGCCAGATCCTCGCCGCTTGCCGCGAGATCAAGGGGCTGGAGAGCGCCGCCGACGCGCTCGGCCGCGGCGCCATCGCCGCCCTCTTCAAGAGCGGGGCCGATGCCTTGAGCATCATCAAGTGGAAGGAGATCTACGACCTGATGGAGACCGCCACCGACCGCTGCGAGGACGTTGCCGACGTCATCGAGGGCGTCGTGCTCGAGCACGCGTAGTTGCGACGATGTCCTTTTCGGGGGGCTCATGTTCGCCATCGTCGTCGGACTGATCGCGCTGGCGCTGGTCTTCGACTTCATCAACGGCTTCCACGACGCCGCCAACTCCATTGCGACGGTGGTCTCGACGCGCGTGCTCTCTCCTCTCGTCGCCGTCTTCTGGGCGGCCTTCTTCAACTTCATCGCGGCCTTCGGCGGAGGAGTGAAGGTCGCCAACACCATGGGCAAGGGCATCATCCAGTTCGATCAGCTCAAGGCGCTCGGCACCGAGTCGGTTCTGGTGGTGATCCTCGCCGCGCTCGTCGGCGCCATCGTCTGGGACCTGATCACCTGGTGGTGGGGATTGCCCTCGTCGTCCTCGCACGCGCTGGCCGGCGGGCTGATCGGCGGCGCGCTCCCCGCTCTCGGCGCGAGTGGCCTGGTCTGGGACGGCATCGGGAAGATCGCACTCTTCATCGTTCTCTCGCCGGTGATCGGCATGGTGCTGGGCACCTCCATGACCATCGCCACTGCATGGCTGGTGCGGCGCCGCGCGCCACTGCAAGTGGACAAGTGGTTCCGGCGGCTGCAACTGGTGTCGAGCGGGATCTTCTCCTACAGCCACGGCACCGGCGACGCGCAGAAAACCATGGGCATCATCTCGGTCATCCTCTACGGCACGATCTGGGCGGACCGTCCCTTCGCGGTCCCCTTCTGGGTCGTGCTCCTCTGCCACGCAGCGATGGGCCTGGGCACCGCCGCGGGCGGCTGGCGCATCGTTCGGACCATGGGTCACAATCTGACCAAGCTGCAACCCATCGGCGGCTTCTGCGCCGAGACGGGCGGCGGCGTCACCATCCTCGCCATCGCCAAGCTGGGCATCCCCGTCTCCACCACGCACACCATCACCGGCGCCATCGTCGGAGTAGGCGCCACCAAGGGCAACCGTGCGGTGCGCTGGGGCGTAGCCGGCCGCATCGTCTGGGCTTGGGTCTTCACCATCCCCGCCTCGGCAGCAGTGGCGGCGGCAGTCTACGTGAGTGCGCGCACGCTGCTCGCGCTGATGTAGCCCCGGTCGTGCCCGGCGCGCGCCGCGTCGCGGCCCTGATCGCGCGGGAGAAGTGGGCTTGAATCGATCGCGCTCGCAGGGTACCCGGCGCTGGAGTGGCGCGGCGCGCCTGCCGGCACCAAGAGCTTCGCGCTCACCGTCTTCGCTCTCGACGTCGACAAGCTGGACGTCCCGGCATCGGCGACCGCCGCTTTCGTCGGCTTCAACCTGCTCGGCCACACCCTCGCCAAGGCGACTCTGACCGGCACCTATCGCCGCTGAGGCTCGGCGAGAACGCCGAGCATCGAGACGGAGCCGCCGTCGAATCCCTCGACGGGAAAAGAGATGGCGTCCTCCCGCTCGACCTGCGCCAGCACGTAGAGCAGCGGAAGGAAATGGTCCGGCGTCGGCGCAGAGAGAGCCGCTTCCTCTCCCATCGATTCGTAGTCGACGACCGGGTCGAAGTCGTGCGCCTCGATCAGCCGGCGGATGCGCCCTTCGAAGGCGAGCGCCCAGTCGTACGGCTCGACGATCTTGCGGCCCCAGGCATAGGTGTGGAGGTTGTGGACGACGTCACCGGAGCCGAGGATGAGCACGCCTTCCTCGCGCAGCGGCCGCAGGCGGCGGGCCAGGGCGAAATGCTCGCGAGCAGGGAGAGTCTCGTCGATGCCCAGCTGCACGACCGGTATCTGCGCCCCTTGGTACATGTGGACCAGGAGGGACCAGGTGCCGTGGTCGAGACCCCAGCTCTGATCCATTTCGACGCTCGCCGGCGCGAGCAGGTCGCGCACCCTTGCGGCCAGAGCGGGCGATCCGGGCGCCGGGTATTGCACTTGATAGAGCGCCCTGGGGAACCCGCCGAAGTCATGGATGGTCCGCGGCCTCTCCTCCGCGCTGACCCTGCAGCCTGGCACGTACCAATGCGCGGACACCGACAAGATCGCGCGCGGCTGCGGCAACTCCCGCCCGAGCTTCGCCCAGGCCTCCGTCCAGGAATTGGTCTGGATGGCATTCATCGGATTGCCATGACCGAGAAACGAGATCGGCATCCGCGCCATGTCCACTCCCTTCAAATTGAAGCATAGGTGGACGCAGTGCAGCTTGACTAGACGCCAGCCTCCCGGTAAGTCGCCCGCCCGATAGACCAACAGGCGTCTCGGGGCCAATGAGGGGGTCTTCCATGCTCGCGTCGCTCCAGCGCGTCCCGCGCATCTTGATCAGCGCGTTCCCGCTCGTTTTCGTCTCCCTTCTACTGAGTCCGATCCTCGGCGACGTCGCGCGAACGAATCCTTCGCCTGCGAAAGCTCGCGCGCCTCGCCTCCACGCCAAGCAACTCGGTCCAGATGTCGCGAGCCAAGGTGACCTCGACGCTCCGGGCGCAGTGGCCGAGGCAGAAGGCGGACCGTTCACGGTTGCCGAGGAGAAGTACCTGAACCGCGCCTGGCCGGGCGACGAAGTGCCGCTCGACGCGAGCCTCGCCGCACCCTCCGTCTTTCGCGAGGTGGCTTCCCGCCACGACGACGACGAGAAGATGGATTTCAACTGGCAGCCGCTGGGGCCCACCAACGCTTTCTATCCCGCCATCCTCGGCCGCACCGGTGCGCCCTACGTCAGCTCCGGTCGCATCACCGACCTGGCCATCGACCCGAACTGCGGCGAGGAGCGCTGCCGCCTTTGGCTGGCCGCTGCCGGCGGCGGCGTCTGGCGCACCGACAAGGCGCTGTCCGACGAACCGAAGGACTTCAATTGGAAGTGGATCTCCGGTCCGCTCGGCTCCAACGCCATCGGCTCCTTGCTGGTCGATCCCAACGACGGCAGCGGCAACACCCTCTACGTGGGAACCGGCGAGCCCAACGCCTCCGTCGACTCCGAGGCGGGCGTGGGCATCTACAAGTCGACCGACGGCGGCGACACCTGGACCCTCTTGCCCGCGGTCGCGACCGTCGGCGCAGGCGTGTTCCCCAACTTCCCCAAGGGCCGATCGGTGGCCTCGCTGGCCATCGATCCGGCCGGCGCCATCTACGTCGCGTTGGCGCGCGGCATTCGCGGCTTGACCGCGAGCGACGGCGGCGGGATTTCCACGCCGCCGCCTCCCCAGAACCCGGCCCCCTTGGGCCTCTACAAATCGACCGACGGCGGCAAGACCTTCTCGCGCATCTGGAACGGGAGCACCACGCTGCGCGGCGTGATCGAGGTGCGGGTCGACCCGCGCGATGGAAGCGTCGTCTATGCGTCGGCCTTCCAGGTCGGCATCTGGCGCAGCGACGGAGGCGCGCCGTTCGCCCAGATCTTCATGCCGACTAGCCCAGCGGGGAATACGGATCGCACCCAGTTCGCCTTGACCGTCAAGGACGGCCACACTCGCATCTACGCCGGCGACGGCTCTGTGGGCCGTAGTCCGCCCGGCTTTTTCGAGAGCCAGGTGTGGCGCGCCGACACTGCGGAGGTGCCCGCCGCCGTCCTGCTCGCCTCGCAGACTGCTTCGCCGGGCGTTCCTGGGCTATGGAAGAAGCTGACCCGCTCCGCCGTGGCCGATCCCGGCTACGCGACCTACAACTTCTGCACCGGCCAGTGCTGGTACGACAACGCGGTCGTCACTCCGCCCGGTCATCCGGACACGGTGTTCGTGCTGGGCTCCTTCCAGTACAACGAGTCGTTCACCTTCACCAACGCGCGCGCCGTTCTGCGCTCGCTCACCGCGGGCGAGCCCGACCCGGGCCACAACAACCGGACCTTCACCGACCAGACCTTCGACGCCACCTCCGCCACGACGCCGAACTCGATCCACCCCGACCAGCACGCCATCGTCTTCGTGCCGGGCCGGCCAGGGATCTGGTTCGAAGGCTCGGATGGCGGCCTGATGCGCGCGAGCGGCCGCTACGTGGACGCCTCGGCCCAGTGCGATTCGCGCAGCAATTTCGACGGGACTCCGCTCACGCCCGACCAGCGCATCACCTGCAAGCGGCTTCTCTCCAGCATCCCCAGCGCCTTCATCAACATGAACTTCGGGCTCAACACCATCCAGTTCCAGATGCTCTCGGCGCACCCGACCAAGCCACGCAGCTCGCTCCTGGGCGGGACGCAGGACAACGGCACCTTCGCCTTCACCGGCTCGCGCGTGACCTGGAAGCAGACCGGCGGAGGCGACGGCGGCTTCTCCGGATACAACGTGGCGCGGCCCAATTTCCGGCTACGCACCAACTTCGGCCAGCACGTTCACGGCACCCGCAAAGGGAACGATCCGGCCGGCTGGTACCACATCGGCGGGCCGATCCTCTTCAGCCCGGAAGGCTCTTACTTCTACATGCCGATCATCTACGACCCGAGCCCCAAGGCGGCCGACACCATCTTCGCCGGCTCGCAGGGCGTCTGGCGCACGCAGGACAACGGCGGCAACCCTGCCTTCCTGGAGGCGAACTGCCAGTCCCTCTCGACCGGGGAGAAGCCTACCTGCGGCGACTTCGTCGAGCTGGGCGGCGCCGCGGGCGACCTGACCGACCCCGCGCGCGGCACGCGACCTCTCGGAGGCGTCTCGGTCGTGGCCCGCACGCCCAGCGACACCAACACGCTGTGGGCGGCGACGGGCATGGGGCGCGTCTTCATCTCCACCAACGCCGACGGTCCGGCCGCTGCGGTGACCTACCATCGGCTCGACACGTTCGCGGCCAACTCGCCGCCCCGCTTCGTGAGCGGGATCGTGGTCGACCCACACAACTCGTTCCACGCCTGGATTTCCTATGGCGGCTACAGCGGGACCGTGGCACCAACGGGCGCCGAGCCCAACAAACCCGGCCACGTCTTCGAGATCGACTACGACGGCGTCACCGCCACCTGGGTCCCGATCGACGACGGCACCGGCCCGATGGGCGATCTGCCGGTCGACTCCATCGCCCGCGACGACGCGACCGGCGACCTCTTCGTCTCCACCGACTTCGGGGTCCTGCGCCAGCCGGCGGGGACCACTCACTGGCACATGGCCGGCTCGGGCCTGCCTCCGGTGGAAGTCCCCTACCTGACGCTGTCGCAATCGGGGCGCGTGCTCTATGCCGCGACGCACGGCCGCGGCGGGTACCGCCTTCTCTTGCGCGGCGCCAGCGACGACGACCGCGGCGGGGACGACGACTAAGCCACTGCTCGTGCGGAGGTGGGCGACCATTTCATCCGGCGCCTCCGGGGTGATCGAGCGGACAAGAATTATTCGAGACCCCCGATTCGCGCGAGTAGCTGCGTAACGCGCCGGGACTTGAACGACTGGTTCGTTTCACCATTCTGCGCGGCGGGAGCCGCCCGACGAGGTCTCCTTCGGACCGACCGCGGCGCTCCAAGAGGGATCCCAAAATGAAAGCGATGCTCCGTGCCGCGCTCGCCGCGCTGGCGATCTCCATCTCCTCCGCAGCCCTCGCTGTCACCAACCCCAACTTCCCCGGCGTGGTCTGCGAAACCATCCAGGTGCCGATGAGAGACGGCACCCTGCTCGCCACCGACAAGTACAGTCCCGCCGGCGGTGGCAGGCATCCGGTCATCATGCTCCGCAATCCCTACGGCCATCTCATCGGCAGCGGCTGCTTCAATGGGCTGGGAGCGAGCATCGCGCCCTTCGCGCAGCACGGCTACTACGCGCTGGCGCAGGAATGCCGCGGCACGGACCGCGCGCAAGGCCCCTTCCGCGAGATGGTGCAGGAAGCGCAGGACGGCCAGGATGCGATCCAGTGGGCCGGCACGCAGTCGTGGAGCACCGGCAAGGTGGGCACGACCAGCGGCTCCTATCTCGGGCTCACGCAGTGGCAGCCGGCGATCCACACGCCGCCGCACCTCGCGGCGATCAATCCGCAGATCACCGCGAGCGACTACCACGACAACTGGCAGTACGTGAACGGCGTCTTCGACCTCTGGTTCGGGATGAGCTGGCCGGCGCTCGCGTTTGTCGGCGATCAGATCCAGCGCTTCGGCCGCGCCAGCCAGTGGCCGCCTGGCCAGGCAGACACGGTCGAAGGGCAGTGGAACGCAAACGTGAATGCGAACCTGGCGACGAAGTGGGTCTGGCAGCTTCCGCTCACGGGGTTCGATCAGTTCACCACGATGGCGCCTTATTTCTACGATTGGGTCGACCATCCCTTCTATGACGCTTTCTGGGCGGCGCTCGACGTCGAGACGCGCTACCGGGACGTGAAGGTCCCGGCGCTGAACACCACCGCCTGGTATGACATCTTCCAGGTCGGCGCGTTCAAGAACTACCAAGGGATGCGCACGTCGGCCGGAACGATGGCGGCGCGGGCGGGGACGAAGCTGTACGTCGGCGCCTACGGCCACGCCGGGGACAGCGGCAAACCCACCTTCGGAAGCGACGCCGCCCTCCTGCCCATCGATACGCTCGTGGCGTACTACGATCGCTACCTCAAGGGCATCGACAATGGTTGGGAGGAAACGCCGAACGTAAAGATGTACGTGCTCGTTCCGCCCGACACAGGGAACGCGGGCAGCGGCTTCTACGTCACCGGCGCCTCCTATCCGTTGCCGGGCTCGGAAACCGTGAGCTTGTACCTGGCGAGCCACGGCCACGCCAACACGAGCAACGGCGATGGCAAGCTCGTCGGCGCCGCGCCAGAGGACAGCTCGCCGGATCGGTTCGCCTACGACCCGGCGAATCCCGCGCCGACGACTGGCGGGAACATGTGCTGCAACGGCGTGCTGCTCGCCAACGGCGCGCAGGACCAGGGCAAGGTGGAGCTGCGCAACGACGTGCTGGTCTATACGACGGCGGCGCTCCCGCACGACGTCGCGGTGATCGGACCGGTCGAGGTGACGCTGTGGGCGCGCTCGTCGGCGCCGGACACGGATTTCACCGCCAAGCTCGTCGACGTGCACCTCGACGGCAACTCTCACAACGTGCTGGATCGCGTGGTGCGGGCGAGCCTGCGCGCGGGTTCCAAGCTGCCACCCTCCAACATCGAGCCCGGAGAGGCGTACGAGTACACGATCCCGGTCGGCAACGCCGGGACCATCTTCAAGAAGGGACATCACATCCGCCTGGAAATCTCTTCCTCCAATTTCCCCCACTACGCGCGCAACCTGAATACCGGCGAGAACTCGACGTGGACGTCGGACACCGCGGTCGCGCACCAGACCATCCTGCACGACGAGGGCCATCCGTCGAGACTGATGATCTTCGTCGCGCCAGGGGTGCACGCCCCGTAGGCTCCGGCGCTGGGCGCCTGAGGCGCTGCCTCATCGCGGCAGCGCCTCAGGCCTCTTGAACGTCGCAACGGGCGGCGGGGTCGCAGCCGAGGTGCTGGTCGCCACCAGGAGGCGATCGTCATGCTGGCCGCAGGCATCGCCGGACACCAGCAACGGCGGAACTGTTCGCTGGCGCAAAAATCGCGCGCGGCATCAGTCCGCTACTTCGCGGACCGCCTCTCGCGATAGCGGACAGTACGCGCGCGAGATCGACGAACTGCTCGCGCTCGGGTCACGGCTTGACGGACGACGGGGCTCGGGCAGAGACTGATTTCGGGGGAGTTCCGAAAAACCGAGGTCGATATGCACCGGGTCCTGGTCGCAACGGTTTCGTTGCTTTGCGCCACGGCTTCGCACGCCTTCGAGCGCGGACGCGCAGAGAAAGACGATCCTGCGCTGCGAATGCAGTCGCGGATCTTGCGCGAGGGACTGCTTTCGCCGGAGGCGCTGCTTCGCGTGCAGCAGACGGCACAGCAGGAGCTGTCGCGGTCGCGGCTCCAGAGGCAAGCCCCGTCCGCTCCCGGCGCTGCCGTTGCGACGCCGATTGCGCCGGGGGTGCTGGTGAACGTGGGGCCCGAAGGCTCCACCTTCGACTGGAATGGCGTCCTGTTCGGCAACCTGGACTCCGGGCGCGCCCGCACCATCCTGCCGCATCCGACGAACAACGACGTCCTTTACTTCGCCAACGCGGGCGGCGGGGTCTGGAAAACCTTCGATGCCACCGCGGCGCAGCCGCACTGGGAATCGATCACGGACGAGCAGTTGCCCGGGCTGGGCATCGGTTCGCTCGCCCTCGATCCCCACAGCCCCGACTCGCTGGTCCTCGGAATGGGCGATCCGTTCGACATCCCAATGCCGGGCGTCTTCACCTCGGACGATGGCGGCGTGAGGTGGAGCACGCCAACCATTCTGACCGGCTGCTACGCCGCTGCGCCGCCCCTTTGTGGCACCTCGACCTCCGTCCGCGACCTGAAGTTCAACGGGGGCAACACCGGCATCGTCCTCGCCGCCACCAACATCGGGCTGTTCCGCAATACGGCCCACGCCACCGGCAGCTGGACGTTGATCGAGATGCCGACCACCGTGCCGCACACGCCGATGGACTGCTGGAGCGTGGCATGGGTGGGCCGCACCACCTGGATGCTCGCCTGCACCGACGACAGCAATGCTGGCTACTGGGGAACGGGCTATTTGTGGCGCAGTACCGACGACGGCGCGAGCTGGAATCCGATCTCTCTGCCCGCAGTCAGCTTGAACCAGACCGTTACGCCACCCGGGCGCATGACAGTCTCTTCGTCCGCAGGCGACGCAAGCACGCCGGGGTCAGCGCGGATGTACGTGCTCGCTTCGGACGTGGGTGGTTTCCACCAACTCGACGTGTTCAAGTCGGTGGACGGCGGAGCCCTGTTCACGGCGCTGGGCGTCAACAGCAACAATCCGCCGACGAACCCGAACAGTGATCAGACCGACCTGAACGTGATGCACGACCAGGCTTGGTACAACCAGGCGATCCAGGCCGACGGCGATACCGTATTCGTCGGCGGGAACTTGTCGCTGGTGCGCTCGACGGATGGCGGGGCGCATTGGAACGTGGTGGCGAACTGGCTCCCTTATAACGCGACCGCCGCGGGCGTCACCTTCAACGCGCTGGGGATCCCTTACGTCCATGCCGACTACCACGCGATGGCGATCGGCACCGCGGGCAGCGCGCGCGTCTTGTATGCCGGTACGGACGGCGGCCTGTTTCGGTCCAAGGACACGCTTACGGCGGCACCCGGCGTCCCCGCGACTGGCCCCGGCGGCACGGTCTCGCCCACTTTCGACGACGCGATGAATCGGGGGCTTCCAACCCATCTCCTTCAGAAGATTTGCGCAGGGTCGGAGGCGGTCGGCGCGCCGAACGTCGTCCTCGGCGGCTTGCAGGACAACGGCTCGCGCCTGCGCAACACCGGCACGCCGACGCTCTTCGACATGGTCACTGGCGGCGACGGCATCGGCTGCGGGGTGGGCAAGGCCGGCAGCACCGGCGCATTCGGTTCGCTCGTGATCACCACCTATCCCGCATTCGTGAACCGCTCGATCGACTCGGGAGCGACCTTCAACGATGCGGTGACGGGACTGCCCAACCCGATCGACCAGCAGACCAACTTCCACATGCAGATCGCCAACGACCCCAGCGACGCGACAGCGCAGACTTTTCTCACACCGATCAACTCCGCTCCGGCAGCGACCATCACCGCGCAAGTCTTCCGCACTGCGGACGGCGCCGCCAATTGGGCCGACATCACCGGTACCGTCACCGGCACCACCGCCGCAGGCGGGCTCTTCGATGGAATGCTGCTCGGCGTCACTACGCACCCAACGTCGTCGGGCAAGTACGTCGCGTTCTCGGGGGGCCGCATCTTCGTAACAACGAACGCGTCTGGGAGCACACCCATCACTTGGAGCAGAAGCCCCGCCGTCAACACTGCGTGGCAACCGCTTGGCAGCGCCGCGTTCGATCCGGGCGACTCCACCGGACAGACGGTCTGGATCGCCAGCCATGCCGGTCCCAACGGCGGCAGCCACGTCTTCAAGACGACCAACGCCACCAACGCTTCGCCGACCTGGACGGACGTGTCCGGGAGAGGCGGAGCGAATCCGCTGCCGGACGTGCCGGCGAACGTGGTCCGCGTCGATCCGCTCGGTTCCAGCCGGATCTACGTGGGCACCGACATCGGCCTCTACGTCTCCAGCGACAGCGGCGCGAACTGGACGCGCTTCGGCGGTATGCCGTCGGTCAAGGTGAACGATCTCTCCATAGCCTCCGACGGCACATCGGTGCGCGTCGCCACTTACGGGCGCGGCTTCTGGGAGCTATATCCGAAGGCCGCGGTGCCCTCGGCAATGCGCGGCAACGGGGACCTCGACGGAAACCAGGTCGTCGATGGAATCGATCTGGTGATCGAGGCGCTCCAGCTCGACACCGACGTCACCTCACCGGGCTACGACCCCAAGGCGAATCTCACTGGAGCGACCAACTCGATCACATGGGACGACATGGTCGCGCTGTTGGCGAAGTTCGGAGGCCGGCCATGAACGCCCCCCTGCGCACGCTGGCGGTCGCCGCGTCGGTCTTGTCGATCGCCTGCAGCAAGAGCACTTCGGGCACCTCGGGCACGTCGGACAGCAAGCCGACCATCGATTCATTCAGCGCCTCCCCAACCAGCGTCGCGGCGGGCGCCTCGTCGACGCTGACATGGTCGGTGACCGGCGCCACCAGCCTCAGCATCGATCACGGCGTGGGAACGCCTACCGGCGCGTCCGCGACCGTCATGCCCACGGCAACCACCACGTACACGCTTACTGCCAGCAACAGCTTCGGCTCGAGCACCGCGGCGGCTACAGTGACCGTCAATCCACTGGTCCCTGTCATCTCGTCGTTCACGGCGTCTCCTGGCACCATCATGGCCGGCCAGTCCTCGACGCTCTCGTGGAGCGTGAGCAATGCGACATCGCTCTCCATCAGTCAGGGGGTGGGCACGGTCGCGGGCACTTCGAAATCCGTCAGTCCGGACCAGACAACCGCCTATATCCTCTCCGCAACTGGCGAAGGCACGACGGTGACCGCCACCGCGACGGTGCACGTCCTGCGGCTGCAATACTCCGACCCGGCGCCGGGCGGCGCAGCGCGACTGGTTCGCAATGCCGCCTCGACCTCGACACGAGCTGTGCTCGATCTGATCGTCGGTTCGTCGCCGCAAAGCGCCTTCGGGCTGGCGCTCGATCTTGCAGTCGATACAGGCCGCGCGACGTTCGACGCCGCCACCGGGTTCGATATCGCAGGCAGCGCGCTCGCGCCCAACGCCAACGGCGAGATCGCCGCAAAGGCGATCGTTCCTTCGACCGGTCCGCTGGCGGGTGTACTGGTCGCCGGCATCGCGCACCGCAAGACGGGGCCAGCCGACCTCGATCAGGTATTGGCGGCCGGCGCTTTGCTGGCCCGATTCTCCTTTGACATGAAATCCGGCGCTGCCGCGGGAAAGGTTTTCGACGACACCGCGTTCGGGGCGGTGCTGCTCTCCTCAGCTCTCTCGCCGGTGGTACCCAAGAGCGGATTCGCGATCGGTATGCTCTCGGTCGGCGAGTAGACAGCCTCAGCTTCGGCTGAAGCCGCAAGCTACTAGATTGTCCGGACGATTCGTGGTGGAGCATGGCGGGATCGAACCGCCGACCTCCTGAATGCCATTCAGGCGCTCTCCCAGCTGAGCTAATGCCCCGTATGCGATTTGGCGCGACCCTGGGCGGCAGCGCGGCGCAGCGATGTAGCGCGAAGGCGCCGGAGTGTCAATTCAAGCGGCCTGCCGCTGCGCAGTCGATTGGAGCAAAGAGCGGTAGAGCTCGCCGATGCGACGGGTCATCGCCTCCAGCGTCAGCTCCCCTTCCACGCGCTTCCGTCCAGCCGCGCCGAGCGCGCGGCAGCGCTGCGGATCGCGCAGAAGGCCGGCCAGGCGCTCGGCGAGCTGCGCTGGCTTGTGGGGGGGCACCAGATGTCCGGTCGCGCCCGCCCCTGCCTCGACCACCAGCTCGACATTTCCGCCCACCGCCGTCGCGACGACCGGAAGCGAAGCCGCCATCGCTTCGATCAGCGCATTCGACATCCCCTCGGCGTGCGAGGGCAGCACTGCCACCTGCGCGCGCAAGAGCAGCGCCGGCACGTCCCGCCGGTGGCCGAGCAGCAGCATCGTCTCGCGCAATCCATGATGCGCGATCTGCTGTTCGATCACCGGCCGCATCGGCCCCTCTCCGGCGCAGAGGACCAACAGATCGGGGAATTGCGGCTTGAGCAGAGCGACGGCCTCGACCAGGTTGAAGTGGCCCTTGACCGGATGGAGATTGCCGACCATCGCCACCGTCGGCCGGGACGGCGGCACTTCCTTCTCCAGCGGGAGCTTCGCCGCCGCGTCGAAAGCGCGCAGGTCGATGCCGTTGCGGATGACCGCGACTTTCTCGGCCGCGATGCCCTCCTCGTCGACGCACAGGTCGCGGACGGCGTTGGCGTTGACGAAGATGGCGTCGGCGCCTCGGCAGGCGAGAGCCTCGAGGACATGATGTGCGCGCGAGTACCAGTGCCCGAGATCGAAGCGGCTGCAGATCACCTTCGCCCCCGCCAGCCGCGCGGCCGGGACTGCGAGCACGTTCGCGTAGAAGTCGTTGGCGTGCACCAGCCGGACGCCTTCGCGCTGGAGGAAGGCCGCGAGCCGCAAGATCTGATGGCCGGTGTTGAGCTGGAGCAAGCTGCCGCGCAGCCCGAACTCCTCGACGTGGAACCCGAGCTGGCGCAGCGTCTCGAGATGAGGCCCTGCCCTGTTCACACAGGCGACGACGGGCCGGAAGCCTTCGGGGTGGCAGCGCACCCGCTCGACGAACTGCCCTTCCGCGCCGCCGATGGCAAACTGGTTGACGAGCTGCAGGACCGCCGCCGGCTCCTTCACGGCGCGAAGGCCTCGTCGAGAGCGCCTCCGTCCGCGGGCCGCGGGGCGCTCTTCCGCCCGTATGCGTCGCAGCAGGTGGCGAAGGCGCAGAGCGTGTAGAGGAACCAGCTGAGCGAGTACCCCGAGAACTGCTGGCAGACGAGATACCCGATGAGCGCGGCGAGGATGGCGCGCGCCTCGCCTCCCAATTCACCGTTTCGCGCCCGCCACGCCGACCACAAGGCGCAGAGGGTGAAGCCGAGATAGCCGAAGAGGCCCACCAGGCCGAGCTGCCCCAGCACCTCGAGGAACAGGTTGTGGGCCACGTAGCGCCGGTGGCCGGCGTCGATCGGCGCGTACTGGCTCCAGGCTTCGAGGAAAGCCGACTCGCCCACGCCGATGAGCGGGTGATCGCGGAAGATGCCGAAGGCGACCTGCCACGCCTGCATCCGTCCCTGCACCGAGGCGTCGGCTTCGTATTCGGCGATGGTCTCGTTGCGCTGCCAGAAGCTGCGCGGCGCGAAGAGGAGCACTCCCGCCGTCGCGATCAGCGCGACGGTGCCGGCGAGGGCCTTGCGCCGCGAGAGCAGCGCGAAGACCAGCACCGCGACCGCCAGACCGATCGATCCGCCGCGCGAGTGCGTCGCGACCACTCCCATGATGCAGGCCGCGGTGCCGGCGATGCCGATGGCGCGCTTCGACCAGCCGTGTCCCTTGCCGACGGCGAGGAAGAGAAGGATCGGAATGGCTCCCACCAGCGCCATCGCGTCGTGGTTCGGGTCGGCCATCATGCCCAGCCAGCGGCCGCGGAAGCCTTCCACCAGGAGCTGGTCGTGCAGCCAGTTGTTGAAGGTGCCCCACCCGGGAGCGATGGCGGCGGCGGCGTAGAGGGTCAGGGCGATGCGCACCCGCTTCGCGCTCGTCGCCGTGTTCGTCAGCGCGACGAAGAAGAGGAAGTGCTTGGCCACCTCGATCGCGCCGGGGATCGTGCTCGGCCGGTCCATGGTCCACATCGGCGAGAGCAGTGCTTCGCCGGTGTAAACGGCGAGAAAGGCCGTGCGCCAGCCCATCCAGAGCGGCTGGTTGGTGAGCACGCGCTGCACGCAGAGCGCCGCGAGTCCGATGAAGGAAAGGATCAGCGCCAGGTGGAGCGGGTCGAGCTGCGGGAACCACTGCGCCGGCGCGAGATAGAGCTGTACCGCGAAGAGCGCCGTCGCGCCGAACGCGATCTGCGACGCCTTGCGCCCCTGCCACTCACGCGCGCTCGGCGCGCTGTCAGGAAGCGCGATGCTGGGAGCGATTGCCTCCGCCGGTTGCTGCACGCCGCCCTCCCGCGGCCGCCGGGCAGCCGCACGCAAGCCGGCAAGATAAGCACTGGACCCGGGGCGAGAAGTTCGTGTCCTGAAGCGGACAGCAGGCCGGGCGCAATGCGCTGGTCCGCCTGTGGAGGAGCCTCTCTTCGTGCCGCTTCCTGCCGTCGGGGGAGCGGTCTGTCCTGCGCTTGCCCGATCGCCCGCTCCTCGCGAAGCCGGGCGCAAGGACGTTCGTAGAGCGCAAACACGTCTGTAAGCGCTGGAGCTGGCGCAAACGGCCGATGTGCGTCTTCTGCCTCCGCCCTGCGCCACGGTGCGCAGGCGTGCGCGCAATACCCCGCCGAGCCGATAGACGCTCGAATCTGCGCACGGCGCAGCACAGAGGCCATGGAAGAAGAGGCAGGGCCCCTCAGTTGGGCTGCCGGAACGAAGAGCACTCCCCGTTCCGGGAAGCAGCCAACCAAGGAGGCACTGTTTTGAAGACGCTCCCCCTGTTCGTCACTCTGCTCGCCGCCGGCTCGGTCTCGGCCGCCCAGGTCTGGGTCGCCCCCGCGGCACAGAAGATCCGCCCCAACACCGCGGCGCCCGCCAGCGCGCCGACGACCGCGAAGATCGCGGCCGCCAAGAACGAATTCGAATCCTTCCATGTCGTCGTCAGCGGACCCGCCTCGGGCGTGTCGATGGCGCTGGAAGGTCTCAATGACGGAAACGGCCACACCATCAGCGGCCGCGACGTGGTCCTCTATCGCGAGGCGCTCCTCAACGTGCCGCAGCCCACCGGCGGCGACGGCGCGGCCGGGATGTGGCCGGATGCGCTCGTCCCCGACGTGGACCCCATCGCCGGCGAGAAGCGCAACGCCTTCCCCTTCGATGTGCCCGCCGGCGAGAGCCGCGCGGTGCTGGTCGACATCCATGCGCCGCAGGGCACCCCGGCCGGCGTGTACAAGGGCATGATCAACATCAACGGCGGCGTCACGGCGCAGGTGCCGGTCGAGCTGACGGTCTGGGACTTCGACATCCCCTCGACCTCGACGTTGAAGAGCGCCTTCGGCATGTCGTGGAATGGCCCCTGCGCCGGCCACGGCGACCCGAGCTGCGCCAACTTCGCGGCGGAGATGAAGCTGCGCGCGAGCTATGTGCAGGCGGCGCTCGACAACCACGTCTCGATCTACGCGCCCTACTACACCTCGACGGTCGCTGCGGACGGCTCGCCCAACTGGGGCGACTTCGACGCCTACGCCGGTCCGTTCCTCGACGGCACCGCCCCGACGCGCCTGCCGGGAGCGAAGCTGACGGCGGTGCAGGTGAACGGCCCGAGCACGACGCCGGTCGTGGCCGCCTGGGCGCAGCACTTCAAGAACAAGGGCTGGTTCCCGGCGCTCTTCGACTACGTCTGCGACGAGCCGCCTCTCACCTGCCCATGGTCGGACATCAACAATCGCATCTCCGCCTCGCGCGCCGCCGATCCCTCGGTGCCGACACTGGTGACCACCACCAGCGTTCAGGCACAGCAGCAGGGCGTGAACGGCATCGACCTCTTCACGCCGGTGGTGAACTACATGGAGGGCAAGCCGGGCTCTGATCACGCCGGCAACCAGCGCTCCAAGTATCCGGCGGTGGCCTGGTGGTACCAGAGCTGCATGTCCTTCGGCTGCTCGGGCGTGGGCGGCGGCCTGGATGGCTCGGGCGAGTCGGGCTGGCCCAGCTACGCCGTCGACACCGACGGCACCCGCAACCGCGCAATGGAGTGGCTCTCGTTCACCTACAACATGCAGGGTGAGCTGTATTACGAGATGACCATGTCATTCAGCGGCGACCCCTGGAACAACCAGTTCGCCTTCGGCGGCACCGGGGACGGCACCCTCTTCTATCCCGGCACGCCGGCGAAGATCGGCGGGTCGACCGACATCCCCGTCGAATCGCTGCGCCTGAAGGGCATCCGCGACGGCATGGAGGACTACGAGCTGCTCGCGCTCGCGACCAAGCTCGGTCAGGGCGACAAGGCCAAGCAGATCGCCCAGGGCGTCTATCCCAAGACGTACCAGGCGACCTCGAGCCCGGCGGCCATCGACTCGGCGCGCGCCGAGCTGGCCGCGCTCATCCTTCACGCGCTGGGCAAGGACGTGAGCAGCAGCTGCAGCACCACGGGCTGCAATGGGGCGGCGGTCACGACCCAGGGCTCGTCCCAGGGCGGCGGCTGCTCGAGCACCGGCGTGCAATCGGCGTGGCTGATGGTCCCCGCGGCGCTCTTCTTCATGCTGCGGCGGCGAGCGGCACGGCAGGCGCGCGCGGCATGAAGAGCGCTCGCAGCGCGAAGTACGCGACGCCATAGACCGCGGCAGTGGTGAACACGGCGGGCAGTCCGGCGTGCATCAGCAGCCGGACTGCCCACGCCGGGATGACGGCGAGGACGGCGGCCCCGGCGATGCGGCCGAGGCCGCTCCAGTCGAAGAGGTCGCGCGCGCGCGCTTGCAGGAAGCGGCTTCCGCGCAGGGCCAGCACGATCCGGCCGGCGCCTTCGCAGAAGATGCCGGCGGCGATGGCGCCCGGCAGGCCGAAGAAGCGGATGGCCAGGACCACCGCGACTGCAGTGACCGGCAGCCGCGCGGCATTGAAGAGGAAGAAGAAGCGCGTCTCGCCTGCCGCGCGCAAGAGCGCATCGCAGGGCAGGATCCAGAGCGGCATCTCCACCGTCGCGAGGATGAAGAGGGGCACCGAGGCGGCGTACTTCTCGGTGAAGAGCAAAGGCAAGAGCATCGGCCCGAGCAGCCAGGAGCCGCAGGCCGCCGGGAAGAGAATGGTTGCGAGCTTGTCGACGGCGCCGTGCCAGGAGCGGAGGAGACCTGCGCCTTTTGCGCGACCGATCTCCACCATCAGCACTTCCGACATGGGTGTGTAGACGATGTCGACCATCGGCATGTGGAAGGAGGCCACGGCGAAGAGCGCGAAGGTGGCCGGGTCGAAGCTGGCCGAGATGGCGTACTGCGAGAGGTAGCGCTGCGCCACGTAGAGGAGGCTGGCTGCGCCGAAGGGCAGCGCGTAGGCGAATTGCGCGCGCAGCGTCGTCCATCCCGGCCAGGCGAAGGGCAGCGCGCGGGCCATGAGCGAAATCCAGAGGACGGCAAGCCTGAGCATGGCGACGGCCGCGGCGGCCCAGAAGAGCCAGCGCGCGCCGAGGAGCCAGGCGGCGAGCACCATCCCGGCGGCGCGGATGCCGTCGGAGACCATATAGGCGAGGGCGGCCTTGCCCATGCGGCCTTCGCAGACGAGAGTGCTCTCCAACGGGGTCGCCGCCAGCATGCAGCCGGAGAAGACAGCCAGCGGCAGACGAAGGCCGGCGAGCTCGGGCGAAGCCATGAAGCCCGCCAGGGCAGGTCCGAGCAGGTACACGCCCGCGCCGATGAGCGCTCCCACCAGCGAGAGCGAGAAGAGCACCTGCGCGAGGTAGACGCCCCGCTTCTCGCCGCCGCGGGGCAGGAAATAATAGAGCGACTGAGTGAGGCCGATCTGGCCGACCATGATCAGCGTCTGGCCCACCAGGAAGAACTGCTTGTAGGTGCCGAAGGCCGCCGGATCGAGCAGGCGGACGAGCGCTAGCGGCAGGCCGAAGGTGAGCGCAGCCGAGGCGAGCCGCGAGGCCACCAAAGGCCCCGAGGCGCCAAGAATGCCCTGGGCGAACCCGCGCAGGCGCGCGAGCATCTTCATTCCGTGACACCCTCCCCGGCAGAGATGGTGCGCACGGCCGCTGCAGCGGACAGCGGGCGCCTGCCCGGCCGCCGGGAGGGCGCTACAATGGGCGAAGCATGAAGACCAAGACAGAGCTGCTCAAGCAGGCCCGTACCGAGGTTCCTGAGGTGACTCCGGCGGAGCTGAGCCGGCAGTCGCCGCGGCCCCTCCTCATCGATGTGCGCGAGAAGCAGGAGGTGGACCTGGGCACCCTGCCGGGCGCGAAGCACGTGCCCCGCGGATACCTCGAGCTGCGTATCGAGGAGGCGGTCCCCGACCACAACGCCGACGTGGTCCTCTACTGCGCAGGAGGCACGCGCTCGCTTCTCGCCGGACGCACGCTGCGCGAGATGGGCTACGGCCGCGTGCGCAGCCTGGCCGGCGGATACGGCGCATGGAAGGATGCGGGGCTGCCCGTCGAGGTCCCCGCACGGCTGAGCGAGGCGCAGCGGGCGCGCTATGCCCGCCATCTCACCATCCCCGAGGTCGGCGAGGCGGGTCAGACGAAGCTGCTCAAGTCGAAGGTGCTGCTCATCGGCGCGGGCGGGCTCGGCTCGCCTGCGGCGCTCTATCTCGCGGCGGCGGGCGTGGGCCGGCTCGGCATCGTCGACGACGACGTGGTCGACGAATCCAACTTGCAGCGGCAGATCCTCCACTCGACCGAGCGAGTGGGCATGCCCAAGACGGAGTCGGCGAAGAAGACGCTGCGCGCCCTCAACCCCGACGTGATGGTCGACGAGCACCGCGTGCGGCTCAACCGCGACAACGCGCTCGAGCTGTTCTCCCAGTACGACCTGATCGTCGACGGCTCCGACAACTTCGGCACGCGCTACCTGGTCAACGACGCCTGCGTCATCTTGCAGAAGCCCAACGTGCACGGATCGATCTTCCGCTTCGACGGGCAGGCGACGACGTTCATCCCGGGCGACAACCGTCCCTGCTATCGCTGCCTCTTTCCCGAGCCGCCGCCGCCGGAGCTGGCGCCCTCGTGCCAGGAGGCTGGGGTGCTGGGCGTACTGCCGGGCATCATCGGAATGATCCAGGCGGTGGAGGCGATCAAGGTGCTGCTCGGGAAGGGCGAGCCGCTCGTCGGACGGCTCTTGCTCTACGATGCGCTCGAGCAGAGGTTCCGCGAGGTGAACTACGTCCGCGACCCGCACTGCCCGGCCTGCGGCGATCCGCCGATGAAGGAGCTCTTGCCCGAGTACACGGAGGCGAGCTGCGCGGTCGCCCCCCACCGAGCGACGGCCTAGGCTCATTCGTCGTCGTAAGTGAGGTCGCCCGGATCGAAGCCTTCCGCCGCGCCCTCTTTGCGCAACTCCGCCCAGAGCTTGCTGCGCGTGCGGTCGTGGACGTCCTGGTAGAGATCCGGCTTGCTCCCGGCCCAGCTGGCGTTGGCCTTGCGCACGAAGGCGCGGGCGACGCGCAGGGCCAGCCTCGCGTCGGTGTCGACCGAGGGCTCGCCGCCGCCGATGGCCTGGAACTCCTTCGCCACGTTGAACCCGTACTTGGCGATGGCCGGCAGCCAGTGGTGCATGTGCACGATCATGACGAAGAGCGCGACGGTGAAAACCTTGTCCTTGCCCGGCCACTGGGTCGAGTTGGTCACGTAGACGGCATACTGTGACTCGCCCACCGCCTCGCGCGTCGCCGGGTCCTCGGAGAGGCCGATGATCGCGCTGAGCAGGTCCTCCTGCTCGCGCCAGGCCTTGAGCGGTCCGATGTGGCGGTCGTCGTCGCCCCTCTCGCCCGCGCTGCTGCTGATGACCTTCTTCTTTTCCAGATGAACGACGTGATAGTCGCCCTTCTCGTAATTGATCCCGAGATCGTCGAGCAGCTTCTTCATCGCCGGGTTTTTGTTGAGCTGCGTGAAGGCGAGCTTGCCGTCGCCCTTGGCGCCCAGGCCCACGCCCCAGGTCACGATCTGGCTGTCGTAGGTCTGCAGGCTGGCGGGTCTGCCCTCCAGATCGAGCAGCTTGAGGAAGGTGCGCGGGATCATCTTCTCCACACGGTCGCTTGCCGCATCGATCTTTTTCTGCACCCAGCTCTTCGCCCAATGCAGGTGGTCGTCGGGCGGGTTGTAGTTGTAGTGGTCATCCCCCGCGTACTTGCCGGTGACCAGCTTGAGGTCCTTCCTTCCGTACCGGGCGCGGTTCTTCTTGATCGCTTCGAGAATCTCGCCGGGCACCGAGTCCTTGCCAATATGGGGACGCCAATCGGCCGTCAGCGTCACCGGGCCCTGGCGAACGGGCTTGCGCACGAA
>Ga0209471_1000113_pt1 | contig 60609 bp, 58 predicted proteins | sample GraSoiAngelo_128_FD_185885 | JGI IMG/M metagenome (GOLD analysis project Ga0209471, IMG submission 185885) | Grasslands soil microbial communities from the Angelo Coastal Reserve, California, USA - 14_0927_12_20cm (SPAdes) (version 2) | ecosystem: Environmental > Terrestrial > Soil > Grasslands ... | reverse complement strand
GCGCACAAAAACAGGCTTGCCACCACAGCAGGCGGCAGGATAGAACAAACTTAGTCTTGGACCCTTCCAAAGTATGGCCGGTTTTGAACTGATCATGTATGGCCGCTTTTCAGGTGATCACTGAGGGTTGTGCACGCTGGCCAAAAATTCTTCTCAGTTGCTCCTGAATCAAAGCCATCCATCAGAGTCATACTTCTCGTAAGTGACGGTTACGACAATGCTTCGAACGCGAGTGAGCAGCGCGCACTGGAGACCGCGCAGCGCGAAGGTGTTCGGGTTTACGCCATCAGCTTTCCATCACCCGAGGCAGCGGCAGGCAGACGTTTGCTGGAGAATATCGCAAGGCACACCGGCGGGCACGCATTCTTCCCCGTGACCGATACGGAATTAGCGACTGCGCTGAAGGCTATCGATGATGAGCTTTCCAACAGCTTCTTGGTGAGCTTTGCGTCTGAAACTCGTGACGGCAAGTTCCACTCGCTGAAAATTCGAGTTCGCGGTGTCGATGACCAAGGTTTGCGCTTCATGCCTGCGTTCGCATCATCAGTGAAACCGTAAGGGAGAGCTGCCGAACAGGCTCTCTACCGTGTCAATTTTGAGGTCACAACCCTAAAACTCTTTTCCTACCTAGCCTTTCCGCATTTTCTAGCACCAGAAAACACCCTGAAACAGCCGAGTTTTGATGGCGAGTTGATGGCAAGTTCCGATTCTCCTGCAACGCGGTGTGACCTATGGACGGAGTTCGAAATTCACTACCAGCGTTGACTCGACCGCAACAGGCTCGCCGCAACGAAGGAATGGCTTATATCGCCACTGCTTTACGGCGTCGAGTGCGGCCTTGTCCAAATCCGGTCCGGCCGACTGAATCACGCGCAGACGTTGCACTGAGCCATCTTTCCCAATCAGGGCTAACATCATGACGGTGCCAGTCTGATGATTTGTTCTAGCGTATTGTGGATAGATGGGTTGCTTTTTTTCTAGCAAACTACCATGCATATCAGTGTGATCAACAAAAATTCCATGGCTGTCAGCACACGGCGAATCCTTAGTCTCCTCTGAACCCGGGGGCGGAACAAAAAGCGCCTTGTCAGGTGTCGCCTCTCTCATCTTCAGTTTCGCCTCTAACACTACATAAGTTCCTTCCAACACACGAATCCTGGCGGGAAACGAGGAGTTCCGGAAGGACTCATACTCCCCGTATTCCTAAGTCCCGAAGCTATTTGTTATGCGAAGCGGTAACCCTGAAGCTTTATCAACGCAGACTCTGTCCATGAGTGCAGAATCTACAAATGTTTCCACACACTGCGCAGCCTCACCGTCTATTTTTTTGCTAGAGATCTTGTATTTACTTGGCTGGACCTTCGATCCATCGTTGAATGGACTGTCTTTATGCCTCTTCGATAACGCCGAAAGCGCCCATTCAAATTGCATCATTCGAACAGGTTCGTCTTTGACATTTCTCAAATGCCATGTCGCACCATTGCCCCGCAAGTAGATCTCCGAGTATCCACGCGCTGACCATTCGCTGCGCCACTGTTTCTCAGACGCCCATACCATAGAGTAGGCCGCTTCGATTTCGCCAGACTTCATCTGCAGAAGTCGGATTTCGGCGTCCAGGCTCAGCGGATGTTGCTTCGACCATACATCAGTCTGTTCTGTAGCCTTGTTTAACAACGCCATAGCTTCGTCTTCTTCCCTCTCTTTTGCGAGTGAGGATGAGAGAAGTACAGAGCAACAAGCAAAAATAAGAAGAGGGGTCTTGCAGATCATAACGACGCGAGATTGTACCACCTCTACCGTGTCAATTTTGAGGTCAACAACCTAAAACCCTTTCCTGTCTAGCTTTTCCGCAATTTGTCGACCTGAAAACCGCCCGGAAAATGCCCTAGTTTTGATGGCGAATTGATGGCGAGTTTTTGAGAACACATGAGGCACCCGACGGAAGATTTTAGGCCTCCGGTTTGTTCTGGGGAGCCACGAATTTCTCGTAACACTCAGAGCACAGCCACTCCCGCCCATTGCTGTAGCCAGTAGTCCGATCCTGCGCGCCTGACGCTGAGAACTCCCACTGGCAGATGGCGCACGTGTCATTAGTCCAGTGTCCTTGCTTCAGCTCAAAATGTGCGGGTTCTTCCGCCAGCTTGAGGTCGAAGGAGACTAGCCCATCCTGCCGGCGCACTACAATGTCCGCGGGCCGCCAGCGTTGTTTCTGCCAGAAAAATTTTCTGAGATGTTCCGCGACACGGTTCACGTAGGAGAAGTCCCAACCACTCCCATGAATGTACACAACGTCTTCATCTTTACTTGGGGATTTGGCCATTTCCAAGCGCAGTGTCGCCACCTCAGCACCATACTGACGGAGTAACTGAGCAGCGCAACCTCGCTCTTCCCGCAGGAGCCCAAGCAGAAGATGCTTATTTCCGATGCGGGGGTGGGCGAGGCGTTCCGCCTCTTCAGCGGCGTAGGCCAGTACCCGCTTGGATTCATTGCTGAGGGGGAGATCAGCACTCGTCGGCAACTTCGGATTCCTAGTGCTAATCGCCTCTATTTTGGTTCGAATCTCTTCAAAACCTCCAATCGGAATTGAAGATAGATAACGAAGCACGATCGCCTTGTCCTCACGAAAGAGACCGAGCAGGATGTGCTCGGTTCCGATTTCGCTACCCCCGAGTCGGCTAGCTTCGTAGCGAGCGAAAAAAATTGTGCGCCGGGCCTTTTCACTATACCGCTCAAACATAGATGCGGATTATGTCACAACCCAAAATTTTGTAATCTGGCTAATTGCCTTCTCCCGACCGATCACGACGGGGAATCTCTACCGTGTCAATTTAGCGTTCAATCACTTACAACCCTTTGGTTCCGTTGCTTTTCCGATTCTCACAACCGAGAAAAACGAACTAAAAGGGCCTATTTTTGTTGACGAATCGTTGACGAGTTTGGTGATCGCGAAATGAACTGCATGAGCCAAAATCTTTCGCGCTAGATTTCGGCGTGCAAACACAGAGAAGGATTGCGATTACTGCGATCAGAGCTAGCCGAGCCGAAACGAAACCATTTTGAGCTGCTTGGCCAAAAATGGCCGTGCCATCCTGTCCGTTTGCCTCCGTAAAGTTACCGATTGGGAGTGGCTTCTGCTATCTGCAGATCAAGGCTGACGCGTTCGCCGTTGATCAGCACGCTGCCGGCGTCAATGAGCTGCTGGCCCGTGCAGTCGTAACGCCCGTAGCAGCGCAGCGCGAAAAACGGAAAGAAGAATTCCACGGCTTCGGAGGCGTTAGTCGCGGCAGTTTTGCTTGGCATATGAATAGTCGTGCTCAACCCGATCCCGTCGAATTTTGGTTCTTCTTTAAAATAAGCCAACACCGGTCGAATCAGGTGAGCGATATGCTCATCGAAGGCGAAGGCCGCCAACTTGTAGCGAGATCCGCTGGCCGACGTCGATAACGCGGTGGTCATGGACAGCTCGAGATAGACTCCCTGGCGAAACGAAACGAAGCTAGGCGGTGCGCAGGGCACAAAATGAGCCTGCGGATCCAGTTCCTTTAATATCGTCGCGAGAACTTCTGTGTTGGCAGCTTGGAGGGAATTCAGAGCTTCCGGTGAAGTATCCCTTGGCGGTCCTGTGGCAGCGCTGGGTTCGTTAGATTTTAGCGGCCTGGGAACAGAAGGCCCAACGGTCGTGCCTGGCTGACCCATTCCGTCCCCGGTCGGAACGATCTCCGCTCCTACCGCGGTTGGCGACGCGTCGGCCCTGATAGACGCGTCCCCTGGCGGTTCATTCAGCGCTAATTGCGGGCCTTGGCCATTGAGCCAGATCGTGATAGGTGCGGCGTTGAGAAGAACTTGTCCTTCAAGCAATGCGGCCTGTCGCGCGCTCTCGTCTTTTCCGGAAAGCAACTTCAGCGCCGCATTCTGAGGCAGGAACACGACAAGGTTCTCAGGACGTTCCATTGAAACATCCATGACCTTACCCAGGACGTGGTGTGAAATTTCTAGCGCATAGCCCTGGACGCTCCTGTTGTTTTGAAAGCGTGGCACCGCCGCCTTTAAGATCGGCATGATCAAGTTGAGGAAAGTCTCCCGTGCCCGCTGCTCGCCATTCAATTTTTCGGCGGAATAAGCGGCATAATAGTTGCCCGTGATGGCCAGCACGGTCTTCCCATTGAAGTGATCGAATCGAATGGAATGTTGGTCGGCGGTCTTCTGCTGTTGTTCATCAATATCGAGCTTGCGGCTGAGGTAAAAGGGATAGGTGAAGCCGATGGTCAAAATTTCCTGTCCCACGGCTTTGAGATCGTCCATGTATTTCTCTTGCAGGTTGCGCATGGCCGGGTCTTTTAGCTCTACTGGGGCGATCACCTGGGCGGCGGCACCCAACGATCCAAGCAAGAGCAAGGCAAACAATTTGCAAGTATTTCTGCGCATACGATTGGACAGTCCTCTCTATTGGTGCGGCGGGTTGAGCATAAGGTACAGGTACACATCCGCCGCTTCGTCCTCGCTCAAATAGCCAAATACTGGCATCCGGCCTCTGCAAGACAGCGGCGGCGTGCCCATTGTGATAGAAGCACCGCTGATCACTTTTCCGACGAACTCGGGTAAGCTCGTCCGGGTGGTGAGAGTATTAAGCGGCGGGATCGCCCCTTCCAAAAGTTCCTGGGGGCTGGGGTTGGGCCCCGCAGCGCCGTGGCAGACGTGACATGTAGATTTAACGATCTGCTCTCCAATGTGGGAGGACGATTCCATTACGGCTACTTGCTCCCTTTCTGCGCCGGAGACGCCAGCAAGCTGTCTCAGATAGGCGAAGAGTGACCGGACTTCAGCTTCGCTTAAGTAGGGAAGCGGCGGCATATCCTGGCCCCCGTGGTGGAGACGTTGCAGCAGGGAGGTTCTGGACTGCTTGGCAAGCTCCGCTGCCGCGGAGCGACTCATGTCCATACCGATCTTTTTGTTTCGCTCCATGATAATGGCGACGGACGTCGCCCTGACCGGGTCGATTACCGAGTTGATTTCGGGGGGAGCGCCGAGACCGGATTCCTCGTGGCATCCCTGGCAATTCAGGCGGTAGAGGTCCCTACCGTGAAGCGCTACGGTTTGGGTAGCGAAGCCGGGCGATAACCCGAGCTGCCAGTGCGCGGGTACCTCTCCAGGTGTAGTTGCGGGTGGCCCCAAACGCCCCGTCTTGCCCATGCTGGTTTCGTCAAACGTCCTATGGAGATGGTTGAGCCAGCTTTCGCCTTCCACGGCCGTAACAGTAACTTTGCTAGTTTCGCCCCCTTGACCGAGCAACGATGATACCAGCACGAAAATCACCCCTAGGCTTTTCACACACCACGAATGTCCATGCCGTTCTCCGTTTGCGTTCTTCGGCCGGGGCGATTCGAGTTGAAAACGCTTCATCATGGATTCGTGAGGTCGAAACATATTTCCAGTGTCACAAAACCCTTCGCGAGGGATAGGAATACTCATGGGGAACGGATTCCCGCGTTCCGTTCCCCCTGAGTACTACTTACTCAGCGTGAAATCGGCCTTCGTATCACCGCTCACGCTAACGGGCTTGGATTGGTTCTTTGCTCCTTCATGCCAGGCAGTTACCTTGTAGCTGCCATCGGGAACATTTTCGATCTTGTATTCGCCCGATTTATCGGTTTCAGTAAAGTACGGAGTGGGGGCGACGACGATGTAGGCACTCATCTCGGGGTGAACATTACACAGTACTGGCACAGCGCCTGGGGTGTCGAACTTAAACGAACGCTTCTCACCCTGTGGCCATGTTCCCAAGTTGTGGCCTAGCTTTTTGTTGCCACCGATATTGGTCCAAAACACATTGTGGGCAACTTTGTCGCTGTTCTGGAAGTCTACCGTAGAACCCATTTGCACAACCGTGATGTGTGGCTGGAACAACAAGCCTCTCTGATCCACCACCGCGTGCTGCGTGGGAGCAGGGAAGGTTTTGCCGGGGGCAGTGTCAACATAAACCACCGATTCGCCGGCCACGCCCGACACGCTGCCGCTGATCGTTCCTGCGTTAGCTGCGACGCGGAGGCTCATTATCACTGTGATTATGATTAAGAAAGTGCGTTTCATGATTCTCCTTGTAAAAACGGGTGTTCTTTACCCGCGATTCAATACACAAATTCGAGTCCCGCAACCGCCGAATTAGTGCGGAACGGATTCGTAAGCGCAAGCCCGGTCGCCGGATCATAGACCACCTGTTTCGGGCGTATCTGGTATTCGAAGGAAGTCTTAATGTTCGCGTGGATCAGGAACTGTACGCCTGGTGTTATACGGTGGCGCGTCGAGTGGAACGGTGACAGAAACGGCGCGGCCGGCGGATTGGAAGCGTCCGCACCAATTCCATTGATCCGGTCGGCACTTGAATTCACCACGTCCCATCGCATGATGGTCATCATCCAGGGCAGAGCCATATAGTCTGCTTCGATGAATCCCCCACTGAACTTCACGGGACTGCTGCGAACGAACCCAATGGGCAGTGGAAAACCAGTGGGGACGAGCGGGACGAGGTCATGATCGCGTCCCATGAGGTATTGCCCGAATAAGTTGAAGCTGTGGTAATTGAAACTGAAATCGCCACCCACACGATAGAACGGTTCACGGGCGGTAATCACAGTTTGTGTAACGCCATCGGACTCTAACCCGCTAGCGCGCTGCACAGAACGTCCGTAAAAATAAAGGGTGCCCAGGTTCAAGTAAGTGTGATCACGCGGGCCTGTTGTTCCGGCCGCCTGAATTTCGTTCCGGCTGGCTGGATCGCGCTCCAGGTTGAACCGGTATGACAGACGGCCATACAGGTCCTTGAAGTTGGAATCGGAAGTAAAGTTCGTGACTGGGGAAATGTTGGCGGGTGACGCAGCGTTCCCGCTGGTGTTTTGGTTCACGATCGCGAGGGAGTAGTGATATCCGCGGTAGGTGTGACCACCGCTGAACTCAACGCCTTGCGCACCACTGGAGAGAGCAAACCCGTTATTTACATTGTGTGCGGAAGTGCCAAAGTTGGTCTGATCGTAAATGTCCCATCCGCTTAGATTCCAGGAACGAGCCGGACTGAAGGGAAGGTCCAACTCGAACTGGCCCACGCGCATGCTGAGCGCGTCGGTGGGCAGCTTGAAAAAACGACCAATGTTTATGAATTTCAGGTAGCCGTCGCCCAGACCACCGTTGGGGCTTCCGCCGACGCTGATGTCATCATCTACCCAGAAGGCAATGTCACTACCAAAATTTCCGGCCGTGAAGATGCTAAAGAGGCCTGATTGAAAGTCGGTTCGAGGGATGAATGGCGCAGTCGGGTCTCCGGGGCGTTGCACGTTGAACGCGTTCCGGTTCTTGCTCACAACCTGGAAGAAGGTGTTGTAACGGAGTCCGATCGGCGGCATGCCGGGGATGGTGCCGGGGAAAATCGTGTGTGGCCAAATATCCTTCTGAGCTGGCGCGCCGAGTAGGACGGGAGGTACCTTGATGAAGGTCTCGTCGTCTTTGGGGAACTTGAATCCGGCGTCCTTGAACGCTTTGCCGAAATCGTTGAGCTTGGGGAAATTAATGTGGCAGGTGCTACACGAGGTCCCGTACTGACGCGAAAATGCGGGGATGGCGTAACTAATGTTGGTGAACAATCCCGACATCAGCAGGGACATGATTATTACGATCATTCGATGGCGGTTGAGCATCTCATCGCCTCCTCAAGTCATTAATTCGTAAAGCTTTCGCCTTCTGCCCTATTAGCTCTTCGTCGCGATTCTCAATGATGCGTGGGTTCAGTGCAGTGGTGAAAATCACCGCGCCCTGTGACTTGGATCACAATTTGAGGAGGGAGGAAACTCTCTGGCTCAGAGGTCGCGGAAAGCCCTGATCGCAGTGGGATCGTCCAGTAGGCGCAGACGAAATCCAAGGCGCTTGACGATGGTCTGCATAGCCAGATTCTCACGCAACATTTCAACCGTGACTCGGGTCAGTTTCTGGTCTAGCGCGACCAGGATGAGCTGGCGCAATAGTTCGGTCCCCAGGCCTCGGCTTTGGCACTGATCGGAGACCAAGACCGCAGCTTCACCCTCATTTCTTTCCGGGACTTTGTTCAGTCGACCTACCCCGAGGATTCTGTGATGCCCCGTTTTCGGATCTTCATAGTCCGCCACTAAAACCAGTTCGCGATCATGGTCCACAAAACAGATGCGGGCCAAGCGCTCGTGCGCCACCCGCGTCCTCAGGCTGACGGAATGGAAATAGCGGAAATATACGCTCCGATCAGAAAGCGTTTCATGGAATTTCACCATCAGCGGTTCATCCTCGGGACAGATCGGGCGCAGTACGACCTCGGTACCGTCCTTCATTGTGCATGGCCAGACGTATTGCAAAGGCGAGCGTTGCATCGATGGCTGCGGCGGTTGGTCCATATTTGCCGATGGGCCTGCTGGATAAAGCCTGCTGACCTCTACTCGCGCTTCGAATGTCTGAGGGGTTGCGAGGGCACGAGAGACCAGGCATAACGCATTGGCCTTACCCAACAGATCGAGTGCGCGCTCGCGGCCGTCATCCTGAGGAATTGTCAGGGTCGGGCGGATCACAATTTCGCTGAAACTGTAGCCTGGGTCAGCTTTACTCACGATGGCTTCCGCTTCGACTCCCAGATCCGTGTATTCGAATTGCTCGTGGATTGCGATTGCATTGAAAGTAGTTGTGTAACAACTAGCGACTGCGCACAGCAGCAAATCTTCAGGTGTCCACCGGCCTTCGAGCCCACGCAGAAACTTTGGTGACACACTAAAGTGAATGGCATTGGGCGCGGAATCGGATTTGGCGATACCAGTTTGGCCCGAAGTCCACCAGGCAACGACGCGGTATCTATGGTGGTTCTTGATTGCGTTCGTTGTTTTATCGCCCACTTGCGCGTTCACCGCGATTTCCTTGTAGACGGTCACCAGTGGAGCATTAGACGTCACTGCAACGTTGCCTTGCTTACCTACAGTCATGAAGTGCGAGACTCGGATGCTGATCGTCTGATCCTAAACGTCTACGATTTTCTTTGAGCCTTGCGATCGTCTTCAGCAGCCAGTTTCGCAGTAGGACCTTCATATCTTGCGTCGTACCGCACCGATATAAGATATCGACAGTCTCCCCCTCATCATTCAGAGGTATGTGCCGACACGGAACCTTTTCACTCTGACGCATTAATGGAACCAACTGCTTGAGTACGCATGCACCGCAAATGTGGGTGAGGCTGGTTGCGTTGAAACTCGGACAGGTTGGCGAATCTTCAAAAACCAACGGCGCTCTCCACGGATACGCTGGCGAATGGTCGTACCAGCCATTTTCCAATAAGCCTAGCTCTCGCTCCAGTACCTGCACAATGTCCCGTTCATCGTTTGTCATAAGGCACCCATCTCGGCTCGTTAGAGATTGTGTCTCAAGAAACTCGTCCAAACAGTGGCTGCAGTCACGGTGCTTGGTGATCACAATCACACCTGCGGATGTTACAATCTGCGCAGATAACGATTCGAATATGCGTGCTCCTTACGGCTTAAACATCATTGACAACTGCCTGACCTGCCAGTTCCGCGAGGAATATTTGTTTTGTAACCTGTCATCAGCCGCCTCCGAGAAGCTCACAGAGATCAAGTCCACTGCTGTCTATCCGAAATCCGCAATGTTATTTATCGAGGGTCAATTGCCACGGGGCGTGTTTGTCCTCTGTACGGGAAAGGCAAAACTCTCAACATCCTCCAGTGATGGGAAGACGATCATTCTCAAGATTTCAGAACCTGGGGACGTCCTTGGGCTCAGCGCTACGATTTCCAATAAACCTTACGAGGTAACGGCCGAGATGATGGAGCCCGGGCAGGCAAACTTCATCGCGCGCGACGCTTTCCTCAGCTTTCTGCGCGAGCACGGCGAAGCCGCGCTGCGTGTTGCCGAACAACTCAGCCGCAACTATCATGCGGCTTATGAAGAAGTCCGCACACTGGGGCTTTCGGCTTCACCGTCAGAGAAGCTGGCAAAGCTAGTGCTGGCGTGGTCCACCAATTCGGTGCATCCCACGAATCCGCTGCACCTGAAAGTGACGCTTACTCACGAAGAAATCGCAGAGATGATTGGCACGACGCGAGAAACGGTAACTCGTTTGTTCTCAGATTTTAAGAAGAAGCAGTTGTTGGAGTTGAAGGGATCAACTTTAATAATCCGCAACAAACCCGCTCTGGAGAAAATGGTGCATTCCTGAGTGTTTTATCGTGCCAATACTTCAGCCCAAACCGCAGAGTAAGCGGGCAGCCTGGTTTCACCATTTAGAAAAGACGGCAGTTTTGTATGTGAGCAGCAGTTTCGCCCCATGTGCGCGCCTGCTCTTCGATTTCTTGGGCTAAGCCGGTTGCTGTAAGCATGATAGCAGCGAGTCACCTCGCTAAAACCCAGAATGGCTACTCCGAACCACTGTAAACCAGGCCCGTGTGGCTACGAGAGTTCTAAAATCGTCTGCGAGGTCCGATACGCGATATTCCTCAAATCTCTCCGCTGCCGATTAGTGCAAAAGATACGGAGTGGAAGCAGAACCTGATTATCTATGGCCGTGCGAAAACTCCATCTCAGGACTCGGCTCTAAGCACTTGAAAATGCGGAGAAGAACCTTGTCAGCAAAACTGTGCCGAAAGTACACACGATTTTGTCACGCACAGCGGTTCACTTCCACATTGACTTCACGACCGAGTTGATCAGTTGCCTGCGCCCGCACTCTTCGCCATTGCGAAAACACTCGCCATTGGCGCCGCTTGTCTGAAATACAACTGGTAGGAACGGTAGACGGCGTACATCGCTGGAAGAACTAACAACGGAATTTGCCAGTCCACGTGGCGGCTGACGGTCGTCACTATAGAGGTGACTCCTGCACTGAGCACGTAATAGGGGAACGACAACTGGAAGATGCTGGACCAAATCCGCAGGATTCTCCCACCTTCGGTCAAGGAAATGATGGTTGCCACCGGCATGGTCTGCACCAGGAAGACAGTAGCAGCAGCCATCACCAACAGCAGCGAATCCGAGGACCACGCTATTCTCAGAGGCAGCTTGTGGTGGAAGATCAGCCCTCCCAGCCCAACGGCGACTGCCACTACGCTTACATTGAACAGCATCTGGACGGCTTTCGGTTTGCCGCCAGCTTTGGGGAAGCATTGGGCTACGGTGGAGGCCAAGGCAATTAACAGGGCCTCGACCAGGCTCAATTGCACCACCGCGATCAGGAGAAAAGGCAGGTTCATCGACATATCGCCAGTTACACCTGGCAACTTGACCTTCATCCTGGAAGTAAGCACGGCGAGGAAAAGCACGGACAAAAACTCGAACCCGTGCAGCGGCTTCATCCGCAGGAGGCTGTGGCCAAGCATGACCGCAGCGCACATCGCCACGAAGCCGACAAAGACTGAAGCGCTGTGTGAGGCGGATTTCATTCCTTCTTTACCGGGTGAGCTCATCGGTCGCCTCTGGTGGCGATCGCCATGGCATCCGAATAGGTCTGACTTCCCCAGATCACGCTGGATCCCCAGATCACGCTGAAACCGCTGGAAGTACTGTTGCCCCAGACAACCGAGCTGCCCCAGACCAGGGACTGACCGGTGGCCGTTGATCCCCAGATCACTGAGTTCCCCCAGACCACCGAGTTGCTCCAGACGAGTGAGCTGCCCCAAACGACGGAGGAACCGTCTACGACATATACGTTCCCGCTCGTGGAGTTGTACGCGGCGCTTGGAGACAGCGCACTCCCCGCATTAGCAGGCGCAAGGTCGGTATTGTTGAGCGCTGCGTAGACATCGAGATAGCCAGCGCCCACAGTGAAAATATCGTACTGGGCGGTATAGGTAATGCCCGTGCCGGGATCAGTGTAAGAGCTGTACTGCGGGAAGACTTTGTACGCAGTCTTCATGAGCCGAGCCTTGACCTGGTCCGGCGCCAGCGAAGGATTCTGCTGTAGCAGCAGCGCGGCGGCGCCGCTTACCATTGGGGCAGCCATGCTCGTGCCGCTCAAGATGTAGTAGTCCGACGACGTATTGCTGTTGGCCGAGGAGGTGTAATAGGAAATCGGAACCAGGTTCTGTGGATAGCGAGTGTACAGCGTGTCGCTGGTGGAAGCCAGAGACGAGATGATTAGATTTCCGGGAGCCACCAAGTCGGGCTTAATTACGTGGTCCAGCAAGGTCGGGCCCTTAGAACTATAAGAGGCGATCAAGTCATCGGCTCGCGTCGCTGTGCCCATGGTCTTCATGGCGCCCACGGTGATCACGTAGGGATCGTTGCCTGGTACCGTGATAGTGCCATAGCCATTGTTACCGTAAGAGTTGTCACGACCATAGTTGCCGGCCGCCACCACCACGACGATTCCTGCTTTCCAAGCCTGCTCCGCTGCCTGACACAGAGGATCCAGGGTGTAGCTCTCGAAGATGCCTCGACCGAGCGACAGGTTGATGACCCGGATGTTGTACAGGTTCTTCAGAGCGATCGCCTGATTGATGCCCGCGATCACCGTGCTGTCGGCGGCAGATCCGTTCTGGTCCAGCACCCGCAAGTTAATGATGTTGGCATTGGGGGCGATGCCGCGGAAGGTGACATCGCAGTTCCCGCACGTGGAGCTGCCTCCGTTGCCCGCGATGATGGCGGCGACGTGCGTGCCGTGACCGTATAGGTCAGAAGTGGTGCTAGCAGAAGGATCGAAGTTCTGGTTGTAAATGATTCTGGATGTCTTGCTATTGCCAGCCTGAGTGAGGTCCCAAACTCCATTCACACCGCTGTCAATTACGGCGACGCCTATGCCTGTTCCGTCATATCCCAAGCTATGGGCGATGTCCGCGCCGACTGCAGGAATAGCAAAATTCATCGCTCCTTGGACAGGCCGATCCGGCGACACGTACTTGATGTTGGGATCTCTGCTGATGAGACCCTGCACGGCGGCAGGCGACATGGTCCATTTGTAGCCCTTGATGAGGCCAAGAGCCTTTCCATTGGTGGCACCTAGCGACTTGGCAGCGTTGATGTCCGAGCTTGTCGGCGTCGAGGAATACTGCACGAGCACGCTCACCGGGGCTTTCGGCGGAAGGCTCGCCAGATCTTTCGAGATCTTCGACGACTTGCCTAATGCCAGACTGGCTGTCAAGATTAAGGCGCACAAAGGGAAGTTTCTGTTTCCCCACGCAGCGCTCCAAAGTTTCTTGCTATTCATTGCTGTTCTCTTCCCTCGGACCTTAAATATGCAGGAGTGATTCCATACCGGATTTTGCTTGCAGGTCATTGATTACGGGCGAAAAGGTATCGCGCCAAAAATCGGAACGGGGACAAGCTGTCCGCATCTCAGTTCTCCCGAGGACAATTTGTCCCCTGCTGAATCGGCTTCCCACCAGCGGCGGCAGGTGCGTGCGAAATGCCTCCCCTTTCGCCCCACGAAGTGTTTTTAGCGGAGGGAACGTATCTATCTGGAGAAAAAAATGGCGGTGAAGTGTATTCTTTACTTCACCGCCGAGCTGGGATTTTTTATTGAGATACGCTGCTAGGCTTCTGACTCTTGTGCTTACCCTTGGTCTTTCCTTTGTTAGTCTTCTTAGAGCCTTTATGCAGACTCTGCTTTGCTTCCGCATTCTCGATGCCGTGCTGCACGCCCTTAGGGTTGGCTACAGCTTCAGCATGTTCGATACCGGTTTGAGAGGGTTTTCCGTGACCCCCACTGCGTCCTTGCGCGGCGGCTGTGTTTAACCCCAAAATCCACAATGCCGCTACGAACGAAAGTGCTAACGCTAGTCTTTTCATTTCCCCTCCGAAGCATTGGACTCCCATCCACAGTACCGCTCAACTTTTTCTAACCCGAAACATCATCCTTCGTTGCGTTCGTTGCGACAGTATCGGAGCACTCAGGCCGTCCTGAAAACACCCTCACCGACAGAAAGGTTTCCAATTCCCGAGTTTTTCAACAGTCTCATTAGGTTTCGACCCGCAGCTTAACTTGAGGGCGATTTCAGGGTATCGAGAGCGCATTGGCGCAGTAAATAAATAGCCCGTTCTGCGCGGACGGGCTATTTGGCACTGGTTTCGGGTACTTTATTGCTTCTTGGCTTCGCCCAACTTAGCACCATGTCGCGGATCGTCTGCCGGATTGACGTACTTAATCTCCCAGGGGCCAGTGCCGTGTAATTGGATCACCGTCTCGCCCTTGGCCATCGCGTAGTGATGCACTGTAGGTTCCAGGTACGCGAAGCTTCCAGGGGCAAATTCGTTCATCTTTCCTGCATCGAAGCTGTCACCCATGCCTACCTTAAACGCTCCCGAGATCACCGTCACGTGCTCGCGACGAAGATGGTGGTGCGGCGGGATCTTGTATCCATCCGGCATCTTCAAACGCATTGTGTAGGCCCCCGGCGCCATTGGATTGCCTTCTAGAACGGACAATTCAGCTCCGGGAGGTAGCGCATTCGGGGCTGCACCCCAGTGGATCGCATCCGGTGTATACGTTTTTACATGCTCGGCTGATTTCTGAGCGACAAGAGTCAACACAGCAGTAAACAAGAGCATCATCGTTCCAATTCGCCTCATCGTCCACCTCCAGAATGGTTCTATTCTAAAGCCGGGGGAGAATTGTTTACAGTAAGTTCGCAGAGGTACGTGGGCCATCTTTATGGCCTCAGTCTCTTTGCCGTCTTCTTTTCGTGATCCAAAACTGAATTTGTTTTCCGCACGTCGAGTGGAAACCGTCAGTAACTGCGTACGCCCGAGCAGCCTGTTGGTGCATCCAATCTAGTATGACGCTAAAGCGGGAGCGAAATATCAGGAGGCTTACGGTCCACCAAGCCTTGGCAGCAGAAGCGGGCTGGGTGAGCACCGTATCGTTGCGCATAACACACCTCATCACGACCACGACGCTCCGGAACCTACAAATGGCGCTCCTCAGATATTGTCGCTGGGGACTAGTCGAGCGAAAGACCAGCGGCTATTCGAGAGAGTTCCTGTACCTGATCAGTGCAAAAGGCCAACTTTTGAAATGGTTGAGGACTCATGCCATTTAAAAATCGTGAAAAATATCTGGAATACCAGCGCAGCTATTATAAAAAGAGCAAGGGCAATCCCGCATCAATTCATGGATCGAATAGCGAAGATATTTCTAATTTGGGGTTAACCGCGGGATTGAATAGGAATGTATTAAATCCCAAATCTAGTGTTCAGTCCCCATCTAAAAAGCAAGATGTTAACCTCGACCCTTAATCGTTCAATCCCGAAATCCTCAATCCCGACAGGTGCGCCGTTTCCCCTTAATCCCGTCAAACCCGCCCGTAATAGAATTCCCGAGGAACATGTCGACAGAGGGTCTGCAAATGCCCATGCCGCAATCACATGCCGGTTTGGTCTGACCAAATTGCCGAAAATACCCGAAAGCATGTCGAGGAACTTAAAAAAGACGGATGGGAAGTTGATGACGTTGGGAATGCGCGAAGAATTATTAAGGACCAAAATTATTAAACAAGTTTCGACTTTCTCCGAATCACGTCCGGCTCTTCGCATCGCGGCCCCAGTATTAGGATTACCGCCCGAGCTGGCCAAAATCGGCTGGAGGGGTTTCGGCACAGGACAGGATACTGGGAGAACCGGGTTTTGCGCTGCCCTTACAATGCCGCGAACGGCTGCTACCCATCCTTTTTAGACTCGCCTGACGATTGCTGCCACCAACGCTGGTCATGCGTCGGAACGGCGCTCTTTCTCGGCTTGTACTCACGGATGAATTCCCGAGAGGTAGATGGGGTCAAATTCCACTCTGCCCCGGCCAATGATTCCGCAACAAACCGAACCTGGCTGCCGGGTTTCCGCAGCCACTTGGGATCCATGCCTGTCTCTCTTACCCGATCTTGATGTTTCAGTAAGTACTCGCGTTGTTCGCGGAAATTATCGGACAGGCGGCGGGCGAAACCAACCAATTGCTCCGCCACTTTCACGTCGCTGGTGACAATCCTATTGATTTCCGGAAACGTCATCAAAGCTTCCTGCAGCCAATCTGCAACCGAGGGAAGTAAATCCTTAGTGCCGGGTGCCACTTTCCTCTTAGAAGCTTGGCCCGCAGATCGACGCAGCTTTTTGTCGGTTTCGTCCCGAGCATGAGGTAAGAATTCACGCTCAATCTCCTTCTGCAGATAATTGTCTGCTCCCAACTCGATCTTCACTGCCTGAGATTCACGCCGACGATGCTCTTCCACGTGCTTTATCAGCGGTAAGAAATCCTTAAACTCTTGCGCGCAAATCGGGCAGTTCCGCCAAAATAGCTTCTCTTCCTCTTGGCAGCCTTGTCTTCTTGATTCTGCATTAGTTAATGCCTTCCTGCTCCGACCCCTTCTTGGCTGAATGCCCATAGGTAGAGGCCAAAACACAAGGAAACCTCGATGACTAACGATCAATACCAGCACGCAACGGCTCGGAAAAGTGAGGATAAGGCCGCAGGGGCAATGCTTCAACCGGCTTTTTTCTCCGGAGTCGCAGGCTTAGGCGTCGCTGAAAACAATGTAAACGTCAACGTTGGGAGATATTGAAATGGACAAAATTCCATGTTTTTTGTGCGGCACGCTGTTAGGTGTGCGCACAGATAAAAACGGCAAGCTTTACCTGATTTGTGATTCTTGCGGTTCCCAGCATTTCGTCAGGCGCCTACAAGGTATGGAGCGCCTTAAAGAAATGGGGCGGTACTTTCAACAGCAGACCGCCCAACTGGCGGCACGCATGGAATCACTGCTCCAGGTGCAAGCACGGCTCAACGAAATCGACGCATTGAAGAAAGAGATCCAAAAGCTCGAACTAGCGGCGGGTCATATCTTCCGCGACCAAGAGAAGGTGCGGGCTCGCGATGCCGTGCAGAAACGTGTCGATGCCCTCCTGGCCGAACTGGAAAGGACGGCTGAAGACATTCATGAGGAGCCCGGACTCAAGAAGACGGTAGCAACTTAAGTTTCTCGCACACCGCCGAGCAAATGGATATACTTCCCATCCCGGAAAAGCAACGAGAGCCAAGCCAGTCAGGAGGCTGGCAAAAAGATATGGCTCGTCGTCGCTATCAGAATGGCTGTATCCGTAAACGCGGCAAGCGCAATCCGGTTTGGGAGCTACTGTGGTGGGAAGACTTCATCAAGGAAGATGGCAGTGTCGGACGACGCCTGGCGTCCAAAACGCTGGGAGCGGTCCGGGACTTGACTCGAAGACAAGCCAAAAAGCTTGCCGAGGAGCATTTGCGACCTTTGAATCTGGGTCGCGTAATGCCTCTTTCGACCGTCACCCTGGGGGATTTCGTGAAACAGCAGTTTGTCCCCAATGTCTTCCCGGTGCTGAAACTCTCAACCCAGGATCGCTATCGCCGCACCTTGGACAACCACATTTTGCCCGCTCTAGGTGCTCGTCGCCTCTGCGATATGGGGACACTGGACCTGCAGCGGTTCATACTGCAGAAAGCCGACACTGGCCTGAGTTGGGCCTGTGTCGATCACTATCGGCATTTGCTGTCGAAGATCTTTTCGACGGCGAAGAAATGGAGCTACTACTCGGGCGAAAATCCGGCCGCCGGAGTGGAACTGCCGGAGAAGAAGTCGGTTCGAGAGAAGCATGTCCTAACACCCGAACAGATTTCCCAACTTTTAAGCGTTCTTGGCGAACCTGTACGAACCATGTTTTTGCTGGCGATTTTACAGGTCTGCGCGTGGGAGAAATTCTCGGCCTACGCTGGAAGGACTTAGACTTCGGCTCCGGACAACTGCGGGTGGAACAAGCCTGCTATCGGGGCCGCGTCGGTTCTCCCAAGACGCAAGGCAGCAAACGGTGTCTGCCTCTTCCCCTTGCTCTGGTGGATTGCTTGGTTCAGTATCGCGTGCAGGGTATTCGAAGCGAACCGGACGATCTTCTTTTTCAGACGGCCAACGGCAATGCCATGAGCGACACCAATCTGCTCCATCGTCACCTGAAGCCTGCCGGTCAACAAATCGGAGCGACCTGGCTGAACTGGCACACCTTGAGACGCACGCACGCCACGCTGTTGCAAATGGCGGGCGGCTCTCTCAAGGATGCCCAGGCACAGCTCGGCCACTCCAAACTTTCAACCACGCTGGAGCTTTACACCCTACCCATCCCCTCTCAGCAACGTGCAGCAGTCGAAAAACTTTGCCAGGTTTTGTTGACGAATGTTGACGAGAAGAAACAACTCGCGACAGAACTGCCGATCGCTGCCCAGCAGATTCAGTGAGATACATGGTAGGCACGTGGGGACTCGAACCCCAGACCTCTACCGTGTCAAGGTAGCGCTCTAACCAACTGAGCTACGCGCCTACGATTAGGCACTATTGTAATGGCCAGAATGATGGGCGGCAACGGCAGCGTGGGCCGCAACATCACAGTTGCCTACCCCGCTTTAGATTCCATCCTTCTGAAATTCCATCCCGAGACCGACCGTTCGCTCTGGCAGCGGCTGCTTGGTCTGCTTGATTTGCATTCCGTCGTGGCCAACATAGACAATCTCTTTTGTGAATACGCCCGGCAAGTCCCGACCACCGAAGGAACTGGTTGGTCCTTTTCAGCCTGGGACCATGGTCGTGCTCACCCTGGGGGCGCCGCGCGAAAAGTTTTGGGGGATAATTCTCGCTCTCACTGCGGAAGGACTCAGCCTGCGGGGCATCGAACTAGCCTCGTTCGAAGATTTTGTTGTCATGGTGAGAGATGGCGAACGATCGTCTCCCGGCGTCGTATTTTTTCCAATGCATCGCGTGGAACGCATGGAAATGGATTTGCCGGATGGCTCCATCCCTTCGCTTTCGCAACGGTTTGCTGCCAAGACAGGCGTGGATCCGGCGGTTCTGTTGTGCGCGGAATACCTGACAAAGGGTGGTCCCAAAGGGGACCCGGCGTGAAACTCTCTACCCTGTTGACCGCTCCCAACCAACTCACGCTGGTGCGCATGCTGTTTCTTCCTTTCATCATCATCAACCTGCTGAATCATCATTATTCCTGGGCCTTGGGACTTTTTGTGGCGGCAGGAATTAGCGACGGCCTCGACGGCGTGCTGGCTCGGAAACTTAAGCAGCAGACCATGCTTGGCCAGTATCTCGATCCCATCGCCGACAAACTGCTGATGAGCACGATGTTCCTAGTGCTTTCGATTCTGCACAACATTCCATGGAAGTTCACCGTGCTGGTGTTCAGCCGAGACATTTCCATCCTGGCGGTCAGCGCTGTGCTGTATGCGATTGCCGGGTTACGCGACTTTCGTCCCAGCATTTTTGGCAAAGCAAACACCTTTGCCCAGGTGACCGCGGTATTCTTTGTGCTCCTGTTTGACTTGGAGCCATTGCGATGGGTTTGGATCGCGCGGACAGTTTTTTTGCGGGCGGTGTTCGCCTTCACCATCATCTCCGCCGTGCACTATCTTTTTCTTGTCCAGAAGCGATTGCGCGATCATGGTCAGGCCCAGGGGCAACTTCCTTCCGCACCTCCAGCCTCAGCCAGTCACCGCATTTGACCCCTTTTCTTACGTACCCCTAGAATGAACGATTCGCTTTCGCAGTGCTGCTTGTGCATGGCTCTCCACCTCTACAACACGCTCTCCGGCAAGATTGAGGAATTTCGGCCGCTGGAGGACAACGAGGTCCGCATGTATGCGTGCGGACTCACGGTTTATGACTATGGGCATATCGGAAATTTTCGTACGTTTATTGCCATAGATGTGCTCCACCGTTTTCTCGTCCAAAGCGGATACCAAGTACGACACGTGATGAACATCACCGACGTGGATGACAAAATCATTCGCAATTCATCTCGCGCTGCGATACCGGTGAAGGAATACACGGCCAAGTTTGAGCGGGCATTTCTGGAAGACACAATCACTGTGAACATTGAACAGCCCATCTTTGTGCGCGCCACCGACCACATCCAGGAGATGGCGAAATTTATTGCTGAACTTGAAAGCAAGGGTTTTGCTTACCGCACGGAGGATGGTTCCTATTATTTCCGCATCGCCAAATTCCCCAATTACGGGAAACTTTCGAAGCGAGATTTCGCCGGCATGGAAGATGGCGCCCGCGTCGACGTGGACGAATACGAGAAGGACAACGCGCGCGACTTCGCACTGTGGAAATCGCCAAAACCAGGCGAAGCATTCTGGGACACACCCATTGGGCGCGGGCGCCCCGGTTGGCACATCGAGTGCTCGGTGATGTCCATGGAGACCTTGGGAGAAAGTTTCGACTTACACGCCGGCGGCGAAGACCTGATTTTCCCGCATCACGAAAACGAAATCGCGCAATCTGAGGCACTCACCGGCAAGCCATTTGCCCATTTTTGGTTTCACGCGCGATTTCTGCTGGTCGAAGGCGAAAAGATGTCCAAAAGCCTGGGCAATTTTTTTACCTTGCGCGACCTGGTTTTGAAGGGACATAAGCCTTCATCAATTCGTTATTTATTGTCTTCGGTCCCATATCGCAACCAGCTCAACTTTACTTTCGACGGCCTAAAACAGGCAGCCACCTCGGTGGAGCGCTTGCGCAATTTCTGGCTGCGGCTCACGGCTGCCAATTTCTCCGAGGGCGCGACTGCGACCATCGTGCAACTTGCCCTCGAGACAGTTCAACGCATGAAGAGCGCGCTCGAAGACGACCTCAACACCGCACAGGCGCAAGCCGCCATCTTTGACATGGTGCGCAAGGCAAATGCCGCAATTGACAATGGTGAGATCCGCAAGGACGACGTCGCACCGCTGCTGGCCGCGATGGACAAATTCGAGGAGATTTTTGCGGTCCTTAAAGACGACGACGTGCCTAAGATGAAGAGTATTCTCGAATGGGCGAAGTCGGCGGGTCGCGAGCAGGACATCAGCAACGAACTGCTGGAGATTGTTCAGTCCGGTGCCCTGAGCTCAGAGCAAGTAAACCATAAAGTCGCGGAGATGGAGCAAGCGCGCCGGGCGCGCAATTTTTCCAAGTCGGATGCTATCCGCGCCGAACTTGCCGCCGCTGGGATCATTGTCGAGAACACGAAAGACGGCGTTCGCTGGAAGCGGAAGTGAGCATATATGGGCATAGATCCGTCGTTTGGCTCAGAATGACACGACTTTATGACCTGCAAGCTGAGGCCCCATGAAATCCCTCGATGAATATCTTCATGACGCCGAGCAGGCCCATGGCCACCTTTGCGCGGGGCAGATTCTCGGTGTGCGCATGGCAATGCTCGGGTTGGAGAAATTGGGCATTGATGATCCTCGCGGTAAAGACCGCAAGCGCCTCGTCACCTTCGTCGAAATCGACCGTTGCGCCACTGACGCTGTTGCCGTCGTCACTGGCTGCCGCCTGGGGAAGCGTGCCCTGAAGTTTCGCGATTGGGGAAAGGTGGCGGCTACATTCGTGGACGTCAGTACAGGCAAGGCGATTCGCGTGGCTGCCAAGGAGTCGTCAAGAACTTTGGCGCGCCAGATACATCCGGAAATTGAGAATAAGAATCAGCAGCAGATGGCGGCATATCGCGAAATTGCGGATGACGATCTATTTTCGACGCAGTGGGTAAAAGTGGAATTGCCGCCAGAAGAGTTTCCGGGATACAAGGGTGACCGGGTTGTGTGTGAGGTTTGCGGGGAAGGAATTAATTTCCGCCGTGAAGTCCGTCGCGACGGTAGAGTACTCTGCCGGGCCTGCGCGGGCACAGCAGGCTGCTATTACCAACTGGCCTAGCAGGCGCTCGACGACCAACCGCCACGACTTCATTCAATTACAAGAAAAGCGCAGATCCTAGTGGACACCCGCGTCCACGCTGCCATGCGCATGCACTTCAGCGCGCGGACGGCGCAGCACCGGAGTATGGTTCACGGTTCTGGTCGAAGGATGCCGGTGTCCGGAGTGGCAGCCGTGTTTCTTTGCCTGTCCCGGGGGCACGTCACAGTCGCCCCAACCGGTTTTGCGACCGTGACTCCAGCCGGGAGGCCGGCGGTCGTGATCGTCGCGGTCGCCGTCTCTATCAAAATCCCGATCGTGGCCGGCGTTGTGCCCCACATGATGCGGTGACTTATCACGATCATGATCAGCATCATGGTCTCGCAATTCCTTGCGGTCATCGCGGTCATGATCTTTATCGCGGCCTCGACCCTGCGCCGACGCAGGAATAGCTAGCATCAAGCCAAGCATTATCAATGATGCAATCCAAAAGTGTTTGCTCATGGGCCCTCTTTGTCAGAGTATATTTTTGAAGCCTTCGCCAATGAGTACAAGTAACTAAAGTGCACCCAGAGCGTTAGATAGGGACAACGCACATGGCAGGTTACCCGCACTGAAGCGAATAGAGACAGCCTAGACCTCCTGCCGGATGCGACCTTCCTTGGTCCCCCTCGACGCCCCCACGCCCCGCACGATAAGCTAGATGGTTTTCTAGTGGAGGCCGGAAGCATGCGCGAGGCTGTCCAACGGCTGTGGCCGGAGATTCAGTGGATCAAGGACGCACGATTGCGAGAGCAGGTCACCGAGACCTGGATCAAGGCGCTTGAGCGCAGTCCGCTGAAGGCCGATGACCTCAACCATATTCCGTTCACGCTGCTGGTGCCTAATTGTCCAATTACATTCATGGAACATAAGCGTTGTGTGGTGCACATCGCGCGTCATAGCGCCGAGGCCATGCAGGAATTCATGGGACGTTCCCTGCCAATCGATATGGATACAGTGATTGCGGGTGCAATCCTCGCCGACGTGGGCAAGTTGCTGGAGTACGAACTTGGCCCCGACGGAAAGAGCCGGCAGAGTGAGCGAGGCGAGGCACTGCGTCATCCTTTTACCGGCGTCGCATTGGCGCTGGAGTGCGGCGTGCCCGACGCGGTCTGCCACATCATCGCCGCGCACGCCGCCGAGGGCGATCTGATGAAGCGCACTACTGAGGCTTACATCGTCCACCATGCCGATTTCATGGCATTTTTGCCTTTTAAGAATCCTAGAAACATAAAAGGGAAATGAGCCAGGGGAAGACTTGTCGGGTATGAAACCAATTTCTGGGTCGAAAGATACGGTCACGGCAAAGATGGCGCGCTGGGTGGCGGTGCTCGACTACAAACAAGTCTCTCAAGACGCGGTGTATCAAGCGAAGCGGTTTCTGTTGGATTCAGTAGGCTGTGCCCTTGGGGGGTACCAGCAGCACGATGTGAAGATTGCGCTCGAAGTGCTCGACGAAATCGCCGGAAACGGCCCGGCGACCGTGATTGGCACAGGAAAGAAGATGGATCCGGTCTCGGCTTCGCTGGCTAATGCGCTGATGATCCGCTGCATGGACTACAACGATATTTATTGGAAGCAGGATCCTTCGCATCCATCCGATATTTTCCCTGCGGCACTTGCTTGTTGTGAACGCGCGAAGAGCGATGGAAAAGAGTTGATCGCCGGTCTGGTGCTGGGGCATGAATTTGAAATGCGTTTTTGCGAGGCGGCGTTTCCGGGTATCCGTGAGCGGGGCTGGCATCACGCCACGCTGACGGCATTTGTTTCACCGATCGTCGCGGGACGGGCGCTGCACCTTGGATGGGAGCAGATCCAGCATGCCATTGGAATCTCGGCCAGCCGTCACGCCACGCTGGGCGCGGTCACCGCGGGCAAGCTCACCATGATGAAAAATACCGTAGATCCGATGGCGACGCAAAGCGGTGTCCTGGCAGCGCTCCTGGCTGAGAAAGGCTACACCGGGCCCGAACACGTAGTGGATGGGAAAGAAGGACTGGCGCACTGTCTTGGCCCAGAGTGGAAACTCAATGTGCTCACTGATGGGCTTGGTGACTCGTGGCGCATTACCCAATGTGGAATGAAAGCGTTCCCCACGGAAGCGTTGACACATACGCCCATTTCCGCAGTACTCGACTTGGTAAAGCAGAACGACCTGCAGCCAGATAACGTGGAGAAGATTCAGATCCGGTCGCTGGCGCGTGCGGCCGATATACTTTCCGATCCCAGCAAATACGATCCACGCAGTAAAGAAACGGCGGACCATTCGCTGCCTTATGTGATCGCGGCGGCGCTGGCAGAAAGACAAGTCACGCCCGGGCAGTTCACCATGGAAAAGATCATGGACCCTAAGATCCGCGCCCAACTTCAGAAGGTGGAAGTGGTGGCGGATCCAGAGATCGAAAAGGTTTTCCCGGCACTGCAGCGTGTCATCGTAAATATCATGACTACGGACGGGCGGTCGTTCAGCAAGCAACTTGATTATCCAAAAGGCGACCCGCGTAATCCGCTGACCGATCAAGAAATTGAAGAGAAGTTCGCCGCGCTAGCGGGAGGCGTGCTGTCGCCCACCGCTGAGAAGAAGGTGAAGGATGCTATTTGGAACCTTGAGAAAGTCGACTCGGTGAGCAATCTCATGGGGCTGCTGAAGGCGGATGTGCGAGCGAAGAAGACTCGCACGAATCCCAAGAAGAAGTGAGTTGATTATGGGCCAGACTATTGTTGAAAAGATCGCGCAATCGCATCTGAGCGAGGGTCCAAAGCGGCCCTTGCGCACGGGAGACTTCGTCTCGATTCGACCGCATCATGTAATGACCCACGACAACACTTCGGCGGTGATCAAGAAATTCCAGGGCATCGGCGCGAAGAAGATTCACGATCCCAAACAGCTTGTTTTTGCACTCGATCACGACATTCAAAACAAAGACGAATCTAACCAGGCCAAATATCGCGCCATAGAGGCATTCGCCAAGCAGCACGGAGTTGATTTCTATCCCGCAGGCTCGGGCATTGGTCACCAGATCATGGTGGAGCGCGGATATGCAGTACCGGGATCTTTCGTAGTGGCTTCGGACTCGCATTCGAATATGTATGGGGCCATTGGTGCCGTGGGCACCCCAATTGTTCGCACTGACGCGGCAGCCGTCTGGGCAACCGGAGAGTTCTGGTGGCAGATACCGCGGTCCGTCCAGGTGGTGCTCGAAGGGCGACTGCCTGACGGAGCAACCGGGAAAGACATCATCATCACTTTGTGCGGTCTCTACAACCACGATGAGGTGCTGAACTCGGCAGTCGAGTTCACTGGACCGGGAGTAGCCAGCCTGTCGATGGATGCGCGGCTCTCCATCTCGAACATGACGACCGAGTGGGGACCGCTGGTGGGCTGGTTCCCAATGGACGAAATCACGATTGAATATCTTAAAGGTGTGAAGCGGCGCTTGGCAGCGATGGGAATCGAACGCTTCACCGATAAGGACGTCGAGAACTGGCAAAAGAATCCGCCGCGGCCGGATTCGGATGCAGTGTATGCCGCCCGCATTGTGCTTAATCTTCGGGATGTTACGCCGCACGTCTCGGGCCCCGACACCGTTCAGGTGATGGAGTCGTTGGCGGCGATGGAAAAGAAGAAGATCACGATTCAGAAGGCTTACTTGCTTTCGTGCGTGAACTCGCGACTCGAGGACTTGGCGGCGGCGGCAGAAGTTGTGAAAGGGAAAAAGGTCGCGCCGGGAGTGGAGTTTTATTTGGGCGCTGCCAGCAAATGGGTGCAAGAGGAGGCTGAGAAGCATGGCATCTGGCAGACGCTGCTGGCTGCAGGTGCCCATCCGCTTCCCGCGGGTTGCGGGCCTTGCATCGGTCTCGGTGTGGGTCTGCTAGAGCCAGGCGAAGTTGGTATCTCGGCGACCAACCGTAATTTCAAAGGGCGCATGGGATCGCGCGATGCACGGTGTTATCTCGCCAGTCCGGAGGTCGTGGCCGCGTCCGCGGTGGCTGGTTACATTCGCGGCCCGCACGAACTGGGGGATCACGCACCGCAACGGAGCTACACGGAATTTGCAGCGGACGGCGGCACAGCAGCAGAGAAAGTTGAGATTTTGAGGGGATTTCCTGAGCGCCTGAAGGGCCGATTGGTCTTCATGCCACAGGACAACGTCAACACCGATGCGATTTACGGCAAGGACTACACGTACCGCGACGATGTAACACCGGAAATGATGGCCAAGGTCGTGATGGAAAATTATGATCCACAATTTGCCGAGCGTACCCGCGCAGGTGATGTGATCGTGAGCTGCTATAACTTCGGCACTGGGTCCAGTCGTGAGCAGGCAGTGACGGCGCTGAAAGCCAAGGGAATTCCGCTGGTGATTGCGGGGAGCTTTTCTCAGACCTATTTGCGCAACGCCTTTAATAATGGATTCCTTTGTATAGAAGTTCCGGAGTTGGTAAAGCGGTTGCGCGAGCAGTTCCCTGGAGAGATCGCAGGTAAAGAGAAGACCATTATTCCTGGAGATGAGATCGACATTGATTTCACTTCGAGCACGATCTCATGGCGCGACGAGAAGTTTTCATTCCCGGCTTTGGGAAGCGTGCCGCAATCGCTGGTGATCGCCCACGGGGTGGAGAATCTGGTAGCTCGGCGGTTGGGCTTGGATAAGTCGCGGGCAAGGACACCCACGCAGACGTGCGCAATTCTAAAAGCACTGAGTAAGGAGACTAACGCATTCATGGCGAAACATACGGTAGTCACGATGCCGGGGGATGGAATCGGCAATCAGGTTCTGCCCGAGGCATTGCGGGTATTGAAGGCGGTGGGATTTGATGCCGAGTACGTTCACGCGGACATCGGCTGGGAGTGCTGGATCAACGAAGGCAAGGCGCTACCGCAACGGACCATCGACTTGCTGGCAAAGCACAAGCTGGGTCTGTTTGGCGCGATCACTTCCAAGCCGAAGAAAGAGGCCGATGAAGAATTAAAGCCGGAACTGCGTGGCAAGGGCTATTCATATTTCAGTCCCATCGTGTCTATGCGGCAGAAATTTAATCTTGATACCTGCGTTCGTCCCTGCATTGCGTTTCCCGGCAATCCGCTGAATTTTATTCGCAAGAAGCCAGACGGGGGCTTTGAAGAGCCATTTGTTAATGTGGTTGTATTTCGGCAGAATACGGAAGGACTCTATGCTGGCGTGGAGTGGACGAATCCGCCGGATGGAGTGCGTACCGCGCTGGCAACGCATCCCAAATTCAAGCCATTTTCCAGCACTCCTGGACCAGACCTCGCAATGTCAGTACGGATTATCACGCGCAATGCGGCGCGCAAAATCAGCAAGGCTGGGTTCGAGTGGGCCAACAAGTTTGGCTACAAGTCAGTGACGATTTGTGAAAAGCCGAACGTGCTGCGTGAAACCTCGGGCATGATGGAAGACGAAGCCAAGAACGTGGCAAAAGAGTATCCAGGGATTGCGCTGTGGTCCACCAACATTGATGCGCAAACCATGTGGCTAACCAAGAATCCTGAGGACTATGGAGTGGTGGTGGCGTCGAATTTGTTTGGGGACGTGATTTCGGATGCATTCGCGGGATTGGTTGGAGGGCTGGGGTTTGCTGCGTCGGGCAACATCGGCGACGAGGTGGCGGTGTTTGAGCCCACGCATGGATCTGCGCCCAAATATGCGGAGTTGAATCCTCCGATCGTGAATCCGATCGCAATGCTTCTGTCGGCGGTCATGATGCTGGAGCATGTCGGCGAAATGGAAAAGGCGAAACGGATTCGGGACGCGATTGCGGCAGTCGTAAAGGAAGGGAAAGTACGAACATACGACATGATGCGGATTCCGGGAGGCGCAAAGTCGATCAGCAAAGGCGCGGCGAGCACGACGCAGATGACGGATGCGATTCTGAAGAAATTGAAGTAGGCGGGCTTCAGAACAGGCTTCACGGAAGGATTCAGCATGAGCGGCGCTAAGGAAAAAAGAACGGCGCAGGCGGCCGAAGCTGGACACTGGGGCAAGGATGTCCGCTCCGACCTGCACGTGTCGCTCGAGCCGAGCGATTCCGGTGGCCTGGAAATTACTCTCGAATCTCGCGTCTCGGCGTATTACGGAACATCCATTCTGGCGCAGACGCGGCAGGTGTTGGAAACGTTGGGGGTGAAACATGCTCGAGTCGCGATCCATGATGAAGGCGCGTTGCCGTTCGTGATCTCATCGCGCATCGAGACCGCAGTCAAGCGAGCTGGACTGGGCTCAGGGAAAAAGGCCATGCCCGAAAAAGTGGCATTACCCGCTAGTTCGGCTCGTGATCGCTTGCGACGCTCCCGGCTGTATTTGCCTGGATCGGAACCCAAATACTTCATCAATGCCAGTCTTCATCAGCCGGACGCGATCATTCTCGATCTGGAAGATTCGGTCCATCACGCGGAGAAAGATGCGGCACGAATCCTGGTGCGGAACGCACTGCGGGCAGTCGATTTTGGCGACTGTGAGCGTATGTTGCGCATTAACCAGTTGCCGCTGGGGCTTGAGGATTTGGTGGAATTAATTCCGGAGCAGCCGGACTTGGTGTTGGTGCCGAAAGTGGAGCATCCGGGACAAATCGCGGAAGTGGATCGCATGATCGGTGAACTTAAAGCGCGTCAGGATATCAATCGCGCGATCTGGTTGATGCCAATTATCGAGTCGGCGCTTGGTATCGAGAATGCATTCGCTATCGTCGCGGCAAGTCCAAATGTGGTCGCGCTTACGATCGGACTTGAGGATTACACCGCTGATTTGGGGGTGGCGAGGACTGTGGACGGACGAGAATCGCTGTACGCGCGGTCGCGAATCGTGAACGCTTCGCGGGCGGCGGGAGTTCAGGCGATTGATTCTGTGTTTAGTGACGTAGCCGATACGGAAGCATTGCGGCAGTGGGGAGAAAATTCCCGCGCGCTAGGATTTGAAGGGATGGGATGTATTCATCCTTCGCAAATACCTGTGGTGTACGCGGCATTTTCGCCGTCCCCAGCAGAAGTTGAGAAGGCGGAGAAGATTGTTGCGGCATTCGAAGAGGCGCAGCAGCGTGGGCTGGGGGTGGTGAGTCTGGGATCGAAGATGATCGACCCTCCGGTGGTGCAGCGGGCGCAGAAACTGGTGACGCGCGCGAAAGCCACGAAGCAGTAGGCAGCGGGGCAAATCAGGAACGAAATGAGCGAGAGAGTCGAACTGGCCCACAATGCGGCGGGACGCAAAGTCCCCAGCGTAGTGAATGGCAGGCCGCAGATTCCTTATCTCGGAGTTGGAAAATATCAAGTACGCGGGCGCAAAGCGGCGCCACCCCTGCGGTCGAATAAAGATTATCCCGACAACGGCAATAAGCGACTGCCTGATTTGACAACGGCACTCAAGAAGGGCGGGCTGCGCGACGGCATGGTGATTTCTAATCATCATCATCTGCGGGATGGTGACCGCGTCGCGCTGATGGCGCTTGAGGCAGCGGCAAAGCTCGGAATAAGAGATTTGACCTGGTTTCCCAGCGCATCCTTTCCTTCGCAGAAGAGTGCAATTGATTTAATGCAGTCGGGCGTTATTCACCACATCGAAGGCAGCATGAATGGGCCTCTTGGCGACTATTGCAGCCAAGGAAAAATGCGCGGCACGGGTGTGCTGCGATCGCACGGCGGACGTTGGCAAGCAATTCAGGATGGTGAGGTGCACATCGATATTGCGATCATCGCCGCACCTACAGCGGACGCTTTCGGCAACGCAGACGGCTCGCACGGGAAGTCGGCCTGCGGCTCGCTAGGCTTCGCGCTTGCGGATTCGATGTATGCCGACACCGTGATCGTAGTCACCGACAACCTGGTCCCGTTCCCCTGCATTCCCTGGCAGATTCAAGGTAATAACGTGGATTACGTTGTAGAAGTGGACTCGATCGGCGATCCGGCAAAGATCGTTTCTGGCACCACACAAATCACCCGCTCTCCCAATCGATTGCGGATTGCGGAACTGGTGGCGCGGTTTATGCGCGAGGCGGGAATCATGCGTAATGGATTTTCGTTCCAGGCGGGCGCGGGAGGCATTGCGCTGGCGTTCGTCGATTACCTTCGTCGCATGATGAAAGAAGATGGCGTGAAGGCGCGCTTTGTGCGCGGCGGGTCCACACGATATCTGGTGGAGATGCTGCACGAGGGATTGACCGACTACATCCTTGACGGGCAAACGTTTGATCTGGATGCGGTGAAGTCGATTGCCAGCGATCCGCGGCACGTGCCGACGTCGCCGTTTACTTCATACAACTATCATGGGAAAGGGAATTTTGCGTCCATGGTGGACGCGGTTGTGCTTGGCGCTACCGAAGTGGACGTGAACTTTAACGGAAATGTGGTAACGCACTCCGATGGTCGTTTGCTGCATGGCATTGGGGGATGGCAGAACTGTTTATTTGCTAAATGCACGATCCTGGCGGTACCGTCCTTCCGCGATCGGATTCCGGTGATCGTGGATGAAGTGACGACCCTCACCGGGCCGGGAGAATTGATTGATGTAGTTGTCACAGAACGCGGGATCGCGATCAATCCCCAGCGGCAGGATTTGCTGGACGCGGTGAAGGGTTCAAACCTGCCCGTGCGATCAATTCAGGAGATCAAGGCGGAAGTAGAGCAAATCTGCGGCGGCAGACCGGCAAAGCCAAAGCTGGGAGATCGACCTGTGGCGGTGGTGAAATGGGTGGATGGGAGGGTTCTGGACACGGTTTGGCAGGTTGGATAAAGAAGCTTGCATGTGTGCCAGCAGCGGCGATAATTTGAAGCGTTGAATCTTGGCATTGAATCTTTTTGTTGTACCGGCTTCAAAATGTAAGGAGGTTTCATGTCGCAAGCTATTCCAGAGAAATATCAAGACCTGTTTAAAAAGAAGGCATTCGCCAGCCTCGGTACAATCATGCCGGACGGGCGGCCGCAGGTGACGCCAGTGTGGGTGGACTATGACGGCCAACATGTGATCTTCAATTCCGCAAGAGGCCGGCAGAAAGATCGTAATGTGCGGCGCGATCCCAATGTGGCGCTGGCTATCATGGACCCCGATAATCCTTATCGCTATGTTGAAATTCGTGGCAAGGTACAAGAGATTACCGAGCAGGGCGCCAACGAGCACATCGACAAGATGGCCAAGAAGTATTTGGGCGTAGACAAGTATCCCTATGGTCAGCCAGGCGAAGTACGGGTGTTGTACAAAATCAAACCTGAGCACACGACCACTATGGGATAGCTGCGACTGCGGGACCGCCCCTGCTGAGTGCCGATTGGAGTTCGTTTTCGCAATCTGAGGATATTCTTTTCCTTTGTTTCTCTCATTCTCGAGGAGTTACTCATTCGCACTTACAAGCTGTGCCTGCTCGGTGTGGGGAACGTGAATCGCACGCTATTGCGGCTTCTGCGCTCACGAGAGCAGGAACTTCGAGAGCAATATGGGATTGCCTGGAAGATTACAGGCGTGGCCTCACGAAGGTTGGGGTGGATCGCAAATGGTGAGGGCCTGCCAACGCTGCCGGCCGCAGACGGATCGGCGTTCGAAGACAACGGCAGTAAGCTGAACGGTGTTCGGGAGTGGCTTCGCGCGGCGGAGGCGGATGTTCTCTTCGAAGCAACTTCGTTGAACGTCGAGAATGGGCAGCCTGCCATTGAGCATATACGCTCCGCTCTCGAATGCGGAGCACACGCCATTACCGCAAACAAGGGTCCGATTGTTTTCGCTTATGATGAATTGCGCGACCTCGCTGCAGCCCAGGGCAAACGTTTTTTATTCGAGTCCACGGTGATGGACGGAGCGCCAATCTTTTCTTTGTTTCGTGAGCATTTGCCAACCGTCCATCTACGCGGATTCCGCGGCATCCTCAACTCCACGACGAACTTAATCCTCAGTGGAATGGAAGAGGGGTTGAGCTTTGAGCAGGCGCTACAGAAAGCACAAAACATCGGCGTCGCGGAAACCGATGCCAGTCACGATATTGATGGATGGGATGCTGCGGTTAAAGTTGCGGCGCTGGTTACGGTGCTGATGGGCGTGCGGCTCCGGCCGGGAGATGTCGATCGCGAGGGAATTCGCGGGCTCACGGCCGAAGCTGTCTTTACCGCACGCGCGGCGGGCACTCCATATAAACTCGTTTGCCATGCTAAGCGTACAACCGGGGGAATTAGCGCAACAGTGGGCCCCGAACAAGTGCCTTTAAGTGACCCGCTGGCATGGGTTGCGGGGACATCATCAATTGTATGTTTTGAAACTGATATGTTTCCCGGTCTGATCATCAGGGAAGATAATCCGGGACTGGATACCACAGCATATGGAATGTTGGCAGATTTCATGAAGGCAGTGAGTTATAAAGGCAGCGAGCAGTGAGCAATGACCTTTAAGTTTAACAAGATCGTTCAGCCGCCTCATGCGTGTCAGTTTGTAGAATCCCAGGAACCTAATGGCGATTACGCAGAATGAAGCAACCAGTTCGCTCGATCTCATGTGGATTCGCGGCCAATTCCCTTCTCTGGCACAGACCGTAAACGGGCATCCGGTGGCATTCCTCGATGGCCCGGGCGGGACACAGGTACCGCAGCGGGTGATAGATGCCATAGGCGGTTACCTGGCGCGCGACAATGCCAACACGGCCGGAGCCTATCCAACCAGTCGGCGCACCGATGCCATGATTTCCGGAGCCCGCGCCGCCATGGCAGATTTTTTCAATTGCGATCCAGATGAAGTCATCTTCGGCCAAAACATGACCGCGCTGACTTTCGCACTAAGTCGCGCGTTAGGCCGCCAGTTCGCTCCGGGAAATGAGATCGTGTTAACCCATCTCGATCATGATGCCAACATTTCACCTTGGCGAGCGCTTGAAGAGCGGGGTGTGACCATACGCTTTGCCGACATCAACCCAGCGGATTGCACTCTCGACATGCATGATCTGGCACGTAAGATTTCAGGACATACTCGATTGGTGGCAGTGGGTTATGCGTCAAATGCGGTGGGCACGATCAACAATGTCAAAGAAGCGGTGAGCCTCGCCCGAAAAGCTGGCGCCCTTAGTTACATTGATGCCGTCCACTACGCGCCCCACGGCCCCATTGACGTGCGCGCGCTGGATTGTGATTTTCTCGTTTGCTCCACTTACAAATTCTTTGGTCCGCACATGGGCGTGCTCTACGGAAAGCGGGAGCACCTTAAACGCTTGCAACCCTACAAAGTGCGTGCCCTCACGAATGACAGTCCCTTTCGCTGGGAGTGGGGTACGCTGAACCACGAATGCATCGCGGGGATCACCGCCTGCGTTGAATACCTCGCGGATCTCGGTCATCACGTGGACCCTGCGGTTCAGAAGCGACGCGCCGCTTTGCTGGCCGCCTATGGCGCCATTCAACAGCACGAACGCGACCTCGCGGAGCGACTTATCCGAGGATTGCTGGCCCTACCGGGTCTGAAGCTGTACGGCATTTCTGATCCCAAGCGATTTGACCAGCGCTGCCCCACGATCGCGGTCCGTATTGAGGGACATACTCCGCTCGAACTTGCTACCATGTTGGGAGAGCGCGGCTTCTTCACCTGGGATGGCAATTACTACGCGATTAACCTAACCGAACATCTCGATGTGGAGAAGCGCGGCGGATTCTTGCGCATCGGGCTGGTGCACTACAATACGGCGGACGAAGTGGAACGGTTGCTGGCAGCCTTGAAGGACATCATTAGCTGAGGACAGCCAGTCTTAGGTTCATCGCGGCCTGAAATCTATTCTTCCAGCGCCTCTCTTCGGAATTCCAACACTTCCGTCCCCTTTCCCATCAGCACTACGCTCGCGAGGTCGATGAACAGGCCGTGCTCCACTACGCCGGGCATGTCCTTAAGCGTGTGCGCTAGTGCGGCAGGATCTGAAATTCGCCGGAAATGACAATCCAAGATGTGATGCCCTTCGTCGGTGGTAAACGAACTTCCATCGGCAGCTTTGCGCAGTGTAACTGAGTCGGCGAGGGACGCGATTTTCCTGGCAATTACTGCTTGCGCGAACGGAATCACCTCAACCGGCAACGGGAATTTGCCCAAAGTCGAAACTTGCTTACTGGAGTCGGCGACGATCACAACCCGTTTAGATGCGGAAGCAACGATTTTCTCCCGTAAGAGCGCGCCGCCGCCGCCCTTGATCAGCCGCAGCTTGGGATCAAACTCATCCGCCCCGTCGATGGTGACGTCAATCTCCTGATAATCGTCGATCGTGGTCAGCGGGATGTGCAAATCTGTGGCCAACTGTTTGGAGCGCGCTGAGGTCGGGATCGCGAGGATCTTCAGCCCGCCCTGGACCCGCTGCGCAAGCAAACGAATCGCGTGCTCAGCGCTGGAGCCGGTGCCAAGTCCTACGACATCGCCTTCGTGCACAAAACGGAGGCTGGCTCGCGCCGCTGCTTCCTTTTCTTGATCGTTCTTACTTTGACCGTTCTTACTTTGAGCTTTGGCCATTGCTTTCCAGGCGGCGCGCAGCCGTCCCAGACCACGACCCACAAGCGCCTGGCGCAGGGGCTCTGATCATTGGGCAGAGTATTGTAGCCGGACTGGAGGTCGGAGAGAATCGTTTTCAGGAAGGCTTGATTAACCGCGCATGCCGGGGTGAATCGCGCGCCACAGGCCCCTCATCCATTATTCTAGTACGAACATATGGCTATCCCACAGAGTAGGGCGGAGACTAGTTCGAGGGGGCTGGTTATGGAAGTAACCTCGAACGACCGCGAGCGTGTTTTCGACATGTTTCGCCAGTGGGGATATTTTGAGGCCGATCTCGACCCCTTAGGCCTTCTGCGCCCGCAGCCACAATCGGAACTCCACATTGATGGCGAACCCGCTCGTGAAGCGCGTCGTATTTACTGCGGCACAATAGGCGTGGAATTTATGCACATCGCTGAAACTGAGCGCCGCCGCTGGATTCAGGAACACATGGAGAGCGAGTTTGTAGCGGAACAGGAGACGGCCGACAAGGAACGCGTCCTCGATCTGCTGGTGCGGGCTGACTTGTTCGAACAGGTGCTGCAGCAACGTTATCTCGGCAGTAAGCGCTTCTCACTTGAAGGCGTCACGGCGCTGCTTCCGTTAGTGGATGAGATTCTTGAAGGTGCTGGCCGGCACGACGCGGTCGAGCTGGTGATGGGCATGAGCCATCGCGGCCGCCTGAACGTGATCGTACACGTTGCGCGCCGCGCGCCAGAAGAAGTCTTCGCCGGATTCGAAGATGTGGACCCGCGCAGTGTTCTGGGGGGTGGCGACGTTAAATACCACATGGGCGCCACCGGCGAATACGTTACCCGCAGCGGCGCGAAGATTCATATCCACCTGGTTTCAAATCCCAGCCATCTCGAGGCAGTCGATCCGGTTACGATTGGACGCACGCGAGCCAAGCAGGACCGCAACGGTGAAGACGGCTCGCGAAAATATCTTCCTCTACTGGTGCACGGAGACGCCGCTTTCGCCGGACAAGGAATCACCGCAGAGACCCTCAACTACGCCGATCTCAAAGGCTACACCGTTGGCGGGACGGTGCACGTTATTGTCAACAACCTGCTGGGTTTCACAACACCTTACAACGAACTCCACTCGTCTCGATTTGCCGCGCAACTTGCGCGGCGGCAGGCAGTGCCAATATTTCATGTGAATGGAGAAGACGTAGACGCGGTGCTGCGGGTGGGGAGGATGGCGCTGGAATACCGGTACACCTATGGCAGTGATGTGGTAATCGACTTGATTGGCTACCGGCGCCATGGCCACAGCGAGGTAGACGATCCCACTGTTACTCAGCCGCTTCTTTACAAGGCAATAAAGGACCATCCGCCGCTGTGGGAAATCTATTCCGAAGATATTGGCGCGGAAGACGTACAAGCAAAGGTCGACCAAATTCGCAGCGAATACGAAGCGGCGCAGAAAAATGCCAGTTCAATCAAGAAGAAGCCTACCTTGCGCGAATTGCCGCGTTACTGGAACAACTATAAGGGCGGTTGCCACAAACGCGAATATGAAGTTGATACTGGAGTACCAGCACAAGAATTGACCGAAATCACAGAAAGGCTGACGACGTATCCAGGGGACTTCCACATACATCCCAAGGTCAAGAAGTTGCTTGAACAGCGCGCCGAGATGGGCGCCGGGAAGCGCGCCGTAGACTACGGCATGGCTGAAGCACTGGCATTCGGCAGCCTGGTGAAGCATGGTATTCCCGTGCGCTTGAGCGGCCAGGATACCAAACGGGGAACTTTTAACCAGCGCCACTCCGTGCTCACGGACGTTGAGGATGAGAAGGAATACGTACCACTCGAACACATTGCTCCAGATCAAGCACGCTGTGAGATTTATAATTCCACCCTCTCCGAAGCCGGCGTGCTTGGTTTCGAATATGGCTATAGCCGCGACTATCCTGAGGCGCTGGTGCTGTGGGAAGCGCAGTTCGGCGATTTTGCCAATGTTGCCCAGGCTATCATTGACCAGTTCATCAGTGCCGGCGAGGACAAGTGGGGACTGCTGTCAGGGGTCGGATTGCTCCTGCCCCATGGCTTTGAAGGCCAGGGCCCGGAGCACTCGAGCGCCCGCATCGAACGCTTTTTACAGCTCGCAGCAAGGGACAATTTCCAGATTTGCCAGCCTTCGAACGCAGCCCAGTACTTCCATTTACTGCGCCGGCAAGCCCTCCGCGCCTGGCGAAAGCCGCTGGTAGTTTTCACTCCCAAGAGTATGCTGCGGCATCCCGATGCATCTTCTCCTATCGAAGATTTCACTCATCAGCGTTTTCTGAGCATGCTTCCCGACGCCGAAATCACAGACGCCAATCGCATTCTGATTTGTACAGGGAAGATCGGTCACGAGTTGCGCGCAGAGCGCAAGAGGCGAAAAGATCGGTCGACAGCTATTGTCTTTCTCGAACAGCTCTATCCGTTTCCTGAAGCCGAGTTGACAACCGAACTGGACCGCTACTCGTCGGCGGAAGAGGTCGTATGGGTACAGGAGGAGCCAGCAAATATGGGGGCACTCTTCTATGTAATGCCGAGATTGCGGCGGATATCCCGCAGCCGGCCCGTATTTTCAGTGAAGCGCTCGGCCAGCGCCAGCCCAGCGACCGGCTCCGCGAAAGCACACGAAGTCGAGCAAAAGACGTTGCTGGCGCTGGCCTTCCGGGCAAAAACGTAATTTTGGCCCTTCGCATACAGATTTTGACCATCCCTGAGTAACGATTTCTCATCAGGGTTCTGCACCCTCAAGCGGTGACAGTTCATGGCGTGCCGCGTGCTCGAGTGTCCTACCATCTATAATTCGCCTTCATCATGGTAGGTTTCAGGACAAAATTGCAGCGCGATACATTTCACATCGCGATCGACACCGGCGGCACGTTCACGGATTGTGTGTGGGTGGAGCGGGGCCGCATTCGCATGCTGAAGGTTTTTTCTACTCCTGCGGATCCGTCACGAGCCATTGTGGAAGCCCTGAAGCAAATCGGATTGACCGGATCGCTGGTGCTGCTGCATGGAACGACCGTCGGCACCAACACTCTTCTACAGCGCAAAGGAGCGCGGGTAGCGCTGGTTACAACTTCGGGATTCGAAGATGCGATTGAAATCGGGCGCCAGAACCGTGCAAAGCTTTACGATTTTTTCTTTGAGCGCGTAGAGCCGTTAGTGCGCGCAGATTTACGCTTCGGCGTGGATGAGCGCACGGGCAGTGACGGGAAAATCCTGCAGCCGCCCGCATCGGCGAACCTGCGCAATCTGGGAGATAGAATTCAGCAGAGTGGCGCCGAAGCCGTGGCGATTTCTCTCCTCTTCTCGTTCGCAAACGCCGAGAACGAGCGGGCGGTTGCGGCAGCGCTGGAGAAGTTGGGGCTTCCACTATCTGTCTCGCACGAGATCCTCCCCGAGTTCCGCGAATATGAACGCAGCAGTACGGTGATCGTTAATGCCTACCTGCAACCCGTGATGCAGCACTATTTGAAAAATGTAGAACGCCGTAGCCAAACTTGGTTCAGACCCGGCTCTCAAAGGGAATCATTCTCTGCGAAGGTTAGTTTTTTCGTGATGCAATCGAGCGGCGGCATCACCGCTCTATCGTCCGCGGTCCGCGAGCCCGTACGAACTGTGCTTTCCGGACCGGCGGGTGGGGTGGTAGGCGCCGCCGCGCTGGGCCGCCGCAGCGGTTTCGAGCGCATCATCTCTTTCGACATGGGCGGGACTTCTACTGACGTTTCATTGGTTGATCGCGAAACTCGAACTAGTGGCCAATCCGAAGTCGCGGGACTGCCCGTTGGGGTACCCATGCTCGACATTCACACCGTTGGGACGGGTGGAGGATCGATCGCTCGATTCGATGCTGCAGGCGCTCTGCGTGTAGGGCCAGAATCTGCCGGCGCTGATCCTGGTCCGATTTGCTATGGCCAGGGGACCCAGCCGACAGTCACCGACGCCAATCTTCTTCTTGGACGATTGCAACCGGAACGCTTCCTCGGTGGTGAGTTCTCACTCGATCTGGATCGCACACGCCACCTGGTAAGCCACTGGCTTCAAGAACAACCGACTAGACTCACGCTGCAAGAGTTCGCCGCAGGTGTAATCCACGTGGTGAATGCAACCATGGAAAAGGCAATTCGCGTGGTCTCAATTGAGCGCGGCTACGATCCTCGTGAGTTTGCGCTGGTCGCCTTCGGCGGCGCTGGTGGGTTGCACGCCTGTGAGCTGGCCGCGGCTCTGAGCATCCCACGGGTGATGGTGCCTGCCCTGCCGGGAGCGCTCTCCGCATTTGGAATACTGGTTAGCGATGTGGTGAAGGACTATTCGCGGACGGTGCTTTGGCGCCTCGCGGGGGAGCTACCGTTAGCTGGATTAGAAAAAGAATTCTTCACGCTTCGTAAGGTTGCAGACGAAGATTTTCATTCGGAAGGCTGGCGGGGAACCTTACGATACGGGCGTACCGTGGATATCCGCTATCGCGGCCAGGGGTACGAGTTGAACGTCCCTTTTACTCGCAGTCTGGTTGAGGCGTTCCATGTCGAGCATCAGCGGCGTTACGGTTATAGCCATCCCCAACGGCAAGTGGAACTGGTCACATTGCGTTTACGTGCGAGCATGAAGTCTCCGCAGGCTAATCTCGCGGCTAGATATGGGAAGGGCATCGTGGCACGACGGCGCGATCGCGCCGAACGTGCTCCGGTCTTTTTCGGCAGTAAGAACATAGAAACTGCGATTTACTCTCGCGACGAGCTTCAACCGCGCAAAGAATATTCCGGGCCAGCAGTGATTACTGAATATAGTGCCACTACTGTAGTACCGCCAGGAGTGCGATTCCGGCTGGATGAAGCCTCGAATCTGTTGATAACGATCCACTAATCTAATTGAGTAGCTGCCCAAGTGGGAGCTGACAGATTGGAGCCGAAAGATGTTAAGTATGGCGGCTTTCCTCCTGGTAGCGCCGTCAGCAGCCTGCCGATGGCCCTGCCTCCGGCTACAATACGACCTGTGAAGCCCAACATCGTTATCGTAGAAGACGACCCGGACATTTCGCGCCTGGTCCGCCATCACCTCGAGAGCGCGGGCTTCTCTGTTCGCGTTTATCCCACAGGGAATGCGGTGCTATCCGATGCCGAGCGGCAGCGACCCGCACTCTTTATTCTGGATATCATGGTTCCCGGCAAAGATGGACTGGAGCTTTGCCGCCAGATTCGCCAGGCCCAATTGCTGGCCATGATCCCCGTTATTTTTTTGACAGCAAAGAGCGGCGAACCTGACCGCGTCCTTGGACTGGAATTGGGCGCTGACGATTACATTCCCAAGCCTTTCAGTCCGCGTGAACTCGTGGCTCGAGTAAAGGCTGTGCTGCGCCGCTTCGAGCGCCCGCTCATGCAAACACTGGTTCGGGCAGGCGAGATCGAAATCGATCCTGCCGCCATGACATTGACGGTGAGTGGCAATCTGGTTACGACTACTGCCACCGAGTTCCGCCTGCTCGACTACTTCGCACGTCACGTGGGGCGCGTCTTTACTCGCGATCAGCTCCTCGACTCGGTCTGGCGAGACACGGCCTTCGTCACGCCGCGTTCGGTGGACGTGTACGTGCGGCGCATTCGCGAGAAGATTGAGCCCGACCCGGAGAATCCGCGCTACCTCAAAACCGTGCGAGGTGCGGGCTACCGTTTTGAGGTTCCGAAGTGAGGAGCCGGATTTTTATCAAGTTGCTGGCTGCGTTTGTTTTTGTCATCGCAGCCACCACTATCACGATCGATTTCTCAGTACGGCGCGCATGGGAAGCCTCACTGCGCCAGGAAATTAACCGCAACCTTATTCAAAAAACCTTGCTGCTCGCCCATCGCGTCGAGGTTGAACCCACCCAATCGTTGCAGGACATCGCTTCTCAAGAAGCTCAAGCTGCCAGCGCTCGCGCGACGATTATTGATCCCACCGGCAAAGTGCTCGCCGATTCGGAAGCGCAGGCATCAACGATGGAGAACCATGCCCAGCGGAAGGAATTCGTAGCCGCACTCCACGGCAAGGTTGGATCCGACGAACGCCGCAGCCGGACACTCGGTGTTCCCTTTCTCTATGTGGCCGCACCTATTTCGGGAGGCGCGGTGCGCTTCGCCTATCCGCTTTCCGAACTCGAGGCCACTACACAGCTAGTACGACACACTCTGTGGTTCAGTTCAGGGCTGGCGTTCATTGTCGCGTTGGTCATTGCAGCCATTACCGCTCAGTATAGTGCCCGCCGCCTGCGTCGCATTGTAGGTTTTGCCGAGCGAATTGCGTCCGGCGACCTCTCCGCGCGGATCGCCGAGGGATCCAGCGATGAAATCGGCCAAGTCGCTGCCGCCCTGGATAAAACTGCACGCAAACTCGAGGAGAGTTTCTCCGCACTACAAACCAGCCAGCGCCAGCTCGAAACTCTTCTTAACAGCATGCAGGACGCCGTCATCGCTGTAGACGCCGACGGCCGCGTGCAATGGGCGAATCGGGGCATGGACCGACTGGCGCTGCAGCGCACCCGGTTGCATGCTCCCATCGTTGAGACGGTTCGCGATCCCGACTTTCTAACCGCCCTGAGCGGAGCAACTGATACACAGAGAGTCACGGCGAGGCGCGCCGCCTCCATCATTCCCGGCCGCACCTTCGACGTCACCGCCGCACCCATGCCCGGGGGTGGCGCGGTTGCGGTGCTGCGCGACCTCACGGAGACTGAGCGTGTCGAAAAAACCCGGCGCGACTTCATCGCCAATGTGTCGCACGAATTGCGCACGCCATTGACGTCCATCCAGGGCTACACGGAAACCTTGCTTGACAGTTCGCCCGACAGCAATCACGCCCGAGAGTTTCTGGAGATAATCCGTAAGAATGCAGCCCGCATGTCCCGGCTCACGGAAGATCTGCTGACGCTGGCGCGAGTGGAATCTGGCGAGCAGCCTTTCGACATTCAGCCGGTCGCTCCCGGTGAACTGCTGGAGGAGGCTGCCCAGAGCTTCCGCGACATTGCACGCAATCAGCACGTCGAAATTGTGGTGGAAAATTCCGCGCCCAACCCAGTCAAGGCGGATCGCGAAGCCATCCATCAAGTGTTTTCCAATTTGATCGATAATGCATTGAAGTACGGCGGAGGCGAGATTGTCCTGGGCTCTTTGCCCGGCAAGCACAATGTTGAGTTCTACGTCCGAGACTCGGGGCCTGGCATCGGGTCCGAGCACCTGCAGCGTCTCTTTGAGCGCTTCTATCGGGTGGACAAAGCCCGCTCGCGCGAATCGGGAGGAACTGGACTGGGGCTGGCGATTGCCAAGCACATTGTGCTGGCGCACGGGGGAACGATCCGTGCAGAAAGCGAACTCAATCATGGGTCGACTTTCCTGTTTACCTTGCCCGTTGCCCAATCTTCCTGAAAAAGATGCTGTTGTTTACACCAGTTAGTAGTCCGATGTTTTTGCTCTTCTCTAGGGCAATGGATGCGTCGCGGATTGGGCTGCTGTATTACGCCGCGAATCGTCATGGTCGCGAACGCCGGCGATCAAGTGATTTGACGATGCATCAGGTGCGTGAGATATTTAGTGCGTTTCTCGGCTGCATCCTATGTCCTAACCCTGTCGAGAAGTAATAAGGAGAGCTTAAAGAACCTATGGTTCGCATGATCCCCCGGGAAGCCAAGTTCTTTGACATGTTTGCCGATCTCTCCCGCAACATCACCGAGGGTGCGAAACTATTGCAGGATATCCTTCAGCATTCACGCGATGCTGAATCCCGAGTGAAACAATTGCAGGAGATCGAGCATCGGGCCGACGACATCACTCATGCCATCATCACCAAGCTGAACCAAACATTCATTACTCCCTTCGACCGCGAAGATATCCACCGCTTGGCGTCGTCCTTGGACGACGTCCTCGATTTCGTGAACGCGGCGGCTGTACGCCTGACTTTGTATCGGATTTTCGATCCACCACCGGCAGCATCGGAACTGGCAGGCCTAATCGTGCAGCAGTCCGAAGAATTGGCGATTGGAGTGTCGCTGTTACAGAATAACCAGAACGTGCTCGAGCATTGCGTCGAGGTCAATCGTCTCGAAAATGAGGCGGACCGGGTAAGCCGCAAGGCAATCGCTGAGCTGTTCGAGCACGAAAAGGACCCTATCCAACTGATCAAGCTTAAGGAACTGTACGAAGTTCTGGAGAACGCCACGGACAAAGCGGAAGACGCGGCCAACGTTCTCGAAGCCGTGGCCCTGAAGAGCGCGTGATGTTGTCCCAACGGCAGCCAACCACACAGACGAGGTATGCCCGCCGGTGAACACAGGATTGCTGCTGCTCATCGTCACCGTATCGACCGCTCTGATTTTTGATTTTCTGAACGGCTTTCACGATGCCGCCAACAGTATTGCCACAGTTGTTTCTACCCGTGTACTCTCGCCCAAGCTGGCCGTGATCTGGGCTGCATTCTTCAACTTTGTTGCCGCTTTTTTCCTCGGTACTGCCGTCGCCAAGACTATTGGCAAGGGTATGATCCGCCTGGAAGACGTGACCCAGTATGTGGTGATTGCAGGCCTGATGGGAGCAATAGTATGGGATTTACTCACCTGGTGGTGGGGCCTGCCCACGTCGTCTTCGCACGCGCTGATCGGCGGCTACGCAGGTGCGGCAATGGCACGCGCTGCGCTAAATCATGGGCTACCTGCCGCCTACGGAGTAATCCTCCCGCAAGGCTGGACCAAGACGCTGATTTTCATCGTGGTGGCGCCGGTGATGGGACTTGTACTGGCCCTGCTTTTCAGTGTCGCGGGCTATTGGTTGTTGCAAAATAAATCACCACGACAAGTGGATACCTGGTTTCGTAAGTTGCAACTCGTCTCGGCCGCAGGCTACAGCCTCGGACACGGCGGCAACGACGCACAAAAAACCATGGGCATTGTTGCGGGCGCACTCTACACTGCAGGCTATATGAACAAGGCCGATATGGCTGCGAACTGGGGACGCTACCACTGGCCCATTATCCTGGCCGCGCACACTGCCATTGCTCTGGGCACGTACTTTGGTGGCTGGCGCATTGTCCATACCATGGGATCGAAGATCACCAAGCTAAAGCCCTTCGGCGGCTTCTGCGCGGAAAGCGCTGGCGCCATCACTCTGTTTGGCACCGCGCTGGCCGGCATCCCGGTCAGCACCACCCACACCATCACAGGAGCAATAATAGGTGTCGGCGCGGTGCATCGGCTCTCGGCAGTGCGTTGGGGAGTAGCACGCCGCATCGTTTGGGCATGGATTGTGACGATTCCGGCTTCTGCGGGCGTCGCAGCAATCGCTTTCTGGATGATTCGGTTCTTTAATCGAGGGGCATGATCCGGAGGAATGCGCTCCAGGCCTTGCTGAATGTGTGGCTATCGTCGGCGAGGTTTTTTTACTTCCTGAAGGCGGCGTTCTTCAGCGCCTACCAGTCCGTACAATAAGCCGAATGCGGCTGAGACAATCAATACGGCAAACAACATAACTGCTCCAAGTTGAGTTAACTGTAGTCCCGTGCCCAAGGCACCTCAAGATGACCTAAGTACCACGCAAGCTAGAGTCCCACAGCCCTTATTAGCGCGTCGTGTTAGCTCGCTCCCTCCAAGAAATTCACACGCTTTTAACCAAGCTGAAGAAAGAATGAAGATATCCTGGCTTCGTGCTAAACAGGCGTTGGGAAATCAGTGGGCTCCGCCCCCCCACTCCCCCGCCGGAGGAATGATTCTATGAGCACAGCCAGTACCCCGAGCATCAAAGCCGCGCAGGAGCCCTATTCCGCTCACCTTGTCCGGCGCACGGTGCAAGCCTGTTCTGTTGCCCGGGAAGCCGCTGGCGCGGCGGCGGAAGGAATCGCGACTGGCTCGTCGGTACTGCTTAATTCAATCCGGCAGTGCGAACGAGAGCTCGATCGCTTCGACATGGAACTGGATTCCGGAGTCACCGCCGCGATTACTCAGGTTACCGAGCCCGAGGCTCGCGAACTGCTCGCTTGCATGAAGTTCATGATCGGGCTGGAGCGCATTGGAGATCTATTGCTCAGCTTCGCCAACAGTGCCCAATCCGCCGGTCCCAGACTCGATCCGCAGGACACCCGCGAACTAACACGGATGGCAACGGTGCTGGAGAAGATGCTGAACGACGTCGGTGCGGCATTCTCTGGTCGCGATGTAAAGAAAGCGATTGACGTATTGCGTTCCGATGCCGAGATAGATCGGCTGCGCAATCTGATCTCTATGCGGCACATTGAGAACCCGGAAAATCTTGTTCATCAGGCCAGTCTGCAGGTCATCTTCATGACGCAATCCCTGGAACGGGCGGGCGACCACGTCAAGAATCTAGCTGAGGAAGTCTGCCACCTGGTCAGCGGACACACCATTCGTCACGTCCTCATGGCTTACGACAAGCCCATCGAACAGATGTTCATTGACTGGCTTCGCACCCGCGATGAAAAGCAATGACGGGATGGCAATCCGGACTACGACGACAACTAAGATTGCGGCGAAAAAGCAGAATTTAGACCGGATAGGAGTAAATGGGAGAAACCTAACTCTTTACTTCGGTGTTTTCGCTCTTGGGAGGTTCCGCTGGGCGATCCTTCAGACCTTCTTTCAGGGCGCGAATGCCATCGCCCAGCCCTTTGCCGAGCTCAGGCAGCTTCTTCGGACCAAAGACCAACAAGGCTATAAAGAAAATCACCAGCAGATGCATCGGTTGAAATAAACCTTCAAACATAAGTCCTCACCAGTGCCGACCGCGCAGCACATACATAATTTACGTTACTCCGACCCTTAGTTTGCAGTCAACCTAGCGCTGCAAATTATTGATTTATTTAAGCAATCGGTAAGCCTTCGACTCACTTTCAGATGGAAAACCGTTAGGTGGCTCAGATCGCGCGTCCAACAACCCCACCATTACTTTGGTGACCTTCCGGGGATTACCTTGCTGATCTATGTTCTTGGTGAGAAGCACTCGCGTGAGAGCCAAACAAGCTCCCCGAGCCGTGTGGAGGATTCCGAGAGATGCGGAAGTTGTTGCTTTCAATGTTCTTTGGTGCGGCGATCGTCCCGCAAGTTTTAGCCGCATCAATGCAGGCCAAGCCCATCCGGAGCTTTCAATTGATGGCATGGCTGGCAGGTGGTGTGTCGAACAATCGGCTTGGCCGGTTGGTCAAAGAGCGCGGAATTGACTTCAAGACTGATGAGCTCTACTCCAAAGCCCTTAGCGCCGCCGGAGCCGATACCGCACTAATACAGGTCTTGCGGAATGCAAGCGCAAAGGTCGGTAATGGGCAAAAGTCTGACTTTCCGTCTGCTTTAGCGAAAGCAGCCCAACTCGTTCGGAACAAACACTATGACGAGGCTGAACAAAAACTGCGTGAATTGTTGCAGTCAGATTCCGAAAACGCGGCGCTACACTTCGCTCTGGCATACGTACTACGACAGCAAGAACAGTGGGATGGAGCTTTCGAGGAATTCACGAGATCGGCCCGCTTGATGCCAGGCTTTCCCGAAACTCACAGCCGCCTCGCCTATTTGTTTTATCGCTCTGACGATAGTGAAAATGCCATCGCCGAGGCGCGCACTGCCTTGAGCATGGACCCGCACAATGCTGAAGCTTACCGCTACCTCGGACTTGGTCTGTTTGCAGACGGCCAGTACGATGCAGCGCTACATGCATTTGCGGAATCGCTGGAGTACGAGCCTGATAATCCCGATACCTACTACGACATGGGGATCACTCTGCGGGACAAAGGCAATCTGCACGCGGCCGTCGCGGCCTATCGCCATGCCCTACGGTTGAACCCTCAGTCTTGGGAGGCACACACCAATCTGGGCATCGTTCTACACGATGAGGGAAGAAACGACGAAGCTATAGACGAATACCGTGAAGCCAAGCTGCTGGCGCCGAACGAAGCTTCGGTTCGTAACAACCTGGGCAACACGTTTTGCGACAAGGGCGACTACGACAATGCCATTGCGGAATTCCGTGAACTCTTTCGCATGAATCCCGGCTGGGAAAGTGGTCACAGCTGTCTGGCGCGGGCTTTTATGGCCAAGCGTGATTACGAATCTGCCATCTCGGAACTGCATTTGGCCATCCTCCAGAATCCGACAGGATCCAGCGAGCACCGGGTTCTAGGACAGGCCTTGCTGCTGATTGGAAAAAACGAAGATGCTGCCCGGGAATTGCGCGTGGCTGTTTCCCTGAATCCGGATTCCGCTTTGGCTCACCATTATTTGGGCACTGCTTTGTTCGACTTGCAGCGGTTCGAGGCGGCAGAAAAAGAATTCCGGCAGGCACTTCGCCTGGAGCCTACGGCTGATCACCATTACGATCTTGCAGCGTGCCTGGTGAGTATGAATCGATATGAAGATGCGCTGGCTGAGTTAGAAGTTGCGTCCCATCTCGAACCGGGACAGAGCCTGTTTCGCGCGCGTAAAGAAGAACTTATCAAGCTGATGAAGGCAAACGCACGTTGATTTGTAGTCTCATCTCACTTTGAAATTGTGCTGGGGGAATCTCAGGGAAGTAAAGCGACATGACCAACAAGTTCTTTATTTGCGTTCCGCACGATTGGTCGGTTAGCTGCAATAAGTGAGCGGCGGCACGCGGGTTCGGATGAGAGTTTGAGGAAGCCGAGCCGCCGGATGCGGACTCTGCGTTGTACTAATGGGCAGTATCGAGACATGCACTGCAGTGCATCGGCGATTCCAGTAATCGTCCCTAGAATGAGACTTAGTTTTACTGGCGTTCCCGATCCAAGAAGTGCACGAGAAAGCGACCGCAAAGCACCAGGAGCAAACCATGGATTCCACGCGAACAATGCAATCTGTGATCGGCCAGCAAGCGGCCAAAACCGTACTGCAACGGAGTAGCGATGTCCAGCGAGCGGAGCCCGTACTTGCACCGGACTCGGAGATTACGCCGCGCGCCATAGGATATGGGTTGCCGTGCGCCAAGTGCCGGACCTATTACGCCGCCGATCTCAAGGCATGTCCGGTTTGCAAAAGCCCCCAGCGGGTTTCACCCCTGGGAGCGCCGGTTGCCACTGCCCCTCCGCTGGGCGAAGAAATGCCGGACGGAGTCGCGTTGGAAGAAGAGCGGGAACGTTTTCTGCGTGAATTCAAATCGCAACTGTACGCGGCTCACACGCAGATCAATGCGGCAGCCAGTTTTCGCTGCAGCCTCGAGGAAAATCATCAGGGCGCCTATGAACCGGCGGCCGTTTGCAAGTGCTGCTACGATCACGTTCAGGAGCGGGTGGATGTCACCGAAGCGGCTCTGCACATGGATCTGAAGGAAGCAGCGCAAGTCATATACGACGCGGTTTGGGCGGATTCATCGGACCCCAGCAAGACTTATCAGAACGCGGCACAGGCGCTGCTCTCGGAATTGCGCAAGCGTGCGGGCATCACTCTGGTACTGGGCTCGTTGCAACCGTTGCCGCACTGAAGGCTATCAGTTATTGCGTTTTCAGACCTACCCACTTTTTGCCGGCATAGAGGCGGTATATGCCTCCCTCTTCGACAATCTTCAGCGGCACCGGCCGGCGCAACTTGTCATCCGTTTTTGAAGCCACGCTGAGAACATCATTGGCGCCGACATCCATCACTATGAACTTGCCATCCTTGGTGAAGCCAAACCCGTACGCACCAGGCGAGAGGCTTGAACCTTCAATATCAAGTTTGACCTCGGTGATAAACATTCCCTGATACTTTTGCTGCAGATCGGATGAGTATCCAGATGTGTCTACCATTCCGGCCAGCACCATCTTGCCGTCCGGCACCTGAATACCAGCCGAATTGCGCAGTTGTACCGCGGCCGACTGGCCTCGGAAAAAGTATTCTTTAGGGACGACCTTCTTCACGTCTGCAGCCCCCATCACCCCTGCTTTTGGCTGCTGCGCCAGCGCCGCACAAATTACCAACCCGACCCACATCGCCGATGCGATACATCTGCGAATTTCGTTCATGAAGCTCTTCTCCTTCCTTTTGAAATCTTCGCGGCTTGAATCTACGCTTTCCAGTCAGGATGCTGCAAGAACTTCTGACGGCAATCCTTGGCGTGACTACAATTGTCCGCGTTAATATTCTCGCCTTTCGAATCAAAACCGGTCGGGCTTGATGTGACGCATAGCTTTGTGAATCTTCTTCCATTCTGCTTTCTGCCGCTGGGCGGCTCGGGGGTCGGCTTTGCGTTCTTGGAACCGTAGCTCTGCCTCAAGCTTACGATGATTTTCCAGCCGTTCACGTTCCAGTGTGCCTTCTAGAATAGCCGCCTCAACCGCGCATCCCGGTTCGCCGTGGTGGCCGCAGTCTCGAAATTTGCAGCCCTGCGCCAGGATTGCTATGTCCTCGAAGGCGCGTGCTACTCCTTCTGCGCTGTTCCAGAGTTGGAGCTCACGCATTCCCGGGGTGTCAACCACAATGCCGCCTTCGGGCAGAAAAAGCATTTGGCGGGAGCTTGTAGTATGACGGCCGCGGTCATCATGCTCGCGCACCGCTTGCGCGCGCAGAAAATCCGTGCCCGCCAGGGCATTAATGATCGTGGACTTCCCAACGCCAGACGAACCCACGAATGCCGAGGCTTGCCCCCGTGCCAAATATGCGCGCACGGCTTCGAGTCCTGTTACTTGCAACGCGCTCAGGAGGTGCACGGGCGTGCCCAACGCGATGCTTTCTACCGTCCCAACAACGCTGGACGTGTCTAAGCAGAGGTCCGCTTTATTAAGCAGCACGACCGGACGCGCCCCGCTTTCATACACCAGCGTCAAATAGCGCTCGATGCGACGAACGTTGAACTCTCGATTGAGCGAGCCGACGACAAATACCGTGTCGAGATTTGTGGCTATGATCTGCTCGCTCTGCTCGCGGCCAGCCACTTTACGTGAGAGTTTCGTTCTTCGCGGCAGAATGCACTCAATTCGGGCGCGGCCTTCCTCGGGACGCGGTGTGATACCGACCCAGTCGCCTACGGCTGGTAAATCGTCGCGATCCTCCGCTTGATAGCGGACTCTACCGGCAACTTCCGCCAGATAGTCTCCCTGCTCAGTTCGCAGTCGATGAGAGCCTTTGAGCTCCTCTATCACGCGGGCGGGAACGAGCGATGGACGTCTAAGACCCCAGAATTCGCTTTCGAAGAATGAATTCCATCCGAGATCGCTGAGAGCAAGGCGCCGAAGACGTTCGCGGTGAGTCTTGTTGCAATTTGAATCCTCAATATGCACGTGAAATCCTTCTTTCGTCGCCTTGTTCTAACCATATGGTTTGAATTGGCGTGCACTGGTTCGCACAAGAATGGTCCAGTAGTCGCAAGACACACGGCTACCGACCGAATAACATGCCAAGAAGGAAGAAGATCAGCCCTGGTCAAGCGGCCCGCTAAAGACTGGCGATAGGACGGCTAAAACTCAGCGCGCGGCTAGAGGAGCAGTCTGGAGGCAGACCTATTCTTCCGATTGTGAACGGCAGACATAGGCGCCTCCTGAAGGTGATTTTGTCCGAACTGAGGCTCAGACATTGGCAACATACGGCGAATCTGAGACTGAGTCAAGGAGGAAGTTTTCTTACTCGGTCACAGTGTCGCCCACGCGAATTATGCCGGGGCTCAAGATCTGTGCCCGCAAACCGCCGCGATGGCGTAACCCTTTGATGATGGCTGGACGTCCGGTCAGCTTTTGCAGATGAGCACAGGGCTCACACAGCCGTATGCCACGGATCCTCACCTCGCCGATACGAAACTCCCGCCCCACGAGATGATTGAGGGGCACACCGCGCGTGACCAGGTTGCGGCGGATTTCCCCGGAATCGAGGTCCACGTCATAGTCGCGCCGGAGCGCTTCGACCGCCTCGCCCTCAATCAGGGTGAGTTCGAAATCCGGGAGTGGTTTGAAAAAGGTCCCCTGCCGCAGAGCGTAGCGGTCGCCTTCCAGTCCAACTCCCGGTATAGCTCGTGCCTGGTCGAGAGACTGCATCCGCTCCCGGGCAGCAGCAGCGATGTGAATCGATTCCACCGTTCCAGTCCACATGGCGGGGGCTCGACGTCTTATGCACTCTTGCCGACAGCGGAGATGGACTCATCGAGCGCGTCAATAGCGGCGTCGGCCTGTTCCTGGTTGACGATGAGCGGCGGCGCGATACGTATTGTGCTCGGTCCGCAGCCAAGAAAAAGAATGCCGCGTTCGAAGGCCAGTTCGACGATGCGATCTCTTTCGGCAGGGGCATACTCTTTCGTCTTCTTGTCCTTGACGATCTCGACTCCGATCATCAATCCGCGGCCCCGGACGTCACCAACCAATTTGTGTTTCTGCGGCCAGTCGGCCATGCGCTTCAACATGTAACTGCCAACCTCCGTCGCATTTCGCATAAGGCCTTCGCCTTCGATGACATCGAGTGTGGCAAGTGCAGCCGCAATGCAGACGGGATTGCCGCCGAAGGTCGAAGCGTGCGAGCCCGGCACCCAGTCCATAATCTTGGCCCGGCTCATCGTGATGCCCAGCGGCATGCCCGAGGCAATTCCTTTCGCCATGCAAACGATATCCGGCTGCACGCCCGTGTGTTCGATGGCCCACCACTTACCGGTGCGGCCTGCACCGCTTTGAACTTCATCCGCCACCAGCAGAATGCCGTGGCGATCGCAAATACGCCGTAATTCCTGCATAAAGACTGTTGGCGCGATTACGTACCCTCCCTCTCCTTGCACCGGTTCGACGAAGATCGCGGCCACTTCCTCGGGAGGAAGAATGGTCTTGAATAACTTGTCTTCAATAAACCGAGCACAACCCAGCGCAAAGGCTTCGGCGTCCTGCGGGCCGCCCTCGCATCCGCGGTAGACATCGGGATAACGCACATGGGTCACGCCGGGCATGAGCGGTGCAAATCTACGGCGTTGCTGCGGCTTGGAAGCGGTCAGCGAGAGTGCCCCCATAGTGCGTCCATGAAACGCCCCGAAGAACGCGATGATGTTCTGCCGCTTCGTATGGTAACGCGCCAGCTTCAGAGCAGCTTCGATCGCTTCGGCGCCTGAGTTACCGTAATAAATCCTGTGGGGACCAGGCATCGGGGCAATCTTCGACAGCCGATCGGCCAGCGTGATCATGTTCTCGTAATAGAAGTCGGTACCGGACATATGAATCAATTCGGCTGCCTGCTTCTGAATCGCCTCCACAACCCGGGGGTGGCAGTGGCCAGTTGAGGTCACAGCAATGCCGGCGGAGAAATCGAGGAACTCGTTGCCATCCACATCCGTGATGACGAGGCCACGACCCTGCTTGGCCACCAACGGATACGAACGGGTATAGGACGGCGAGATGTATTTGGTGTCGCCCTCGAGGACGCGCTTGGCATTGGGGCCAGGCAAAGCGGTCTTGATCTTGGGGCCGATGGTAATCGTCTTGGTTGACATGGAATCCTCCAAAAATGCTGCTTATTCGCTGGTCGATGATCGCTTCTCCGGAAGATCGCCAGTTATGTGCTGACGAACGTGCGCAGAAGCGAAATCAAACGTGGAGGATGGGGAAACTAGTCGCTGCCGAAAAGGTTAGGACGCGCGTGCGAAGGCAACACCGCCATGTAGCGGCGCGGGCCGACTAGCGAATGCAACCAGCACGCGGGGAGATGCGAATTGGGTCTTTGACTGCGCATCGTACGTCGTCATTATAGCGCCTGATAACGCATTCCGTAACCCCTCAAAAACATCGCTATTGCGCCACAAAATTGCATCATCTTCACTCAAAACCACGTCTGATATCTTTGAACCCTCGACTATTCCTATGACAGAAGCCCAGCGGCAGCAACGGTGGATGGTGATTCTCGCCTTCGGGCTGGTCTATTTGTTCTGGGGCTCAACCTATCTCGGTATCCGCATCGCGGTGCAGCAAATTCCACCCGCGCTGATGTGCGCCACGCGCTTCCTTATTGCTGGTGTCTTCATGCTGGCGTTTTGCGGGCTTAGCGGACGCACGATCGTCTATCCTCCGCGGCAACTCGGTCAAATGGCGGTGATTGGTGTGCTGTTGCTGGTGGGCGGCAACCTTACGCTTTCATACGCCGAAAGGTACGTACCTTCAGGACTCTCGGCGCTGATTCTGGCCGTCACACCCTTGTGGTTCCTCGTCCTGGATTCGTTGTTGATCGGGCATCATCGCATTTCGCGGCGGGGGCTAGCCGGACTGGGATTGGGCATTGCCGGCATTGTCATACTTCTCTGGCCCGACTTGACGATGGCCGGAACTTTGGCATCTACACATCTCTGGTCGTCGCTGAGTCTTCTGTTGTCCTCGTTTACTTGGGCGTTAGGATCGGTACTCTCCAAGCGCTGGCAGTCGGTTGCCGACCCGTTCAGTGCAGCAGGATGGGAGACGACATTTGCAGGCGTAGGGAACCTGCTATTCGCGGTAATTGCCGGAGATTTTTCCCGAGTGATTTGGGGTGTGCGCGGAATTTCAGCCACCCTGTATCTCGTGGTATGCGGATCATGGATCGGGTACACTGCCTACATTTTCCTCTTACAGCATGTGCCGACGTCGAAGGTCTCCACGTATGCTTACGTTAATCCGGTAGTCGCTGTTTTCCTGGGATGGCTGATATTACACGAGCGCGTAGACCTGCATATCCTGGCAGGCAGCGTCATTGTCATTGCCTCTGTGATTTTGGTAACCAGCGCGAAGGTAAAGACGAGAACCGCGAATGAACAATTTGCTGCCGCAGAAACCGTAGCGGATTAAGAGCGAGAACTTAGCCGCAAAGACTGGCATATGATCACCTACCGATCTGACGTTCGTCCTGATGTCAGGACCATCGCTGAGCTTTACCGCGCCGCGCTGCTGAATCGGCCAGTCGATGACCTTGACCGCATCCGTCGAATGTACGATGGATCCAACCTCATTCTGACCGCATGGGAGGGATCACGATTGGCCGGCATTCTGCGTGGCTGGACTGACGAAGCGCGTGATGGATACGTTTGCGATCTGGCTGTTTATCCCGATTACCAGAGGCGGCGTATTGGAGCCACGCTGCTGGAATTAGTGCGCGAAGGGCGCCCGGAAGTCGACTGGATCCTGCGCGCTTCCACGATCGCGACAGATTATTACCAGCACATTGGCTGGAAGAAGATTGAGAATGGGTGGTCCTGGCCGAGGGAAAAGTAAATGCTTGCAGCTAACGCAGCACCTGCGCCACCTATGGACCATCCGCGTGCGGTGGTTCCGTATCGCCCACCGGTCACCAGCGCGCTGGTTGGCATCAACATCGCGGTATTTGTATTGATGACATTAAGGGGAGTCTCGCTGACTAACCCTGGTACCGCGCAATTAGTGAACTGGGGGGCGAATTGGGGGCCTCTCACGCTCGATGGCCAGCCATGGCGGGCGCTGACTTCGAATTACGTACATATCGGCATCGTTCACATATTGCTGAACATGTGGTGCCTTTGGGATTTGGGCAGGCTGGCGGAGCGGATTTTCGGCGGTTTGACCCTGTTCTTGATCTACACCCTTTGTGGCTTGGCCGGGAGCATAGCAAGTTTGTGGATGCATCCTATGGTGTTCGGCGCGGGCGCTTCGGGAGCGATTTTCGGCTTAGCCGGAGCCCTGATTGCGGCGTTATACCTGGGCAAGCTTCCCTTCCCCAAGCAAGGGTTACAGCGCACCCTGCGCAGCCTGCTGACGTTCGCAGGTTATAACCTATTCTTTGGAGCGGTCGCGCGAGGAATCGACAATTCGGCGCACATCGGCGGCCTAGTAATGGGATTAGCGCTAGGCGCGATCCTGGGACAGTTCTTGACTCATGCGCCAGAGGAACGAACGCGCCTGGAACGATACGTCTTCCTGGCCGCTGCCCTGGTGCTGCTGGCAGCAGGCACCTTTGTGAAACATAAGTATCGCTTTGTGACCACTTCGGATGCCGCCGCCGAGTTTTCGATAGCGGAACGGCTAAGCGGCCAATGGTCGACGTGCGAACTGGCGAAGGCGTCTTAACCTGCTGGGCTGGGCAACGGGCACACTTGCCGGCCACGGCTCCTCCACGCCCATCAGTGCCACGGCACCACCCAAGAGCGCCAGGTTTTTGGTGAAATTGATCATGTCATTCATGCGCTGGTTGGGATCTTCGACACGCCAGAAATCGTGCATCAGCGGTGAAACGCCGGCCAGAAAACCGACTATCGCCGCCGTACCCAGCTTGGGCTTGACCCCAAGAAGAACACTGGCGCCTCCCGCTACCAGCACGGCTCCTGAGGCAATCACCGCTAAGTCGGATTTAGGAACACGCTTTGAGCTCACATACTGCGCAAGCATTCTGCGCTGCGTGAAGTGATTGATTCCGCTATACAAGAAATAACCGCCAAACAGGAGACGACCGATCAAGAATGGAACTTTCATCGTACTTCAACCCCCAGGATTTTGGTGGTAGTTCGATTCCGGAGCGTGCGGGGGCGTTGCCCGGGGCGTTGCCCTGTGCGTAACTGCTGAGAAAGCGGTCTGGGCGTAACCTTTTGGCGCGTCGCCAGTTTATGTAGATGAGACAGCAAATGGCCGTCGGAAAACCTGCATCGAAAGCGGCGCGGCAGGAGGCGCTCGGCTCGCCGGAGAGCGAACGCCTCTTGGTCCAGGCAGCGCAGAACGATCCATCCAGGTTTGCCGAGCTTTATGACAAGCATTTTGAACGCGTGTATGCCTTTGTCGCACGCCGCGTTCGCAACCGCGACTTGGCCGAGGACTTGACCTCCGACGTCTTTCACAAGACCCTTGCCGCCCTCCCACGCTTCGATTGGAGGGGTATACCCTTTGCTGTGTGGCTCCTACGAATCGCGGCGAATGTGGTGACTGATCAGTGGAAGCAGGCAGCGAAAGAGGTTTCCGATGATTCACACGAGCCAGTTGTGGATGTGACTCCCGAAGATGTCGAGCAGCGGGCCCAACTCTTCCGGCTGGTGAACCAGCTTCCCGAAGATCAGGGCCGGGTGGTTGTAATGCGATTCGCGGAAGGCAAGACAGTTCGCGAAATATCACATGAACTGGGGCGTACTGAAGGGGCCGTGAAGCAGCTTCAATTCCGGGGATTGCAGAGCTTACGGGCACATTTCGGAGAAAAGTTTGGTGGCAAGAATGGCTAGGCGCAGCCTGATCGAACAACTCGATGAAGCGGTGCAGGCGATCATCATCCATCCCAGCACGCCGCTGCCGGGCGTCGACGTTCGCATTGCTCCGTTGATAAGTGTGGCCGCCGAGCTGCGCGATCTTCCGCGTCCGGACTTTAAAGCTCGCCTCAAGGCTGATTTGGAAAGGGAAATATCGTCCATGAGAAATTCAATGCTGAGCAATTCAACGAGAAGCCAAGGCACAACGACGGCAGTCAATCCGATTCGTGAAGGCTTTCATACCATTACTCCTTATCTGATTGTCGATGAAGCGGCCGGGCTGATCGACTTTGTGAAAGACGCATTCGGTGCCGATGAGCTTTACCGCGGAACTGGCTCCGGGGCTGGTATTCACTGTGAGGTTCGGATCGGTGATTCCATGGTAATGATTGGTGGTGGTGGCGGGTGGCGTGGCAAAGTTATGCCTACCTCCCTTCACCTCTACGTCAATGACACGGACGCGGTTTACCAGCGCGCGCTGCAAGCGGGCGCGACCTCGGTTGCGCAGCCAGTTGACCAGTCTTATGGCGATCGCGAAGCGGGTGTGAAAGACCTGGCGGGCAACTACTGGTGGATCGCCACGCATAAGGGGAAAAAATATATCCCCGAGGGGCTTCGAAGCGTGACGCCATACCTGCATCCACGCGGTGCCGACCGGATGGTCGATTTTCTGAAGCGCGCATTCGGGGCAGAGGAATCTGGAGTTTACAGATCGCCGGACGGTACCATCGTGCATGCGAAGGTCAGAATCGGAAGCTCGCTGATCGAAATGGGCGAGGCTCACGGCGAGTATCAGCCGATGCCCACGACTATCTACATGTACGTGGAAAATGCAGACGCCGTTTACAAAGCTGCTCTCGCGGCAGGTGGCACATCGCTTTCCGAGCCCGCCGACCAGCCTTATGGAGACCGGAATGGCGGGGTCAGGGACCCGTTTGGCAACGAATGGTACATTGCAACGCACATCAGCGACGTTGGCATGTAACGTGTAGCCGCCGCGCTCGCCGACGAATTCGAGCGACAATTATTGGGAGTCGCGACAGTTCAAGCAGCCGTGAAATCAATTTCAAGGAGGAATGACATGGCACTCGTAAACGCGAAGGAGCAAACCACAATGGCAGTTAACCCCATTCCGAAGGGGTACCATACGGCGACGCCCTACTTAATCATCAAGGGCGCGTCTGATGCTATCGAGTTTTACAAAAAGGCCTTCGGGGCGACCGAATTGCTCCGCATGGCGCAACCCGATGGCCGGGTCGGTCACGCCGAAGTCAAAATTGGAGATTCGCCGATTATGCTGGCCGACGAGTTCCCGGAGATGGGGTACCTGGGACCGAAGTCGCGCGGCGGTTCCTCGGTTAGCATCCTTCTTTACGTAGACGATGTGGACGCCGTCGTCCGTGATGCAGTTGCAGCCGGGGCCAAGGTATTGAAACCGGTACAAGACCAGTTCTATGGCGACCGGTCCGGATTTATAGAGGACCCGTTCGGGCACCACTGGGGCATCGCAACTCACAAAGAAGATGTGCCGCCGGAAGAATTGAAGAAGAGGGCAGAAGCCTTGCACTCGCAAAAATGAAAGCGACACATGCGCATTTCACAGTGCTGGTGGCAACCATCCTCGTGTCTTGTTGTTTCGGTCAGGAATTTGCGACTCGACAAAAAAGCCCCACGACTGAGAACTTGCGAGGAGTGAGTGCGCTCTCTAACGGAGTTGCGTGGGCAAGCGGCACCCACGGAACTTATCTGCGGACTCTCGACGGCGGGAAAACATGGAGGGCAGCGCAGGTTCCGGGTGCGGAGACCCTCGACTTCCGCGACGTAGAAGCCTTCAGCGCCGACGTCGCTTATCTGCTCAGCGCGGGGCCAGGAGACGAGTCCCGAATCTACAACACCGCGGATGGAGGCAAGAACTGGACGTTGCAGTTCACCAATCCGGACTCCAAAGGCTTCTTCGATTGCATGGCCTTCTGGAATAGCGATCAAGGCATCGCACTCGGTGATCCGGTCAATGGAAAATTTGAACTTATCGTGACTGAAGACGGCGGAAAAAACTGGAAACCTCTTCCGCGCGATAAAATTCCGCCGGCGGTGGAGGGCGAAGGAGCATTTGCCGCAAGCGGAAGCTGCATCACGGTTGAGGGAAAAAACCAAGCATGGTTTGTTACAGGCGGTAAAGCAGCACGGGTATTCCATTCGATCGATCGCGGGGAAACATGGCAGGTCACCGAGACCCCGATAGCCTCTGGAAGGACGCGGGGCAACGATTCGTCGGGCATCTTCTCCGTCGCTTTCCGCGACGCCAACTACGGCGTGATCGTAGGAGGGGACTACAAAAATCCCAGGGATGGCAATGCTAACGTTGCCTTTACGGACGACGGCGGCGCTAACTGGAAGGTGTCCAGGATTTCGCCTCAATCCTATTTCTCGGCCGTCGCCTTCACGTCAAGACATGATAACGGCGTGCTCGCCGTTGGCTCAATTCGTGTGGCGTACACCGGAGATTTTCGCAAGGAACGCTGGGCAAAATACATGGAACTCAATTTGAATGCGGTGAGCTTCTTCCCCACAGGAGATGCTCTGGCCGTCGGTCCAAATGGCACCATCGTCCACTTTGCTACAATGCGCTGACCAGTTTCACTAGCCAATCTACGATTTGACACAAAACAGGCTGCCACAGCGCAGTCGACGGACGTACGAAAAATCACAGAGGTATGGTGTTTCAATTCACGCGCGCATGCGCAAAACTGGAGGAAGCAGGATCATGAAACGTATTCTCACATTGATGGTTTTCATGCTGCTTGTTGCGGCTTCGGCTTATTCCCAAACGCAAGCAGATAAGGACCGCGCCATTAAATACCTGGAAAGCACCAAGCAGGCCGTACAGGACGCAACGGCGGGCCTTTCCGAAGCACAATGGAACTTCAAGCCAGCACCGGACCGTTGGTCGGTGGCGGAGGTGACGGAGCACATTGCCGCAGCCGAAGATTTTCTTCGAGGAATGATCACCGAAAAAGTGATGAATGCTCCGCCTCGTCCGGAAGGCGAGGACGTAAAGGCGATTGACGACTTCGTGCTGGTGGCGATTCCCGATCGCAGCCACAAGGCGCAGGCGCCCGAGCCACTCAAGCCCACCAATCGCTTCGGATCTCCTGAAGGATCTCTGAAACATTTCGCGGAATCGCGCGAGCAGACAGAGGACTTCTTGCGCAAACACGACGATCTACGTGCTCACGCGGTAGACAGTCCCTTAGGAAAGAAGCTCGATGCCTACGAGTGGGTTCTTTTCATTGGGGCACATAGTGAACGGCACACTAAGCAGATCAACGAGGTGAAGGCAGATCCGAAGTTCCCTAAGCAATAAGTGCTGGATGAGAGATGCTGGACATCGAACTGTTACGCTCTATCGTGATACAGATGATGAGCCGCACGTCAGTCGAGCTGCAGGGCCAGAGCATCAGGGTGCGCCGAACCAGCAGCCAGCGTCTAAGAACGGTTGCCTTTGATATGAATAGCCGGAAATACGAAGCGATTGAACAGAACCCCCACAAAACAAGCCAGTGGGGCAAACTGGCAAGCTCTGGACATCAAGTAGTCCAGTTCAAAGATGTCCAGAGCAACAAATTTGTCGCCGTGTCGGTGGATGGCAAAGTAAAGGAATACGGGATCCAGAGTCGTCAAAAGAAATCGGCTAGCTGATACCGAGGCGGTTCTGGGCGTTGGTGCTAAAACCTTGGTGCTGATTGCTAAATGATAGAAGCAAGGTTGCGCTTCGCAGCTATTACTCCGTTCCTTCCTCCTCTGCCGTGTCGTCAACCACGTCTACCGCATGGCCACGTACTGTGAAAGTCAACTTCTGGCCTTCTTGCGACTGGAAGCTCACCCGTACGGGCTGACGCTGCCAGGTTGGTGTAGAGCATTCGTAAGCAGCTTTACCGTCATCCTTGACCTCTCCGACAGATTTTTTCAGAATTGGTTTGCGCCGGCCAACCTGAGCCACAATGGCATAAACTGTCTTGCCATCCTCCGACAGTCCACAATAGCTGATGTAGTCCCGATACCAACTCGTGGCCGAGTAGGTTGGATCAAAATTCGGTAGACTAATTTGTGACAGGTGGCCAGTGGCCCGGTCCACGAGCATCCATCCCCCGGACTCCCAATACCAGCGTATTGCCGAACCTCTCTCTTGCGGAAGATCGTCATGGAGACGAAAAGCACTACGCACAGCGAATTGGCGGTCCGTGATGTCGTGAGAAGAACCAACGGTGAAAGCCTTGAGTCGTCCATCCAGGTACAGAGCTCGCACCTTAAGACCTAGCTAGGGGCGTACTTTCGTCGGGTCCAGCATAAGATTTTACAACCATCCATTTCCCAAAGCTGATCACGTGCGGTTTGGGTGCGGCAAAGACTGGGATCAGTAAACTCAACAATATGGCAGGGCAATAGCAAATACGACGCATCGCATAAGCCTAGGGATGCCTTCCCGCTTTGCGCAAGGGCAGGTGACACAAATGTGCGCGTGGTGGTCCTCAAGTGGGAAAACAGCAGAGCTCGCTACTTTCGTGCGAAAGATTGGGGCTGCCGACTCACTTTCATAATTGCCATACGACCGGGTGGCCGTGTGCATGCATGAGGAATGGTCTGTGACAAGCGTGTTTCGCAGGCGGTGTCTGTTGCGCAAAAAGAAAATCCGCTACAATGTCGGAGTAATCGGGCTGTGCCAATGAACTCTCCCCCGCATTCGTGGACAACTGTTTCTTCGAAGTCCCACTCTCAAAAAAGTATGGGCGAACTCCTGTTCCGGCGTCGCGCAGCCAAAATTCTGGTCGTAGACGATAATCAGGATGGCGCTGCGCTGCTCGCTGAATTGCTAATCAGCCGTGGCTATCATGCTGTGCCCGTTCAACATGCAGCCGATGCAGAAAATGAAATCCGCCGCGATCCCCCCGATCTGATCTTATTGGACGTAGTCATGCCCGGGAAGTCAGGTTATGAACTTTGCCGCGAATTGAAAGAAGACCCTGCCACCAGGTTGATTCCAATAGTGATGATCACCGGCCTCACTGACCGACAGGATAAGCTGCGAGGAATCGAGGCGGGAGCTGATGACTTCCTGAACAAACCCATCTTCCCGGAAGAACTCTTTGCCCGCGTGAAATCGCTACTGAAAATAAAGGAGTTCACCGACGAACTGGAGACAGCCGAGTCTGTCCTCTGCACTCTTGGCTTGAGTGTC
>Ga0209471_1000112_pt1 | contig 60927 bp, 40 predicted proteins | sample GraSoiAngelo_128_FD_185885 | JGI IMG/M metagenome (GOLD analysis project Ga0209471, IMG submission 185885) | Grasslands soil microbial communities from the Angelo Coastal Reserve, California, USA - 14_0927_12_20cm (SPAdes) (version 2) | ecosystem: Environmental > Terrestrial > Soil > Grasslands ... | reverse complement strand
GACCAGGACTACCTAAACCGGCATACCGCCGCTTTGAAGATCAAGGAACCGCTGGAATATCCGCTGGTGGTGGACACGGTGATGGCCGCCCTGTTGAACCCCGACGCCAACATCAGCGCCGCGGCGCTGGATACGCTGCGTAAAGTGAAGGGCGTGGAGCAGAGACCCGATTTCCGTGCCGCGATGGAGAAGCTGAAGACTTCCAGCAATCCGCGTCTCAAGCTCATCTGCACCAGCGTGCTGCAAGGAAAGCACCTGAGCGAAGCGTTGAAGGACGTGCAACCCGGCTCCGTGCTCGACTTCCGCTACTTTGTCACCAAGATCGAACCCATCCTGGCCAAACCCGGCGCGGACGGCAAAGCCTGCGTGTTCTGCCATGCCAGCCACGTGATCTTCAAGCTGGCGCCACCCAATGCCGAGGGCGTCTTCTCGGATCAGGACAGCAAAGAAAATTACCGCTACGCGATGCGCGTGGTGGACATCACCAACCCGGACCAGAGTCTGATGCTGATCAAACCCACCCGGCCTACCGACAGCGCCGGCAACGTAGGTGATTACCTGGCGACGCACAACGGCGGCCAGCGCTGGCACGGAAACGAATCCAGCGACCAATACCGGACCATTCTCGAGTGGATCCGCGGTGGCCGCCTGGAAGACGCGAGTCTGCAAAAATAGAAAATCGTTGAGCCGCATCAACCCTGGTGTTCGCGATGAGTGCGTTCTGGAAAGGCAGGGATTGCTGGGGCAGCGTCCATGTGGCACGCCACCGCGGCCTGGAGCACGTTCACCTTGGGTGATAGCGCGGTCAGCGCGACTAATTTGAGCAACTCTCTTCTTTCCATATTTCTCCTCGGACCCTTAAACGCAGCGTCGTCCGTGCGACTCTGCGAACATACTCATCTCGTCGAGACGTCTTACGAGGTCTTTAAAGCCCTCCTCTTCTTCGGTGGTTGTAGCACGGGCTGTAAACATGATCGGTGGCGCCATCCTGGTTAAAAGGCTTCTTCCCCTGGAGTTCATCCAGAGACATACTCACCGAATTTCCCAGGTGACCGTGCAGATAGTGGCCGACCGCGCCGCTGGCCCCCGTCACGAGCGGCATTCTCGCCGAGACCGGTGCCGGCGTTGGCGGTGTCACCAAAAACCTGAAGCGCCACACAGAGAAAGCGGAGTAGAGTCGCGGCCGGCGCCGGTACAATAACGCGGCATACGGGTCCTGTCGGGCTTTTCTTGAGGGAAGTGAGGGAAGTGGAATTTCTTGACAGCAAACTTGGGAGGGCTATATGCTGCGCCACCAGTCGAGGTCAGGGAGGCTGTTGGGAGTCAAATGATGAAGCGCAACGCAATATGGAGATGGGGGCTCGCGAGCGCTCTGTTTGTCTGGATGGGCCAAACGCACATAGCCTACTCGCAAGCCATCACGGGCGATATTCTGGGTACAGTGAAGGACACCACAGGAGCCGTGATCCCGGGAGCAAACGTCACGCTGACGCAAGTGGGGACGGGTCTTACTTTACGCTCTGCGACGACGGACTCGAGTGGCGACTACCTCTTGGCGCAGTTGAAGCCGGGCCATTATCGCATTGACGCTTCGAAGCAGGGCTTCCGAAGCACCACGGTTTCGGATATTGAGCTTCTGGTGGGTCAGAGGCCGCGGGTTGACATTACACTGAACCTCGGCTCGATCGCTCAGGCCGTAGAGGTGCACGCGGGTGGCGTGCAGTTGCTGGAGACGCAGACGTCCTCGATGGGGCAAGTCGTGAGTGAGACAGCGGTAGAAAATTTGCCGCTCATCGATCGCAATTTCATGAACTTAGTGACGTTGGCGGCCGGCGTTGCGCCGATTGGCACAGGCAATTCGCCAGCCTCGTTCTGGACAGGGGCGGGCAGCGGTCAAGTCACGACGAGCGTGGCAGGGACGAGAGAGTCAAATGAGAGCTTTATCGTTGACGGCATCGAATCGCGCAATGCGCGATTTGGCAGTGCCAACCTGCGCCCGTCTCTCGATGCCGTTCAGGAAGTCAAGGTGCAGACCAATAGCTTCTCGGCTGAATATGGCCGCTCCTCGGCGGTAATCAACACGACGCTCCGATCAGGGACAAACAGTTTGCACGGGAGCGTTTATGAATTACTTCAGAATACCGTGCTCAACGCCAACGACTTCTTCTCCAATCTGACTCACCAGCCGCGGCCTGCATTTCAACATAACGATTTCGGCTTCAGCGTTGGCGGTCCGATTGTTTTGCCGGTCCTTTATAACGGCCACGACAAGACGTTCTTTTTCTTTAACTACGAGGGCATCCGGGAGCGTTCCGGTGGGAATTTCACCGCCCTTGTTCCGAGCCGCGCCCAGCTAGCAGGCAATCTGGCCGACAATTCGGCGGGGACGGGAATTTTCCCCACGTCCTCGTCTTTCTGCCAGGCTAACCCAACATCGATAAGTTGCGCGAATGCCATTGACCCAACGACCGGCCAGCCTTTCTCCGGAAATGTTATCCCTGCCAGTCGCCTGGACCTCGTCGCTCAGAAATGGCTTCAGTTTATCCCCGCGCCCAATCTTCCGAGCCCACCCCTTTCGACGACCACGGGTCGGGCCCTATTTAACTACTCGGTTTTCAAAAAAGGCTATAACGACATGAATCAAGTCAACGTCCGGATCGATCATTCGTTGACTTCCAAGGATCAGATTTGGGGCAGCTTTACGCACGATGACCGGCCCCGCTTCAATCCCTCGGCAATGCCCTTGCAAGGGACAATATTTCCCTTGAACGATTATCTCGGGACCATCACCGAGACACACACCTTTTCGCCCACAGTGGTGAATGAAGCGCGCTTCGGCTACAACCGGGGTAGGACATTCCTGGTGTCGGAAGGGGCTTTGGGATCCAACTACGCCCTGAGTGTCTTCGGGTTCCAGAATACGTCTTCCAACCCGTTCGATTTCGGTGTTCCAGACGCAGGCATTGCGGGGTTCAAATCCCCGGGTTCGTTTTCGGAGTCTATCGGGGCACTCGACGAAGATTTCCAATGGGTGGATAACCTCAGCGTCATGCGCGGAAACCACGGCATTAAATTGGGAATTAACTATATCCATGAGAAATTTTTTCAAATTACTGACTTTTCCGGTATCCCAAGCTTTAGCTTTAGCGGCCGCTTTACACAGATTCCCTTCGGCTTGGGGGATTTTCTGTTGGGCGATCCTCAGTCTGCCACCGCTTCCGTAGGGGACTCTTCGCAGCATTTGCGGTCGAATTACTATGCCGGCTTCCTGGAAGACGATTGGCGCGTCCGGCCCAACCTGACGCTGAATCTGGGACTGCGATATGAGTACGGACAACCCCCTTATGACATCCAAAACAAAACGGCGTGGTTCGATCCCGCTGTGCAGCAGGTTGTTTATTCGCGCAGCGGCCAAGTGCGGAACGGCATCGTCGATCCGGACTGGAACAACGTCGCTCCGCGCTTCGGCCTCGCTTACACGCCCTCTTTTTCCAAGAACACGGTCATTCGGGGTGCGTTTGGCATCTTCTATGCCACAGACAATTGGAACGAGCTGCAGTTCCTGGTGATTGCCCCAGACTTCTTCAAGACCCAAACGCTGAATTCCAATCCAACGACCCCCACTATTTCCCTCGGGAATGTCTTTCCTGCCGGCACGCTCGGTGGCGGAACAACAGTTCCCTTTAGCGTTGATAAACGGAATCGCACGCCCTACGTGCAGGAGTGGAACTTCGACGTCCAGCATACCTTTGCCCATGACTGGGTCCTGGACGTCGGCTACATCGGCGATGTAGGTCAAAAGCTTCCTCAGCGACGCAATGAAGACCCGCCAAGCTTCGATCCCACAGGCACCATCCCCATTAGCCAGCGTGTACCTTATCCGCAATTCAGTTGGATACTTTTGACTTACAATGGCGGCTGGTCAAGTTACAACGGGCTGACAACGCGCGTTGAAAAGCGCATTTCAAATGGGTTTTACTTTCTCGGTTCCTATACGTACAGTCGCGCAATCGACCTCGGTGGCACGGACGACTTTTCAGCATCTCAGTGCTGTTTCAAGGTGCTCGACAAGGGCAATTCCGACTACGATGTTCGCCACCGCGCGGTGTCCAGCTACGTCTATGAGTTGCCCTTTGGCCATGGCAAACGATTCCTTGGCAACGCCTCGGCACCACTAAACAAACTCATCGGAGGATGGCAAGCGAACGGCATCACGACGTTCTCCACGGGGCAGTACAAGACGCCCACACTTCCGCAGGACTGGCAGAACTTCGGAGCCTTCAGTACGTCGCGGCCCAATAAGGTCGGCAACCCCTACCCGAGCAACCAAGCTTATACGAACTGGCTTAACATCAACGCCTACGTTTTCCCCGGGTGCCCTAGTTTCCAACCGTGCGCACCGGGACTTCACCTCCAGGGCAATGCGGGGCGGAACAGCCTAGAGATGCCCGGCATCAATAACTGGGACATCGGCCTTCTGAAGGACACATCCATTACTGAGCGGCTGAAAACACAGTTTCGCGCGGAGTTCTTCAATGCCTGGAACCATACCCAGTTTGGCGACGCAGCTACCTCGCTTTCCCCGGGTTCCTTCGGCGTGATCAGCAGTCTCCGAGTGCCCGCAAGACGGATGCAGTTCGCCGTTAGAATTCTTTGGTAACACTCCTCGAGCTGGTTTCACGGAAGGCGACGCCGGACATTGCGAACTTGACTTTCGATTTTCAAGGCCCCGGGGTGCCGAACATCATCAAGGCATAATTCCAAGGGGGCGTTCGTCAGCGCGGCTTTCACCACTCGACGGAAACACACGGTACAACCAAGAGGAATATGCGCGGTGCGGTGCGCGTTCCCTTCCACGAAGAGTTCGCCTGATGCTTCAGTGTGCTCATACGGCCCCCTTCTGGCGGGAGGCAGACGGTGGATCGCAGAACGTTCCTGGAGGGAGAGCACTCGTGTCGCAGCGCGCTTTCGCACGCGAGGACAGGGTCATAGAACGTCCTGGAACTCCCAAAGTTTGCCCAGGATTAGGCAAAGATTTTAATCTTTGTGGAAGTATTGGCCAGCATCTCTTGCTCATTTACCGGAACTATCAGCAGCCAGAACAAGCGGGATATTTGCTGACTCCCAAGTGAAACGTTCAGGCTCGTCAGGCGATCGCCGCTCCTCAGGGAAAGACATGTCGAAGGTGGCCAGAGGCGTGCCTCAGCTCAATTCAGATATCGCCAGGGCCCGAAATCCATTGACGATGGGAAAGCTGTTCGGCGTTCGAGAAACAACCGCTCCACCGATGACGCTCGCTTTGCCCAGTGTCTTTCGCATGAAATCTAGATTCACGACGTCGCTTTCGGCGGGCAATTCGGTCCACTTCGCTTCAAAGAGTTCCAATCGCCCGCCGACATCGACTACGAAGTCCACTTCACGCGTACGATCACGCCAAAAGAACAAACTTCCTGCGCGTCCCGCTCGGCGTTCGCGGCTACGCAACTGGGCGAAGACAAATGTTTCCCAGATCGCGCCCGCCGCCGGTGATTGGTGAAGGGCATCTTCAGAACCAATATTCAACAAAGCACAGAGCAGTCCGGTGTCGGCCAGATAGAGCTTCGGACTCTTCACGATGGACTTTGTGCGGTTCGAGAACCACGGCTCGAGTAGCACTACCTGCCCCGAGGCCTCCAGGGTCGACAGCCAATGATTCGCTGTGGAAGGGGCAATACCCACATCACGTGCCAGATCAGCCTTGTTCAGCAAGTTGGCAGAGCGCAGGGCGCAGGCACGCAAAAACCGCTCAAAGTCCCTGAGATTGCCGACGTTGGCCAATGATCGAACGTCGCGCTGGAGATAGGTTGCAAGATAGGAGTTGTAAAAGGTCGTGTGGTCGATGTCTGCGTTGGCGTGTAGTTCCGGAAAACCGCCGCGAACGATGGCCGCCTCTAGCTTCGTTTGCGGCAGGGCGGCCCGAATCTCGGCCAGCGAAAGGGTCTCTAGTTCAAGGATGTCCGCCCGTCCAGCCAAGGATTCCGAGACGCTCTTCATTAAGGTGAATTTTTGTGAGCCTGTGAGCAGGAACTGCCCGTTGCTTGCGCGGCTGGCGTCCACGGCTACTTTGAGATGCCGGAATAAGCCTGGTGCGTATTGCACCTCATCAATGATTGCCGGGGCGGGATGGCGGCGAAGAAAATTATCGGGTTCCTTCTCGGCCTGTTCCGCTTCGGTCGGGAGATCCAGCGAGACAAACGCGTAATTAGGAAACAGCCGCAGAAGGGTAGAGGTCTTTCCGGTCTGACGAGCCCCTGTGAGCACTATGACCGGACGCGTTCGTGCCGATCGCTGCAGTTTGGGCTCTACATCGCGTGTAATCCACATGGTTATAAAATGCGATAAAATCGAATATATCGCAAGCCCAGTGAGAAGAGCCATTGCCGGAAAGGTGGGTCCTGGTTAAAGACCGATGCACCAGTGCGTTTAGTCCGTGGGTTACATTCGCGACTTACAGGATTCACCTGATTGACGGCTTACTCCGCAACCTATTATAGGGGCTGCGGTGTGTTGGTTTGTTCCTCCGTCAGGCTGTCGAGGCGGCTTGAGCGTAAGTAGCGATCGCCTAGCCGATGAGGTTAATGCTGGGCTGGGCTTAGCCTTTTGTTTCGAGCGTGGTGTTTGGGGTCACGGATTTTAAGTGCTACAAAAGCGAGGTCGCCATGAAAAAACGGACCTTGACGTTCCTCCTACTCACTCTGCTCTCCTCCCCCGTAGTCTTCGCCCAAAGTTATCGGGGCCAGATTCAGGGTCAGGTCACAGACCAAAGCGGTGCTGTCGTTGCGGGCGCGAATGTAACGCTGCGCAACGTCAACACCGGCATACAGACCACGCGGCCTTCGAGCAGTGCCGGAGTGTATCTCTTCGAGTTGCTCGATCCCGGCGTTTACACCATTACGATCGAGGCGGCAGGATTCCGCAAATTCATCCAAGAAAACATTATTCTTCAGGCCAGCAACACCATCACGGTGAATGCGACCCTTCGGCCCGGTGAAGTGCAGCAAAGCATCACGGTGACGGAAACTCCAGCGACTGTTCAGCTCACCACCAGCAGTCAGAACATCACTCTAAATTCCACCCTCGCAACCGAAACACCTCGCTACGACCGCAACCCGTTCAAGCTGACGCTGCTCGCTCCCGAGGCCATCAATACGCGCGGCGAAATGTTGCCCTTCCTCTCGTGGTCTGCCAACAGCGTGGATTTGGGCGGAGGAACGAACCTGAAGAACGATATTCAGGTTGACGGCAGCCCGGTGGGGCTGGGCCACAAGTTTAGCTACCCTCCCAACATGGACGCTGTAGAGTCGGTGAACGTTTCCCAGAACAGTACGGACGCTGAATTTGGCCACAGCGCCGGTGGCGAGATTACCTTGACGACCAAGTCTGGCAGCAATGCGTGGCACGGCTCGACGTATTACTTGGGACGCTATCCCTGGCTGAACGCGATCGCCAACAGGACCACACTAGGCACCAATTCGACGCGCCAAAACATGATCGGGGGCACGCTGGGCAACCCCATCTTCAAAAACAAACTCTTCAACTTCGTGTCCATCGAATATTGGAAAGTAGGAGTGCCAGGAAGCTTTGTGACGACTGTGCCCACGGCTGCAGAACGAAGCGGCGACTTCTCCCACACCTACAACGTCGATGGGAGCCTAAGGACGGTATACGACCCGTGGACCACCACCACGGATCCAAACACCGGTACCGTCACGCGCCAACCTTTTTCCGGGAACATTATTCCGGCCAATCGCCTCGACCCCCTTGCCGTCCAGCTGATGAACGCGATGTGGGCCCCGAACAATCCTGGGGACAACATTACCGGCGTGAATAATTTTAAGAAGAGCTACACGGATGCCTGGAACTACTGGAACTGGTCTGACCGCGTGGATTACAACATCACTGATAAGTGGAAGTTATGGGGCCGTGCCAGCGGTTACCATACGACCGACATCTATTCGAACCCGACGCCGAATAATTCCGACCTGTACGTGCCCACTGGCACCTACCGCACAGCGCAACAATATGCGGGGGATGTCGTTTGGACGGTGAATCCAAAAACGATCGTGGACTTTCAAGCCAGTTACCACAACGTGGTAGACGCCTATGTTTCCACTCCCATGCCAGCGCCGGGCTGGGCCTCGCTCTGGCCCAATAATTCTTGGTACGTGCCCTATCAGCAGGCTTCAACTTTCGTGCCCATCTACTTTCCGGATTTCAGTGTTGGCGGTAACACTTTCGGGGGACGCGGTTTCTACTGGAACCAGAGGCCTGAGGGCGAGGATTTTAGCGCCAAGTATTCTCATCAGTTGGGCTCGAGCTTCCTGAAGGCCGGTCTCCAGTGGCACCATGCTTATGGCCCCGTCTACGTGTCAAACACCTCCGTTTTCAATTTTCCCTCGGACACCACCGCAAATTCGTACATAAGTCCAGATACCAAACATACTGGAGACCCGTTCGGCACCTTCCTGCTAGGCGCGCTCGACGGTTCTTCTGAGATGATCGGAGGGCCAGCTCCGGACCCGCACACCACCAGTTACGGCTTCTGGGTTCAGTACGATTGGCGAGTGAACAACAGGCTCACCCTGAACTTCGGTTTACGCGACGAGTACGAAAAACCCTGGTCTGATCCGAACCACACGCTTTCTCGCGGCCTAGACTTGTCTCAGCCTACGCCCGCAATGCAAGCGAACCCGCCGCAGATGCCCGCGCAGGCCCTGCAATTTGTGGGTAACAATTTCTATCGCTGGTACGGGATGTGGCAGTGGACCGACAACAACCATCCGGGAATGTGGGATCCGCCCCTCTTTGCGCTGGCGCCGCGTGCAGGTTTGGCCTTGCGCATCAATGACAAAACGGCTTTCCGCTTCGGGTATGCGCGTTTTGTCATCCCGACCGAGTTCAATTTCACAGCGGCTCCGCTGCTTGGCTTCGAGGATATCAACTTCCTGGAACCTCCCTTCTACGGCATGACGAGTTATCAAAATACTGCGCCGCTGCTTCAGGGGGTGCCGCAGGAGACCATCTCGAATCCCTATCCGGCTAGCAATCCCCTCGTGCCCATCTCAGGTACAGCCGCTGGACCGGACGTGGGACGAGGCAATCCGAGCGGCCTCCTTTGGTACCCGCACAATTTTCAGAAGGCCTGGAATGACCGCTTCAATTTCAATTTCCAGCGCCAGTTGCCTGGGCAGATTCTGGCTTCCGCTACTTGGTTCATGAACCTTGGTCGTCAACACTACACGAGGGAATTGAACGCCATTGACCCGCGCTTGCAAGAGCAGTATCAAACTGCGCTCAGCGTGACGGTTCCCAATCCTTTTCACAATTATCTAAATCCCATTGTATTCCCGGGGCCTTTGCGGAACCAACCCACCGTGTCTTTGGGCTCGCTGCTGGTACCCTATCCGCAGTACGGCCCGCTCTTCGAGATCGGCGATTGTTGCGCACTCGAGCATTACAACCAAATCCAGATTCAGTTGCAGAAGCCTTTCAGCCGCGGGCTTAACTTCCTTTTTGGCTATGTCTATACGCGGGAGCGCCAGCAGATTAACAACTTCAACGATGCCACTTACTATTTCAACCAATTCCAATGGCAGGACAGCAACCAGCCGCACCACCGCCTCAGCGCGGCAGGTACTTATGAATTTCCCTTTGGGCGAGGTCACCGCTTTCTGAACTCCTCTAGGGCCGATGCCATCGCGGGCGGATGGAGATTCACGCCTGTATGGCAATACATCTCCGGCGACTTTCCCCGGTTTGGGAATATGATCGTGTCCGGCAACCCTTGCATTTCAAACCCCACGCCGCAGCATTGGTTCAATACGGCCGTATTTCAACAGATACCTAAAGACACATACGTGCTGCGCCAGAATCCTTTGCAATTCTCGTGTTTGACCGGCCCCCATTTCTGGAATCTGGACGCCAGTTTGGCAAAAGAATTCCACATCACCGAGCGATTCAACGGCCAGCTCAAGGTGACCGCTTACAATGCTCTCAACAATCTCAACCGAGGCGACCCCGACACGAATGTTAACTCCTCGACGTTCGGCGAAGCCCTGTATCAAGGCTCGCCAGGAGGCGCTTTCGGCGGGCAGGGGGCCTACGAATACGTCAGCGGCCGTCAGGTCGAGTTAGGATTCAAGATCTTTTGGTAAGCCCGCAGCGCCGTCGCCGTTTGCCCACGACATGAAAAATCGTCTGCTTTTTGTGTGAGAATCAATCTAGCAAGACGCCCAGCTCACGAGCAGTTACGGATGGACAGTGTGGACAGGCGCAGCTTTTTGGGCTTGTTGGCTTGGCCAGTCCTTGGCGTTAGCGGTCAGCAAAGGGCGACGAGCAGCCAGGGAATGTCATCTCGCGGCGTCCCACCGAGCCCCCGCGGTAAGCCTTCGGGGATTCCCTTCCATGCCCGCTTTACGGACATAGCCGATCGGGCCGGATTGAAAGAACCTGTGGTGAGCGGCCACACGAACCGTGCCGATTACATCATTGAGTCCATGACCGGCGGCGCCGCGTTTTTCGACTACGACAACGATGGATGGCTCGATGCTCTGATACTTTCAGGGTCCCGGCAAGACGATCCGCCGGCAACAGCAACATATCGCCTCTACAAGAATAACCGAGACGGCACTTTTTCCGATGTCACAGAAAAAGCAGGACTGTTCCACACAGGGTTCGCCTACGGCGTCACGGTGGGAGACTATAACAACGATGGCTTCGAAGACTTGTTCATCACTTATTGGGGCCAGAACGCGCTCTATCGCAACAACGGAAATGGAACTTTCACGGATGTCACGAAGGAAGCCGGGCTGCTCAGCGCCCAGCCGCGCTTCGGAACCGGCTGCGCGTTTCTTGATTACGACCGGGATGGCCACCTCGACCTTTTTGTATCAAACTACGTGAAATTCGACATTTCAGTGCCTCGTCCCGGGGAACCGGGCAGTTGCCACTACCAAGGTGTCCCTGTGTTTTGTGGACCACGCGGACTGCCTTACGGGCACCACAGTCTCTATCACAACAATGGCGACGGCACCTTCACGGATGTCACTGCTTCATCCGGCATCGGCAAAGCGGAGGGAGGCTACGGCCTGACGGTAGTCTCCGCCGATTTTGACAATGACGGTTGGCCCGATATCTATGTGGCCTGCGATTCCACGCCGAGTTTGCTGTTCCGCAACAATCATGATGGAACGTTCAGCGAACAGGGTCTCGAGCGGGGCGTGGCTCTCAGCAACGACGGGATGGAGCAGGCTGGCATGGGCGTGGCGGTCGGCGATTTCATGCTGAATGGTTGCCTCGACATCATCAAGACGCACTTTTCGGAAGATACATTGGGCGTATATCGGAATGATGGCAGCGGTATCTTCTGGGACGTCTCGCGCAACGCGGGGTTAGCCGTCGAAACCCGCTACGTCGAATGGGGCGTCGGTCTCGTGGACCTCGACAACGATGGCAAACCCGATATTTTCGCCGTTACGGGCGGCGTCTACCCCGAACTACGCGACGGCTACAAGACGCCTCGCGTCATTTTTCGCAACCTGGGCAAGGGGCAATTCGAGCAGGTGCTCGGCCAGGGGCCGGCTGTGGATGCCCCGCATGCCAGTCGTGGCTGTGCTTTCGGCGACTTCGATAACGACGGCGACGTGGACATCCTCATTGTGAATCAGAATGAGCCGCCCTCGCTGCTTCGCAACGACGTGACGGGTGGCAACCACTGGATCAAAATCAAATTGGTCGGTACCAAGTCAAATCGCAGCGCCATTGGCGCTTGCGTTATAGCGAGGTACGGAGACAATGTACAAGCACAGGAGGTCTTGAGCCAGTCGTCGTACCTCTCCGCGAACGATAGCCGGCTGCACTTCGGGCTCGGCCCGGCGACCACAGTAAACCTCGAGATTCGCTGGCCGTCGGGGCAAAGCGAAAAATTGACCGCGGTCGCGGCCGATCAACTCGTTTTCGTGACGGAGGGTTCGGGAATTACGGAAAAGCGGAAGCTGGCGGCATCATGATGCTGCGGGTCCTATCTTCACTGTTTTGCTCCTCGCTGCTTTGCGCTTCTCTGCTGTTTGCGCAGCAACCTCGGTTGGAACATGCCTGGGACTTGCTGGCTAAGGGCCAGCGCTCGGAAGCCGTTCATTTCCTGCACGACTTGATCAAGGCCAATCCCCGCGATGCCAACGCGCATCTGCTGTTGGGAAGCGTGCTCATGGAGCAGGGAGAACGTTCCGAATCGATTGCCCAACTCACCGAGGCTGTTCGATTGCTTCCGAATTCCGCGCGGGCGCAGAATGCGCTCGGCGAGGCCTTCAGCAAGTTTGGTGATTTGGACGCCGCGCGCAAAGCGTTCGAAAAGGCTGCGGAGCTTGACCCGCGCTACGCGCCCGCGCAAGTGAACCTCGGCCGAGCGCTCGTCGAGTCCGGCCAGTTCTCGCAAGCGTCCCCCCACCTTGATCGTGCCATCCAGCTCCTGGGACAGCGCCCGGACGCGGCTTATCCGCACTATCTTCGCGCGAAAATATATAGCGAGGGCCGTCAAGTCGAAAGGGCCGCCGCGGAATTGCGGCGGGCCATATCGTTGCAGCCTGACTTCGCTGAGGCGTGGTCCGATCTCGGAAGCGCGCGAAAGATTTTGTTGGACGACGCCGGGGCGCTCGCGGCTTTTGAAAAAGCTGTGCGCTTTGCGCCCAATGACCCCGTTGCCCGAGAGCGCCTCGGTTCGGAACTTCTCAGCCAAGGGAACGCGCAAGAGGCCGTACCACATTTAGAAGAAGCTGTGCGTCTCGATGGGCAAAACCAAACGGCGCTGTATAACCTGCAACGCGCCCTCCTCATTGACGGTCATTCCGAAGAAGCCGCAACTATAAAGATGAAACTCACCGCATTGTTACGCGAAAAAGATCAAGCCGATCAGCGCGCCGTGTTGGCCATCCAACTGAACAATCAAGGCGCCGCCCTCGAGAAAGCCGGCAAACTGCCGGAGGCTCTTGAAAAGTATCAGACGGCGACGCAACTCGACCCGGATCACATTGGGATACGCTTAAACCTTGCGGCCGCCCTGCTTCGACTCGGTCAATGGAGCCAAGGCATCGCCGAATTGCGCGAGGTCTTGCGCCGCGACCCCGAGAACCCGGACGCAAAGAAAGCTCTAGATCAAGCCCTCGCCCAAGGGCCTTCCAAAGCTCCTTGGTAGACGGCGCTAATCACTATAGAGAAAGAGCGGTGGCTTGCGCTGGTCGCAATAAGGACGGATCGGGCATTCTTATAGGTGCGGTTCTTGTTCCACCAAATGCCACCGCTGCAACTGCTGTCCCAGCCGGTGGTCATGTCCGCAAAGATCCGTTCCGCCATGTTCAGGTACTGAGCACTGTTCGTTTCGTCGTAGGCCGCGATCCAAGCGAGCGCCCACCAGCCCTCATCGTCGTAATAGTTGTTGAGGAATCCTCCGCCGCCGCCCCTTCTGCAACAAGAGCTCGAACTCTGTCGAGACACGAGCGCGCCGAAACTCATAGGGAAAAGCCGGCGGGCCCCTCACTCACAAGGGAGCGTCCGCGGCTCCACTGCTTCAGAGTGGATGTGGTGGCGCATGAATTGGAATCACCTCCCGCCGATTCCGCCGATAGAAGCGAAAGTCGCTGTCCACGGTGATAACAACGTGCCGGGGATAGAGTTCGCTCATTCGTATCAAACAGAGATCGGCCAGATCTGGACTGCGGTCACCGTAGCGCCGGGCGAGTTCTGCCAGCGGCGGGATGTTGCGATTGCAGTCAAAGGCCAAGCGCAGCATCTCATCCTGCAGCAGAGCGAGGACGTAGGAACTGGATTCAAGTTGAAAGGCAGCTTCAGCCAAAACCGCTTCGCATGTCAGCAAGGGTTCGGTGATTCGCTTTGCCACATCGACGGCCCAAACATGGTGCTGGTCGTTCCGTCTGGCGAATGCCACGATGAACCCGGTATCTGCAATGCCTCTCATGAGCGGGAAAATCCCTTGCGAGAAGAAACATCCGGCGGCCCGCCGGTGATCGCTCCCGCATGGCGAAGGAAAGGCTGTTTTCCTCCCTTGGCCTTGGCAGTTTCCAGTTGCTCACGAATGAGGCGCCCGACGGGGATACCCGTGCGGCGCGAAGTCTCTTTCAGCCAATCAACAAGCTCATCTGTAAGACGAATTGTGAGTGTATGACTCATATGTGAGGATTGTAACACGTGCGACAAAATTTGAAAAAGAGCTGCTCTGGTTCAAACTGTTTGGTCGGCCCGGTTGACTCTTTTCTCGGGGTTATCTGCCATCATGTTCCTACTGTTGCTGGTTCTCTTCTGGGAGCACAATCAGTCCGCCTACAAGCGTCGGTATTCTCAGTGGGAAGGCTCGTTCCTCTGCCAACGCTGTGGCACTTTAACGGAGCAGGAATTTTAGCGCTCCGAAATCAGCAACCTGGGCAAGCCTCATTACTACCGCTCGGTGGACGTCAATTTATCGTGGCGCCCTCGATTACGTTATCCGAGCCCGAAGAGGAATCCAGCCCACGACCTGCGCCGCCCCACTCGCGATATCTCCATTTCCTCGATCACCGGATGGCAGCCCCTCGATCTAATCAGTCCCTGTTTGCGCTTGATCGGGGCGAGGGTGTTGTATATAATTGTTATACACATGAAAGCCTGGATGGAATGCACCGGGTTTGAATGGGACGACGGCAACAGCGCTAAGAACTGGGAAAAACATGGAGTTGCAGATTTTGAGGCTGAAGAGATTTTCTTCAATCGCCCATTCATCGTGCGGCACGATGCCGCCCATTCGTCGGACGAGGAAAACCGCTGGCGTGCTTTCGGTCGGACCGACAAGGGCCGGTACTTATTCGTTGCCTTCACCGTACGACGCACGCTAATCCGAGTGATCTCAGCGCGCGTGATGACACGCCGAGAGCGGAGGTTTTATGAGAGCTACGAAAAGAGTGAAGAAGCTTAAACCGCTTCCGGTTTTCAAGTCGGAGGAAGAAGAAAGAGAGTTTTGGGCTACCCATGATTCCATGGACTATGTCGATTGGTCGAAGGCCGAACGTGTTGTATTTCCTAACCTAAAGCCCACCGCTAGAACGATTTCGTTGCGGCTGCCGGAGACTATGATTGGAAATTTGAAACTGCTTGCCAACAAACGCGATGTTCCGTACCAATCGCTCCTCAAGACATTTCTCGCCGACCGGCTAAAACAGGAAATGCGTTGACGTAGTCCTCGACGACCCACGATTGAGCTATGGCGCGAACCACCGTTCGTCGCCGAGATGCCCGCGGAAATGGCAGACGTAGAGTACTTTAAGTCTAGTTTTCCGAAGAGCACTTCTGGCTGGCCTTCTCCGATGGCTTCCGATTGGGTGGCGAGTTCTCTCGGCCCCGATGCTCGTGGGATAGGATACATGCTGCGCGTAGGAAACTTGAGTATCCCACTCGTGAGCGGTTTGCTCGGCGCTTTCTTACGTTGCTGAAACAGATGCCTTAACCGAGGAAGAGGATTTTCAAGGCATGGGGCTATTCGTCCGATGTGTATTCTTGGGGTTACCGGTTGGAAGAGGCAGCGCGAGAGACGCCGAACGCTGCCAGGTTTCGCGCTCCCCCCAGCCTGTCCGTGCGGATGAGGCCAATCTCCCAACCTGGAGGTGGATAGTTCCCTCTTAATTAAAGCGCAGCTGTTCGAATTTCTACGTTTTTCAAGTGCGTGGTGACACTATTGCTGCTGGTTCTCTTCCAGAACCACAATCAGTCCGCCTACAAGCGTCGGTATTCTCAGTGGGAAGGCTCGTTCCTCTGCCAACGCTGTGGCACTTTAACGGAACAAGAATTTTAGCGCCCCAGCTTCTCTCCAAAAAAACAGCCATCCTGCAGCTCCCCGCATATATGGATCTGAACATCAAGAACAAACTCAGTGTTGTAATACAAATCGGCCGTTTCGGGCTATATGACGATTTAGCCTGCGAGCCACTAGCCACCAGCTACTCGTCACTTAAAACTGAAGTTTGTGTGCCAGCTGAAACGTCCGCGCTCCTCCAATGACCGAGCCATGGCACTCCCGTGCTATACTCGCTCCAGATGGAGACTAAGCATGGCTTCGGTCGGTGATGTCATCGTCAAGAACCCGAATATCCTTCACGGCACACCCGTATTCCGGGGCACGCGGGTCCCCTTTCAGGCTCTCCTGGACTACCTCAAAGCAGGAGACTCTCTGGACGAAATTCCTCGAGGATTTTCCCTCGGTCAGCCGCCAAGACGCCATCACCGCGCTTGAGGACGCCAAGGCCGCACTTGTCGGCCAGCTTGGATGAAGATCCTTCTTGACGAATGTGTTCCCCAGCGTCTGCGGAATCACTTGCCCGGTCATGAGTGCCAATCCGCTCGATACGCTGGTTTCGGAGGACTCGAGAACGGCGATCTCCTGACAGCCGCAGAAGCCGCCAAATTCGATGTGTTGCTCACTGTGGATCGCGGCTTTGAATACGAGCAGAATTTAGGCGGGCGACAAATCGCTATCCTTATTGGATGTAGCGCCTACACCCAGCCTGCTTCCCTGCGACAACCCGGAACAACCGCTCAGCAACAGAAACAAAGTGGGCGGGAGCCCTGCTCATCGCCATGCCGGATCCCGAGTCGGTTTCGATCACATACAGGTTGGGGCTGCCTCGGATGGTTCATTTCGGCAGGTCCAGAATCACCACGCGCGGGCGATAAATATTCATATTGGCAATGGTTTTCGCGAGAACCATCGAATTGCACGCATAAGTCAATGCGATCTTGCTTTCCGAGAATTCGGTGTGTTCCTTTACCGCATAACAAAAGGTGTCTTTGTCGTAGCCCGAGCGGTCGCGCTTCATTTCTGGGAACTCGTAGATCGTGCGCGGCGCGGACCATGGCCCGACCGGAGAGTCCGCGGTCCTCGCAACTGCGCGCGGCGAAGGAAATTCAGGACCGGTTGAAATCGCCAACCACTTCTTCATCGGAGGGTGGTAGCGAACCGACATTTCGCTGATGGGTTGGTCGATCACCTTCTTGGCGTCCGGGCCCGCCAGTCCCACCGTCCAGCGATTGTCGTTTCTGAGATACTCCCAGCTGCCAGACGGGTTGGCCATCTTGCCTTGTGGCGTTCGCATGACGGCCATAAATCCCTTGCCTTCTCCCTCACTGACTTGCGTATACCAGATCAGGTATTTTCCTTCAGGCACGAGCGAAACACCGGCCCAAAGCCGCGCGTCGGTAAGGTCCTGGACGGCGATCTCCCAACTGTCGGGTGATGCCTGGGCGTTGCCGATTGTCGCTAGCTTCGTACCAACAATTTCGAATCCGAAGGCGTCGCCGGGGCCCGCTCCGGGCTTATTGCGCACTGCCAGCAGACAAATAGAAAGCCTTGCATCCTGCAGGAATCCATCGAGCGGCCAGTACCATAGCTCGTCTGTCCCCGTGTCAAAAAACGAGCGCGGCTTGAGATCGGTTGCCTTCTGCCAGAAGTACTGCATCTCGCAAGGTGAACCCGTTTTGCACCGGGAAAGGCCGATGCTGTTCCGAACCATGGTTTTCGATTCGCTGCGCAGTTTCGTTCCACGATCTCCCACGAATGTGTCACCAAAAAACCAAAGGCTTGTCGTGGGCGTAAGCGGGAGCGAATACGCATCGTCGGCGCCCAACCAGCCGTCGGTGTAGCTGAATTCAGGCAGAGGGCGAAGTAAACCGGCATCGTGGGCAGCTGTCTTGGAAGACGAAGCTGGCATCCAGCCCAAAAGTACCGACAGGGAGATAAGCAGAAGTGTGAACTGTTTCACGGCATAGGCATTTCGCGCCGTACGTTCACTCGGGCACATTCGCCAGGAGCTCATTTCAGTCCGGCAATCTTCACTCGAATGAATTTAGGTGTCCGCGTAAGAATCCGGTGTGCCGGTTCCGGCAGTGACGGTACGGGTTTGGGCCGTCAACCCAGCCGGAGCATACACGACGAACGTGCAGGTCAGGAGAAACCCGAGCGAGACGCGGTAGAGCGGCATGAAGTGGGTCTTTCTCATGGCCCCTCCTGTAAATGCCATCCAGGCCTTCGCGAGAACTGACCGGTCGGAACGAAAGGCTACCAACGCTCCAGATCATAGGTCAAGCCAACCATGATTGTTTACCTAAGATTAGATCATAATCGGGATAGAAGAGGAGCTAAGCGACCAGAATTATGATCTAATCAGGTCACGTTGTTCGCGGCCTGTTAATCCGTTGGGGGCAGCTGTGAGAGAGGAAGGCGTTTCATCACAAAAGGCGTGGAGTCGCAGGTCTTTTTTGAAGGTTGGTGCGGTCGCCGGTGTCGTTCCCAGGCTAATGCATTTTCCTACGACCGCGGCCGGCCCTCCATCCCCTAGGCGCCTGCCTCCGGTCCCGGTCGTGGAGGACCTTCGCGGAGACCGGCTCGTTCATAAGCTCAGAGACCTCTATTGTTCGCCCGCCGCGCAAAACGAATTTGGATATGTCCAGGCGGCAAAATCGGTGTCGGGAATTACAGCCCTTTCCTTGCCACCATTCGGATGTTGTGGAGTACCGGACACGCCCTGGAGCCCGGGATTTCTCCTTTCGTGCGAACTATTCGTGAATGGCCGAATCCTTCTCTCGTATCCCGATGGCGGTGATGAGATCGCTTTCACCTGGTATCCGCACCGGATCGTGCGTGAGACCCAAGCGGATGGTCTGAAGTTCTCCACCGAGACGTTCATGCCCGCGAAAAGGCGGGCGGCTGCGGAGGTCATTCGAATCACAAATCTGGGCGGTACAGCGCGAACGATCTCCTTGGGTTTTGATATGCGCGCCGCCGTCGCTAAGAAGACGACCTCGTGGCTCACCTATTCGCCCGGTGAGGCGGACAATCGCATTCACTGGGATGCTTCCCGCCGGTGTCTGATCTTTGAGGCTCAGCACAGTCAAGCCATTTCCGTGCAAGGCATTCTCCCTAAGGCCAACCGCCTCGATTCAGGGCGGATGCTGGTTCTCGAAGTGTCGCTTGGTCCTCGAGAAACGAAGGAAGTGACCTACGTGAACGCGGTCGACGCCGAACAGCAAGCGGCACTTGCGACGTATGACCATCTGCAGGCGAATTTTGCGCAGGTCCTCGAAGAGAATGCTCAGGCGTTCAATAGCTTGCTGCGCTCCGCCGTTACTCCCGGCAATGCGGATTTTTCGGGCCATCTTCCACAACTGGAAACCGATGATGAATCCCTTTGGAAACTTTATCAGGCGGGATTCAGAAACCTGATCTTCGCACGCCGAGCTTCTCCGGATTCGAGGTATGGGACTACCTACCTCACCCTGGGCGGCCGCGTGTTGCCTACTCTGAGCTTTCCCTGGGATACCTCTTTGACTTCCCTGAGCCTGGCCTTGCTTGATCCGGAAGCACTGCGCCGGCTCGTTGAGGCCTGGTTCCTCGAGGACATGCACCATCATCTCGCCACAGACTATGTCACCGGAGAGGGAGTCGGACCGTGGTATGCCGTCAATGACATGGCCATCGTGCGCTGCGCACAGAACTATCTGCGTGTGACCGGCGATTTCGCTTGGCTCGATAAGCGCATCGATAATAAAACGGCGCTCGATTATCTCGTATTTCACGCAACGTATTGGAAACAACTCGACAGCGCTTCTCATGGCCTGGGCGACTACGGCAAACTCGAGAATCTCTTGGAAGTTGTCAGCACGTATCTACACGAGGTCGCCGGCATGAACGCCGGCAATGTTTCTTCGATGCGCTTCGTCGCGGACTTGCTCGAGCGGCGCGGTGATTCCTTTCAGGCATCCCGGCTTCGCGTCGAGGCGAACGAGCTGGCTAAACGAATCAACCAGAAACTCTACGTTGCCGGAAAAGGCTGGTGGAAGTGCGGGCAGCCAGAGGGCTCCTTTGTCGAAGTCCGACACTGTTATGATTTCCTTTCCGTGCTAGACAATATGTTTGAAGATCTGAGCGATACCCAGAAGGAAGAAATGAGCCGGTTCTTCTGGAGAGAACTCCACAGTGATTGTTGGATGCGAGCACTTTCACCGGATGACGTGGACGCGACCTGGAATATCCGTCCAGACCACAGCTGGCTGGGAGCCTATTCCGCGTGGCCGCCAGTCACAGCGAAAGGGCTTTACAAAACGGATTCTTCCGCGCGCGTGTCGGTTTGGGTGAAAAACCTGGCCGCGGCGGGGAACCAAGGTCCCATCGGACAGGCCCATTTTGTTGAAACAGCCTTCCCGCCAGAACAGGGAGCCGCCTACAAATGTCCGACCGATGCACCCTACCTCAATGATTGGTGCTGCATCTCGGGAGGAGGATTCACGGACCTTGTGATCGATACGCTCTTCGGGGCGGAGTTGACCTTGTTTGAGGGAATTAAAGTGCACTCGCGGCTTGCGGACTTTGATCCACGGGCGCGCCTTGTCAACCTGCGCCATCAAGCGAAGAACTATGTGATTTCGTCGAACGAAGCAAGGCTTTCTGGAAACTGAGGAGAAAGCACGTTGAGGGCTTTGGCGATTGATCTGGGCGGCACCCACGCCACGTGCGGCATCGTCGAAGACCGGACGATCTTGGCGCAAGAAGCCATTGCTGCGGATTGTGTCGAAGGCCTCGCGGCGTTGCTGCCCTCTATCCAGGATACTTTGCGCAAGCTTGCAAAAGAAAACGGGCTCTCCCTCAAGAGCTGCGAGGGTGTGGTCGCGGGATTCCCTGGGCTTGTGGATACCCGCGCGGCACGAGTGCTCTCGACAAACGCAAAGTATGAGGATGCTCCAGGACTCGATCTCGCCGCTTGGGGGCGCCAGGCTCTCGGTCTCCCGCTCACGATTGAGAACGACGCGCGCATGGCATTGCTCGGGGAAACCTACGCCGGAGCCGCCCGGGGTTTCACCGAGGTCGTCATGATAACGCTGGGCACGGGTATAGGCGGCGTGGCGATGATCGAAGGAAAACTGCTTCGGGGAAAGCACGCGCAGGCTGGCTGTTTAGGAGGCCATATCCCTGTTCTCTTTACTGGACGCCGCTGCACCTGCGGTGCGATTGGATGCGCGGAAGCGGAAGCGGCAGGCTGGTCGCTTCCGCTGATTCTAAAAGAATGGCCGGGGGCCTCCAGGAGCGCGCTGTCGAAATACCAAAAAGTCGGATTCAAGGAGCTGTTTAAAGAGGCGGCAGCCGGTGATTCCGTGGCGCTGGCGGTTCGAGATCGATGCCTAGGCGTCTGGTGTGCTGCTGCGATCGCCCTCGTGCATGCCTACGACCCCGAGATCATTGTGCTTGGAGGAGGAGTGATGAAAAGCGCCCTGAGTATTATCCCGATCCTCCAATCTCATGTTGAAAAATACGCGTGGACACCCTGGGGCAAAGTGCAAGTCCGGGCTGCTGAACTGGGTAACAACGCAGCTCTTTTAGGGGCCGTCCCGTTGCTCTCGGAAAAGCGGCGCAGCTAACTTGGACCATTCTTTGGTCCGATCGGTCGAGAGCGGCGCTCTCCTCATCAGACACGCATGACCTGTATTTGCGCTGCTTCGAAAGGGGCAGTCATCTCGTCGGTTGCGCCCGAATCAGTAATCAGAATGTCGAGGTCGGAAGTGGGACAAATGCGCCAACCTGCAACGATGCCGAACTTGCTGTGATCGACGACGGCGATTTTCCTTTTAGCGTGCCTGACCATCGCTGAATTGAGCTGCGCTTCGTCAGGATTGTAGCAACTGACCCCCCATTCCGCGTCGATGCCATCCGCGCCGATAAAAAGCGTGTGGATTTGCAGCCGGCCGAGGCTCTGGGCAGCTGTGGATCCCACCAGCGAAAACCATTCTCCGCGCAAGTGTCCTCCCGTGACGAATACCTCCAAATCCTTGCGTTTGGAAAGCTCCATGGCCACGTTGACCGTGCTTGTCACCACAGTAATTTTCTGATTGAGGGGCAGCCCGCGAATGACTTCCGTGGTGGTGGTCCCGGGAGTCAAGGCGATGACTTCTCCCTCCTTGATTAGCCCGGCTGCCGCCCTTCCAATCCTGCGCTTTTCCTCCGCGTATCTCTTGACCTGCGCTTGAAACGAATGGTCGTTGCGAAATGGCTCGTAGAACAAGGGCTCGATCGAGACAGCGCCGCCGTGCGTGCGGCGGAGCAAGCCTTGTCCTTCCAGGGTGTCCAAATCGCGGCGAATCGTGACAAGCGAAACGTCCAGCTCCTTGCTCAAGCCTTCCACTGATACGGAGCCGGTTTTTTGCAGGGCTTTGAGAATAGCCGCAAGCCGAACCTGCTGCTTATCCGGGCTTTCGGCCTCCCGGTCAACCGAGACGCCCATGTTCCCTAACCCCCTGTCGATCCGGCTTCGTTTGTTCAACTTCAAGTCTCCTCGAGAATGGACGGGCCGTCACAGCCAGAAAACGTTCGCGAATTGCATAGCGTTATATCGCGAATCCCAGAGAAATTCCAAACGCTTCACGCTCGCATTTCAAGACCGAGACAGCTTCGGACAGCAAGAGTCCGCATGTGGAAACGGTTTCCGCGACTACCTCGGGCAGAGTCTGATCGAAAAGTCGCCGGATTTTGGCTCACGGCAAAAACGCGGTTAGAGCCGGTGAAAATGAGAAGGCCTTGACATGATTAGCCATTCCAGATACTTTTCACTTACGATTGTGGCATAAACGAAACTTTTTGCGCTTTCGTTTGATTATATTGGAGCGACTGCGAGTCGCGTATCGAAGGAAAAGGGGCACTTTGCGTGATCGAGCATGGTGCTCGCCAATTTCTTGAAGCTGATGAAAGAGGAAACCTATGTGTTTTATCAAGATACCGTATCTTCCGCTGCAAGCCAGGTGGCCCTCTTGTTTCCGCAGCCGAACGCTACCCAGTTAAACCGCCTGGGGCATCGCTCGGGCAGTTAATGTATCGTTGGCCAGCCTGTGGCGGCCATTGAAAAAGACTCATGCCCAGGAACTCCAATTACGACAAGCATCCTTGCATTCCCATTCATGGGTGCGGCTCAGAGTGCTCGATGGGTTGGCGGGACATTATCTCAAGGCTCCAGGGGACGTTAAGGGAGAACCGCTCCGTCCTCTGCGTAGAGTGCTATCCGGGCGCTTTCGAGAACTCGATCAGAGAGCCGTTAGAAAAAGGGTTGCGACCGGATCGAGTCATCTATTCCCCGGATCTGCTCAAACCCGCCTCCGAGGTCGATAGAATGCTCGAGAACGTGTTGGGCGACGACCCGGTGTTTGGCCGTATGAGTGATGTCACCTTGGAGAATTTCTTCGATGAAGCAAGTCTCGGTTCAGCACGAGCGACGGTTGAAGCGTGGCACAGGGGCTTGCTCCTCGTAGTTGGTGTCGGCGCAGCGCTCGTTTGTCCGAATGCAGACATTCTAGTGTATGCAGACATGGCGCGCTGGGAGATCCAAGGGCGCCAGCGGCGCAATGAGATCTCCAACCTCGGAGCTGACAACCTCACCGAGAGTCCCAGCCTGAAATACAAGCGGGCCTTCTTTGTGGATTGGCGCGCCGCGGACAGGCTAAAAAAAGACCTTCTACCGAAAGCGGATTTTTTGCTGGATACAAATGCCGCGATTCCGAAGTTGGTTAGTGGAAGGGCGGGGCGGGCAGCTTTGAGAACAGTGGCGAAACGTCCCTTCCGTGTAGTCCCCTACTTCGACCCCGGTCCGTGGGGCGGGCACTGGATGGAGGAGGTCTGTGACTTGCCCAACGATGCACCGAATCACGCCTGGTGCTTTGATTGTGTTCCCGAAGAAAACAGTCTGCTGCTTGGCTTTGGCGATGTCCGGATGGAGTTGCCGGCTAGCGACCTCACGTTTTTGCAGCCTCGGGAGCTCCTTGGGGACTTCATCTATTCTCGCTTCGGGACCGAGTTTCCCATCCGTTTCGATTTTCTCGACACCATGGATGGCGGAAATCTATCCTTGCAAGTACACCCGCGCACAGAGTACATCCGCCGGCAATTCGGAATGAACTACACACAGGACGAGAGCTATTACCTGCTGGATGCTGCAGCAGATGGTTGCGTCTATCTCGGCCTCAAGACCGGTATGGACCGCCAGGCCATGATGCGTGAGCTGCGGGCGGCGCAGGAAGGAGGACCACCGTTCCGCGCAGAAGACTACATCAACCGATTTCCCGCCCGGAAGCATGATCACTTTCTCATTCCTGCCGGCACGGTCCATTGCTCGGGCAGGAACAGCATGGTTCTCGAAATCAGCGCGACACCTTACATATTCACATTCAAGCTGTGGGACTGGGGTCGGCTCGGTTTGAATGGCCAGCCGCGACCGATTCATATTGACCACGGAGAAGCAAACATTGCATGGGAAAGAAACACGGAGTGGGTCCGGCGGAGTCTAGTTAACCGCGTAGAGCCGAGGTCAGCCGGCCAAGGGTGGAAGGAAGAACGCACCGGACTTCACGAACTCGAGTTCATCGAGACCCGCAGATGCTGGTTTACCGACGTAGCTCCTCACGATACTCGCGGCACAGTAAACGTACTGAACTTGGTCCAAGGCAGAGAAGCAACTGTTGAAAGTCCAACAGGAGATTTTGACCCATTTGTGGTCCATTACGCGGAGACGTTTATCGTCCCTGCGGCTGTTGGCAGCTACACCATTCGGCCCAGCGGAGAATCGCGCGGATCAAAATGCGCAACCATCAAGGCCTTTGTCCGAGCTTGAATGAGATCGCGTCCGGTGCGCTTGGCGGCATTGAAGCTGTTCAAGGTGGTCTGGCGAAAAGAAAAAGCTCGCCTGTCGACGTCGGCCAGGGATGTTCCCATTGGAGGAGCCATGCATTTACCCCTCTCGGGCACGGGGTCAAACACCTTTACCTCAAAATCGCAATCTTTGGGCTACGTCACACTGTTGGCAGCCATCACCGCTATCTCCGGCTTTCTTTTTGGATTCGACACCGCGGTGATTAACGGAGTCCTGCTGCTTCTCCGGCGCCAGTTCGCGCTTTCTAATTTTCAAACAGAAGCTGCGGCCAGTTCCTTGTTGTTAGGGTGTCTGCTGGGAGCGGCTGGCGCGAGCATGATCGGAGACCGTTATGGGCGCAAGAAGTCACTCATTTTCTCCGCGGTTCTGTTTGCCGTTTCTTCTCTGGGAGCTGCCGTAGCCAACACCGTTACGGCGTTCTCCGCGGCGCGGCTTGTCGGGGGCCTTGCTATAGGCCTCGCGTCTGTGCTTACCCCGGTTTACATTGCCGAAATCTCCCCGTCCAAGAACCGCGGAACCCTGGTGTCGCTGAACCAACTCGCGATTGTGATCGGTATTCTGTCGGCTTATCTCGTCAACTGGCGACTCTTGAGGCTGGGCGACGCCAGTTGGAGATGGATGTTGGCTGTGGCGGCTGTCCCTTCTCTTGCATTTCTTGTGGGACTCCTGGCAATTCCCGAGAGCCCCCGCTGGCTAATCAGCAGCGGCCGACTTAGGGAAGGAGGAGGGGTTCTGGCACGAATCTTCGGCGAACAGGTGGCACAAGAACAAATAACAGCGATAAACAAAGCTATTTCCAGCGAAGAAGGCTCCTGGCGCGAGGTGTTCTCGCTAAAAATGCGCAAGCGGCTGGCTGTCGGAATTGCCCTAGCTCTGTTCTCCCAGATCACCGGCATTAATACCGTGCTCTATTACGGCTCCATCATCGCGAGCGAGCACTTTCCAGGGCAGTCCCCGGGTAGGGCATTGGCGGTGAACGTGATCATCGGCGCGGTGAATCTTATCTTCACGATTTTCGCGATGGTCTTTCTTGATCGATGGGGACGTCGAACCATCTTGATGACGGCGAGTGGCGGAATGGGATTCGCCCTGGGCGTGCTGGTTATTGGTTTGAACATCCGCAACGCCCCAGCGGCTCTGATGCTGGCGAGCATCCTTCTGTACGTCGCCTTTTTTGCCCTAGGAATGGGACCCGGCCCCTGGTTGATCATCTCAGAGATCTATCCCACGAAAGTAAGGAGCCGTGCCGCTTCGATTGCCACGTCGACTCTTTGGTCGGGAACACTGCTAGTGACGTTCACTTTTCTGACGCTCGTGAACAAGCTGAGGCTTTGGGGAACGTTCGCGATTTATGGGGTGCTCTCGCTCATTTGCTTCCTATACGTTTGGAGAGTGGTTCCGGAAACGAAAGGCCGGACGCTTGAGCAAATTCAAGAAGCGTGGGGCAAGTAGGATGATGGACCGATTCCGTCGCAGGAGGTTCTTGAGAGAACATTAGCGGTTTCCGGTGCCGCTGCTGCGACAGCTGCCAAGCAGGCACAAGCTAAGGGGCTTTCAAGAACCCCCGAATCTCCAACCGGGAATACACGCAGAAAGGATGCGGATTTTCGATATGCGCCGCGCGTTTCACAGGGGCACTCTGGGGTTAGGCGTGTCTTCCTTGCCGCGCGGCGGAACTCGCGTCATTCGGAACCTCTTGTAACCTCCTATGCCGCAAGGATTTAACATCCGTGAAGCGCCTTGCCGTCGACAGGGAACTCCCCAAAACGAAGGGCGCTTTGGCGGCAAAAGAAACGAAATGATGATTGTTACTGCCGGAAACGCTCATGAATATGTTGACTTGGGTCTCAGAAGGACGTTAACATGCACGCAATTTTCGGGTGCTGGCTATCGCGATTTTGGTTGTCGAATAGGTGCAGGCAGGAGTCACGATGACAGGAACTGCGAATCTCGGTGGCCCCAGGCGCACAGGGATTGAACCTTTGCTCCAGGTCGCGATTTTCTTAGCCACGTGCTTCCCGCTCGTGCGGCCGGTCTCGGCGCAAGTATTCGATACCGGCACAATCGCTGGTCTGGTGACCGACCCATCTGGCGCGGTGGTTCCTCACGCGACAATTACCATCACCAATGTTGGGACTTCCATCGAAAGAATGCTCGAGACCGATCACGGTGGAAATTTCGTTTCGTCCGCTCTTCCTTCTGGAAACTATGTGGTTTCCGCTACCGCGGTCGGCTTCGGAAAAGCCACCAGCCAAACCATCGTTCTCAACGTGGGGGCAACGGTACAGGTGAATTTGGCACTAACGGTGACGGGCGCCTCGGAGAGGATCGTTATTACCGGCACGTCCACGACCGTCGATACCTCGTCAACCGCAACGGGCACGACGCTGGACTCCAATCAGATCGCCAACCTTCCGGTCAACGGCAGGGACGTGAGTGACTTTCTTGAGATTGCTCCCGGGTCGATCAACTCGACGGGATTTTTCCAGGGTAGTGTCAACGGACTTGAGAACGTCTTTACCGGACTGAATATCAAAATCGACGGACAGAACGCGTCTCGCGGCGATATCAACGGCTTCCTGGAAACGGAAGGCCAAGAACAAGCCCGAGTTACCCGTGCGAGCGTAGATAGTATCCAGGAAATCGATTTCACTAATAACGGGTACAACGGGGAAAGCGGTTTTTCGCTTGGCCCGCAGATGAACATCGTCACCAAATCAGGAACCAATGAGTACCACGGCACGGTGTTTGATTTCTTCCGCAATGACGCCCTGGATGCCAAGGATTTCTTCGAGAACGCCACAACCGGCCTGCCGAAACAACCTTTACGAATGAATCAGTTCGGCGGTAATCTCGCAGGCCCGATCGTCAACAACAAGCTTTTTTTCTTTACCAACTACGAGGGTGTTCGTCAGCGCATCACCAATATCAACGCGCTCAATGAGACTTTGAGCGCGTACGCTCGATCGCAGTTCAATGCGGCCATGCAGCCCGTTTTAGCGCAGATGGCGCCCTTGCCGGCCGGCTGCACTACCATTCCGGCGCCTGTCTCGTGCGCGGTTCCGAACACGGATGCGGGAAACGGTCACGGAGCAAACCTCGTCTTTGATCCGGCTGCTCTTCCTTTATCCCTGCGTGAGGATACCGGGTCTGTCCGCATGGACTATCAAATTTCGGATATGGACCGCTTGACGGGCCGGTACAACATCAGTGACTCGCTGACCAACGACACCATAGGCCTTAACCAGGGCCAATTGTCACCGCAAGCGCTGAGGACTCAATTCGGGAAACTCGACGAGGCCCACACCTTCAGTCCCACCCTTGTCAATGAGTTTAGTGTGGCCCTCAACCGTTTCTATTCCGACACCAATTCCAACACACCCAAGCCGCTCGTTGGGTTCGCCGGTTTCTTTACCAATCTAGGCTCTCTGCCCGGACCGAATACCTTCAACCAGATCACCCCATTCGCGGTCTTCGAAGTGTTTGACAGCGTGAGCAAAACGGCTGGGAAGCATACGATAAAGTTTGGCGCGCAAATCCGGGTCAACAGGCTGAATGAGTGGCTGCGCCCGCAACAAACCTACTATTTCGGCAGTTTTTCTGATCTCGAAAACGACAACCCTTTTGTCCTACAGAAAATTGGATTCCCGGGGTTTGTCGGCATTCGCAATTCCAACTGGGACTTCTATGGACAGGACGATTGGAAGATTACCCGCAAACTCACCTTTAGCGTGGCGCTTCGCTACGAATACAACACGGCGTGGACGGAGGGCCACGGCCGGTTCGAGAATTTCGACGTCGCCACCCAATCGTTTCTTCCCGCCGGCCAAACGTATAACGCACCGAAAACCGATTTTGCGCCCCGGATTGGATTTTCCTGGGATCCGCTTGGCAAGGGAAAAACAGTCGTCCATGGATACGGCGGAATTTTCTACATGCCCATGCAGTTTGGCTTCGGGCTGGTCACCAACATACCGGCACTTTCGAATTACAACGTAAACGTCTTTCAAGCCATCTTTGCGAACCCGCCGTTTTCGATCGCCTACCCATCACCCAATCCGCCGCTGCCGGCAGGGACACAAAACGTGAACGCCTTCCCGAAGAATCCTAAAGATCCGTATTCCACGAACTGGTTGTTTGGTGTTCAGCAGGCAGTGGCGCAAAACACAGTTCTGACCATAAATTACACGGGAAACAAAACTCAGCACATGCAAGCTGGCGTCAGCTTTGCCGCTCCCAACGCCAATCCCGCCAACGCCGTCACGTTTGCTCGTCAATTTTCCGGCTTTGCCAACGAAAACCTCAATTACGACACGCTGTCCTCGAATTACAACGCGCTGCAAGTGCAACTCCGGCGCAATGCCGGGCGGCTCACGCTCGAAACGAACTATACCTGGTCGCACGAAATCGATGACTTGGTGAACGTCTTCGGCGGTTGGTCGGATCCCTTGAACCCCAGCATTGATCGCGGCAGCGGCGACTGGGACGTGCGGCACAATCTGACGGCCAGCGCAGTTTATAACCTGCCGGAATTCAAGAACTCCGGTTTGCTAGTACGGAATGCGTTCGGCGGATGGCAAACATCCTCCATACTTCAAACGCGCTCAGGGCTTCCAGCAAACGTCCAACTCATAAGCGGCTTCTTTGGACTGCCCATGCGGCCGGACTATGTGTCCGGTCAGAGCGTGTACTTTTCCAACGTCCATTGGCCGGATTCAAGCTATAACATCAACGCGTTCGCCATCGAACCAACCTACAACGGGCAATGGGGCCAGGTGATCGGAACCGTGGGGCGCAACGCCGTTCGGGGCCCCGCATTCTTCCAATGGGACTGGTCCTTGATGAAGAATTTTCCGGTCACAGAAAGGTTGAAGCTGCAATTCCGCGCGGACCTCTTCAATCTTTTGAACCATCCTAATTTCGGTGGCCCGGACGCCGGCATTTGCACAGCGGTTGCAGCGGCGACGACCACGTCTCCAGCCTCCTGCACGGCGAACCCCAATTTTGGCCGCGTTGGTGGAACCATCGCCGACGTGAACGGAAGTCAGATTGGCACAGGCACAGCGCGCCAGGCGCAATTTGCCCTGAAGCTGATGTTCTGAGACGCAACCGGCTGCTTCGATGGTCCTTCGTGCCGATGCCTATAGCGACTCGCCGTAGTGACTCGGTCGCTGCCAGGTACTTGGAGTACAGTAGACAGCGAAGACGAGATTCTGCCGATGCGCAGGCTGCCCGAATCCCTCAACGTGCGTAAAACGGTGCGAGAAAAACTCGCGATGAGAACGCCTTGCATATCCGAGGAAGGGCGCGGTCGTTATCGGAGTCAACACATGATGCAAATGGACTGGGCCAAGGGGCTGTTGCGCCCTGACGTGGAAGTCCGCGAAAGTGTTAAGACGCTTGGGCAACTGAGCGGAATCTTCGCAAACACAAAAGCCTTGCGCGAAATGGATCCAACTACAGTCGTGTACCGGGTTCAGGCTTGGTGTCCTATTCCCGAGGGTACGGAAGGAGGGCTGTTCTGGGGAACCACTGTCGTCGAACCGGGGCTGGTTGACTCTGAGTACTTCATGACGCACGGACACTTTCACCTGAAGCGCGATCGCACGGAGTACTACGGGACCATCGAAGGGGAAGGCGCGCTGGTGCTGATGGATGAAACCCGAGCGACGTGGATGGAGCCAATGGCCGCTGGAACTGTTCATTTCATACGCCCGAGGGTCGCCCACCGGGTCGCAAACATTGGCAAGAGCCCACTCCGATTCGTTGCCTGCTGGCCAAGTGACGCAGGGCATGATTACGAATCGATTCGCACATATGGGTTCGGTGCGCGGCTTCTCAATGTCAGGGGTAGCGCGATGCTCGTCAAAAGCGATGCGTGATTTCGCCCAGTCGCTCAAGGTTTTCATGTCTGAGCAAGAATTTGATCCAGGCATCGACGTCCGCTTCTTGAAAGCCGGCATGAACTTCGAGTACGGGCCCGGAGTCTATGGACCCAGGCCGGAATACCGTTCGCTAGATGCGATTCGGGGTAGCCTCCGAGATCCGAACTGCACCGGACCTGACCCGGTATATGCAATTGCTATGGACGTCGGCCGAGTCGATGACCGCGATGAGCTGGTCAGGCGAATGTTGCTCTTTGGCATCGTCATGTACGCCAAAGGAAGGTTGGGAGATGGTCCCGTTCAGAGTCAGGGCCACGTTCACGCTGTGTCGCCGCATTGTGGATGGTCCACCCCAGAGTTGTTTGAGATCTGGGAAGGCCGCGCCATTGTCTATGGCCAAGAGAACTCAGAAGATAATCCCGGCCGATGTGTCGCGATCGAAGCAGAGCCGGGCGACCGCGTCGTCATGCCTCCCCGTTGGGCTCATTTCGTGGCAAATGCCGATTCGCAATCGGTCCTGATCTTCGGGGCCTGGTGCGACCGTCAATATGGCTTTGACTATGCGCAAGTGCGCGCCCACGGCGGGCTTGCGTGGTTCCCCTTGATGCCGGACGGCGGCACAATCAATTGGATACCGAATTCAACATATTCAGTGTCGAAACTGGATTGCAGGAAAGCGCGGACCTATCCGGAACTGGGCATTCACCGAGGGATGCCCATCTACAATCACCTTCAAAGTGATCCGGAGTCTATTCAGTGGATTTCCAATCCCGCCAGGTTCGCCAAATTGTGGCAGCGGTTCCAACCCTAATTGTCCGTAGGTTTGAATTGCACTGAATAGGTATAGAAGATCTGAAGTTCTTCTTCTGTTCTGTCGTCTCCGTTGGTTCTAAGCGTTCTTTGCTTGGGATTATCTGGCATCACTTTCCTACTGTTGCTGGTTCTCTTCTGGAGACACAATCAGTCCGCCTACAACTACAAGCGCCGTTATTCCAAGTGGGAACGCTCGTTCGTCTGCCAACGCTGTGGCACTTTAACGGAGCAGGAATTTTAGCACTACCCTCGGGTGCTTCGGGGTAACGGCTAGAAGGCGTGCAGTTCCACCCCGAATCCGTCCTCACCGACTCGGGCTCCTCCAGAATTTTCTTTCTCTTTGACCGATTCTGTCAGCCCTTCCGGGAGTGCTTGCCACGGAGAAAATCACGGAGTGGGTCGCGATTTTCGCACGTTCGACTCTCACTCGAGAAACAGTTAGCCTGGTCCTGCGCGCCTTAGCGTCCTATCTACTGGGGTTTTTCGAGTGGCGGCTTGTCTGCTCGGTTGTGGGGCGTGAGAGCGGGGATTCCGGCGGAGCTACGGAAGAGGTCGGCGGGCAAGCCGTCGCTTAACCAACCAAGCACTGCCTGTTTCCCGTTGCGCTGTACAAAATCGGCGACGATTCGATGCGCACAGATGTACGCTTTCTCCGTGTTTTCGCGGGTATCTCCATGTTTCAAGATCTGCTCCATCTGTTCGACGGTCAGCAACGACGGCTGAGCGCCGGGAACCGTTGGGCTTGATAGATAGAGAGTCAGGCCCTCGCGGAACCAGAGCGGAGCTTTTCTCGCCGCGCGGGCTTCCACTAAAAGGCGATAGAACTCGTGCCGCAGCGTGGATTCGAGGATCGATCGGCGGCGCAACTCCGCTAGAGGCTGCAATCGAATCGTCTGGCCGCGCGTCGAGGCAGCCACCCATCCCGGCTGTCCGGTCCCATTGCGATAGCTGTCGAGCGTTGAAAAAACCTGCAGCCTGACCCGGAACGGCACGTGCCAGCCGACGATGTTCTCGGCTTCACTGAGAATGTGTTCTGCCACGGGAAAAACTGCGGAGTCCGCTCCCGGGTCAACACTGATCAAATCAAAACGTTCGTCCGAGCGCTTCTGCCAGGTTTCACTCTCAGACGTCACCACCTGCGTTCCGGGATAATAAAAGCTGAGGATTTCCTTATAAGTCTTGCCCTCCCGCGCCATTTCTTCTGCGCCAGCCTGGCAAAGCCCCACGCCGTGTCCCGAGCCCCGGCCCGAAAACACTACGCTCCCGCCGGAGTCTCGCAATGCGTACAAGTCGCTTCGAATCTTGTTCCGCCCGAGCATGCGATCCACTGCGAATCGCAGAGAAGATCCCGAAAAACCGAAACTTGCGGGTTTTCCGCCGAACAGGTTCAGCGTGCGCACCCGGCCGCTGCTGCTGCGCGAGGTGATTTCGAGGGCTTGCCAATTCTGCGGGGGTTCGAGGGCGGCCGCGCGCAGCGCTTTATCGATTTGCTCGTGCGTCAGAGTCGTTTTCCAATGGAAGCCGCCCGTGGTCAAACAAAATGGGTCGGGATGGACCGAGAGATATGGTTCCGGAACCTGCGCCCAGGTTTCGCTTGCGGCCGCGGTGGTTCCTCCGCAATTCTGGTGATAGAAAGTCGCTGCCGCCTTTCCCTGATAGGAAAGGTACTCTCCCCGTGTCGCTTCGGTAGCGACTCGAATCCGCTCCGTGACGCTCCTCCAGTAAAAAACCTGGCAATGCGTCGTATCGCAAAAATCAAATCCTTCCCGGGAATGCTGGCCGGTGAACTTGTTTGCGTAACTTCTGGCCGCGACGGCCATAGCTTTCAGCGCTTCCGGGTTCTGGAAGATGCCGCTCTCGGCCATCAGCACGTGCTGCACGTACTGCTCCGTGGGCATGGCGACAATGACAATCAGGCCGCCCGGGGGAGTTTCGATGCGCAATGGAAAAGGAGATGAGAAGGTCGGCCCGTCCGGGGGCCGCAATTGATAAATTCCAGTGATCAGGAATTCGGTCGGCCTGGCCTTGGCTGAAGCGCTGGCTGTCGCCGACTCCACCGATAATTGTTGTCCGGTTTGCTCCTGGCACGTGGGGCAGGATTTCCAATGCAGTTGTCCTTCAATCGCAGTGACGTCAAGAGAACTGGGAGGATGCGCGGCGTAGATTCGTACTTGGACATCTTGCGCAAGCAAGACGGTAGGGAACCAGAGCAACAAAAAATGAAATGGGGCCCGGGTTCTCACGGCTTTTTCCCCTTCCGATATTCTTCCAGCCGAGTGTGAGACCACGCTTCAAGTCTTAGGATAACCGTCGCAGGCGTTTTCAATGGGCTCCTTGAAAGGTCGATGCCTGGTGAGTAACGGGAACGGTACAATTTGACGACTCCCCCGCGTTTAGGCGTGGGGAGTCGTCAAGTAGTCGCCATTTCTTTTTTCAACGTATTCCAGCAACTTCTAAGACCTCTGCTCGATTGTGATGTTGCCACAGGCATGCTGGACTACGTGAACGCTCAGCATTTTCAGCATTTTCAGCGCTTTCAGGGATCATTGTACGGCCTGGCTTAATGGATAAGTTCGAGCGGGCGCGGCGGTTCACGGAGCCCTTCAACGTTTCCGCCTCGTTGACCCGCGATCTCTCCTGGCTTCTCGCGTATCAGGGGCGGAGCGCCGCCGGCTATTAAGTATGGTAAAAGTCGTAATGGAGTGATTGACAGTGTGTTTGGCGGTCACTATATTACGGCCTTCACCTTGGCCGAGAAGCAGAGTGCCCTTCCCGGGTTAGGCAACCGATTGCTGGAGGATCAAATGAAGACCAAAAGTCTATCGCTTCTAGGTTTTTGTGTGGTCGTATGGTGTCCTGTGGTGTTCGCGCAAAGCGAGACGGCTCCGGGGAATTTCCGCGGCAGAACGGCGATCACATGGGCGAAGCCACGTGGGCTGAAGGGCGCAAAACCGCCGGCAGCGGCACCGGTGCAGACGACCATACATGCCAACGACAGCGAAGCCCGTTCGCTGAAAATTTCGACGAACTCTTATCCGCCAGACGTGTACAGTCCGCTGAAGTCTCTGCCTTTGTGGACGTTTGATGTAAAGGCCTCGCGGGACGGGCATCATCACCTGGGAACCATGGTGGGGCATGATCCATTCAAAAATCCAGGGACGGACAACATTCCGACGTACATTGTTCCGGTCATTTTCCGGACGCACACGGTGGCGACAGCCTGGGATCCGACGACGGGCGTATTCACAACGGAACCGGGCGAGACAACGACCGATCCGACAAAGCCCGACAACTCGTGCATGGCTGGGCCGAACAATATAGCGTTGAAAGTGACGGAACAGTCGCCGGTGTTTGTGCCAGCCCACTTTGTGTTTGGGGGAACGGACGTGGGAACGACACAGTACCTGGACGCGTTCCAACGCGCCAACTTCTGGCAGGTGCTGAGCAAGAACATGGGGTCAAACGAGTACCACGTGCTGCTGAATCCCGTGGAGACGGTAGAACCAATATTCCTGGACGTGCCGGCGAATGAAGGGTTGGCAATAAGAGACCCGAACTTTTTTCTTGCCTCACTTGGTTTTACGTTTTGTGCCCCCTTATTGATCATAGACATAAACTGGTATGACTCATACCTAAACGGAACAGCGATTCCGAAGCTTGGACAGGCGGGAGTGGACGCCAGCACATTTCCGATTTTCCAGAACTATAACGCGGCGTTTTCATCGCCAGTGACGAACCTCTTTTTCTGCTGTGCGATTGGCTACCACAGCTTCACTGGATATCCCATCACCACACAAACCTACGCAGTAGTTGATTTCGATTCCACGGGATTCTTTGGCGGACCACCAACGGGTTTGCAAACGCTGGTTCTTTCTCACGAGGTGGGGGAATGGGTAAACGACCCGCATCTGGTCAACAATACGGTGTCATGGGGAAATGCGGGCCAGGTTTCTGGTTGCTCAGAATCCTTGGAGGTGGGCGACCCGCTGACGGGCTTGGCTCTGCCGCCGGTGGTCATGCCGAACGGGTATGGCTATGTACTGCAGGAGTTGGCGTTTTTCTCATGGTTCTCGGGAGCGCCGGCCGTGGGAGCGAATGGGTGGTTCTCGAACAACGGAACGTTTAAGACCGACGCGGGTCGGGTTTGTCCCTGAATTTTTAGAAAAGACAGAACTTACAGGAGGACAGATCGGCCCAGCCGTCAGACAATAGCCGCCTGATGGCAAGGGCTTTCCGCGGTGGTTAAAGTTAAACCGTTCGCCGTTTCCGTTCCTGCCGGGAGTCTTGTTGCCAGTCACAGTCTGCCGCGCTTCACGAATTCCCGTGCTTCCTTGGCAAGTTTCACCCAGTCATGACTGTCTTTTGAGAGGACAACCCACTCCTTCATGAGTCTGCCAGGCATCGGTTCGAACCGTTTGCCTTTGCCAGAGGTTAGCAGTTCGTCGGCGCGAAGCTTCGGTAGTTTCACTACAAACTCGCCTCTCGACGACACCATGGCGAAGATCTTGCCATTGACCTTGAGCGTGCCTGACCCAAAACCCTTTCCCTCGCCGGCTGTAACGTCGGGGTGGTGGGATAAGGCTCTGACGACGTGCGCGAATCTGGTTCTCGCCCCGCTGTGATCCGCCTCCATCGTGGGCGAAAGGTGTGTTCTTCGTTTCGTGCTTGTGCGTTTCATGGAGCCCGTCCCAGCGCTCGGAATGCCCCTGCTGGGGCAGCCGGATGGTGGCTAGCAAATTCTGGTCAGCAAATGGAAATGAGATTGTGTGTCAGGCGCGTGTTTTGGCATACGCCGCCCTATGTCCGGTTTTGGCGCCATTGTGAGAGAGGCGACAGACTGGACCGCTGATGGAGACCGCACCGGCAAGGCCTTTGCAGCCTTTCGATCAAAGTGCGGTTGTAGGTCGCTGCATCGAATCCATTACCATAGCCGCCCGAGAGCCGCGCCAATTACGCATCATGACGTGCCGCCTGCCATCCTCGCGAGCCGCATGCGGGAGCTCGCAGCAAAGACCGTCCTTGTGCAATGCCCTCTTGTGAACTGTTGCTGGGAGTTTAAGTGCTTCGAGCATCAGGTCCACCCGGTTGGAGACGTGATACTTCTCCAGCAAAGCCGAGACGTGAAACTTCACCGTGCGTTCGGAAATGTTCAGCTTTGCTGCGATCTCCTTGTTGCACAGATTTTGTGCAATGTAGGCAAGCACTTCGTTCTGGCGTTGGCTCAGGGCCAGCGAGGGCTCCGGGCTGGAACAAGTGCGGATGAGCTCCATGGCTCGGCCCGCCAGGCCTTGCACTAGGTCCTCGCCGGCTGCGACCATGACACTGAAATCTTTGGGTGTCTGTTGTCGGGCCACGCAGTGCATGGCCAGCAGGCTGACTGCCTGCTCCTGCGGCAAACGGCCGTCTTCGCTGGCCTTGACTTCGAAGCGCCTGGTGCCGGTGCTCTTGTCAAAGAAAACGAAAACTTTTGGATGCACCCAGAAGCGGCCGGCTCGCTCATGACTGGACTCCAACTTCCTTCGATGATCCATTTGTGCCTCCTTGCTCCAAGACATAAGCCTTGTTTGAGCGGGAATGGATTTTTGCCAACGCTAGGTTCGCGTCGAGGTAGAGTGAGATGCAGTAAATCGTGTTCCCGCAGGTACGGTAGACCCGGGAGCAAGAAATCGTGCCTTGACGCCGTGCTACGCTAGCTTGATTATCGAGACCCCATGCTCATGGGCAAGAGGCGTACCAAAGGTACCAAGAGCTAACAGCGAACTGCAGGAAGAGAAAGATTAGTTGCGAGGAGCTTCGCCCCTGCTACTTGGATTGACAGGCAGGGCCTTTCCAATCCCGGAAATCCAGAGATGGACCGGCTAATCCTACTCCGCAAAAGGTAGCACATTTCAATGCTTGCATCTAAGGCCGTAATATTTCAACGTGTTAGCGCGGCCAATCTTCTCTCGCTGCGCGTACTCTCACCGCTAGAATAAGAGCAAAGGATGGTCTCTAACCGCGACTGGATTTTTTCAGGCGTGACCGTGGGGGACAGCGCGGAAACTTACCTCGTTTGGAGAGCACTCGTGTCGCAGCGCGCTTTCGCACGGGAGGATAGGGGCATAGTACGTACTGGTACTCCAAAAGTTTGCCCAGAATTAGGCAAAGTTTTTCATCTTTGTGGAAGTACCAGAATCTCCGCGGACTCATTCAGGCGTGGCTTGTGGAAAGCGCTCGTTGCGCAGCCTGCGGCATCGGTTGCAGCGCTCCGTTCCAGTAATCCCAGGTGTGCCCGCCCGGGGTCTCGTGATACTCATAGGCTATCCTTCGGGATGCGACGGTTCTGGCAGATCAGGTCAAGCGACAAGCGAATGATATTGGCGGACGAAGTGGCGGAACTGCCTGCCAAGATTCGGGCGCCAACAGGTTAATGCTCCTTAAAAAACCGCAGCTTCATCCGCGGACACCAACTCAGCGGCGAATGGTTGCCTTGCACGATCGCAGCGGCGATGGAAGTGGTATGCGTGAAGAAGAGTCGATAAAACATTATACGGATGCGGAGTGCCAGACTCTGTTTGCGTCTCTGTTTCCCGCCGGTTTCGCGGGAAAAGATGTTCTCAACGAGATGGCGCCCGAAGGATGGCCAGATTCCACGCTCCATTTCATATTCCACCCGACCCTTGAGCAGCTCCATTGGGAACGCGTCCAGCTTCATCACAACCTTCAGAATTGGCCATGGATTTCAAAAGACCGGTTGGATGAGCCCGAGCCCACACTCGAGGAAACTCGCGCAGACTACCAGGACAGCCCGATTGACACCACACGCGAAGTGCGAGAACTGGTTGCTATGTGCCTGTGGGACGTGTTCTCGAACGAAAACGACGTCGTCGACCCGGATGGCCGGCTGGTGCACATTGGTTCCTGGCGTGGCGCCGCAGGATTCCTAGCCGAACAGCTGAATCGCGAGACCGCGGAGCGGGAGTATGACTATATGCATTTCTACATGGGAAGTTTCTGGGTCTCCGAGCGCGCCGACTTGACGCCCGTGTATGAAATGATCTTCCGCCGATTGAAGGATAGGTTGTTGGATTGGCGGTATCGTCTTCCGCGAATGCACTTGATCGAGTTTCCTTCCGATAGACCGGACGGTCGAAGGAGTTATGAGCTCGAAAAAATGAGAGCTGAACTCGAACAGGCGCACCGCGAGGCCATGGACGATTTAAAGCACAAGCCTGTGCCTGCGATCGTGATTGCGTACAACAATATTTACGGCGTCTTTCCCCGTGGTTGGCCGCCATGGGAGTTCAACGAGCGTGACGATTGAGCTCCTGGCCCCATGCGTCGGGGATCGGGCACCCAAAATTTCTTAATCTCAATTATGATAGAGAATGGAAGAGTTGATTTTAACTCGCACAGGTCTTCGAGACTATATAGCATAGCAATCGACAGAACCGAGGGGACGAAAAGCAGAACCTTCGCACAGGGCACCTCGGCGGTCTTTCAAAGGGTTCTCAACACAACATTAGACCACGGGACGTGGTGTTGGTATCAGATTCGCATGTCGTTTTTCGGGCCCCAGGACCAAGTCGGAGACGAGAGCGGCCCACCCAGTCGACAAAGGGAGGACACCGGGTCAGGGCCCAGCGGACCAGGTGAAGCAACAGAGGGGAACAGGCGCTTTCTGAATAGCACTTTACGCTGAGACTTCTGAGTAATCTCTCCTTCAAAATTTGTCGTCCTGGGTCTCTATTGACAGAGAATGTCTCCGGTGACAACGCTGGGGCGTAGGGATAGTGGCATCGATGGCCTATCAGGTGGCCACGGTGAATCGGTACTGTCGGCCGTGCCTTGCGCCAAAACGCGCAATGCGCTCATCGTAAGTGACAAAAGGACAGGCGAGCTCTATTGCGGTGGCAATCAGAAGCCGATCAGCCGGATCGCGGTGCTCGAGATGATGCAACCGGTAGCTGCGGGAGGCCGCCTGGTGGCCCAGTGGCACCGCTTCGATGCCGGGACGCTCGAGGAAGCGGTTGATCCATGCCTCAACGGGGATGTCGAGATCGATCCGGCCGGTGTCTACAAGTAGTGCAATCTCCCAGGCCGTAACGGCGCTGAGGAAGATGGCGCCATCGTTCTGCCAGCAGCTATCGATCAACAGGCGAGTCGATGCGCGCAGACGCTCGTCCCCGCCGTCGAGCCAGAGGGCGACATGGGTGTCGAGCAGAAGACGCTTCGTCAGCGCTCGACCTCTTGGCCGGTTTCGGCGTCTGGCTGAACGTCAAGCGCGGGCGCTATCAGGTCGACACCTTCACGGATCCGCACTGAGCCGCGATGCGCCCCGAAAAGAGAGCCTTCGCGGGCTTGTTGCTCCAACAGGCGCCGCATGGCCAAAGCGACCGCTTCGGTTTTGTTGCCGTGCGTTAACCTCTTAGCGGCTTCTTCGATAAGGGCCACGACTTCCGGGCGGTTGATGGTGACAACGTTGGCCACAGTCCACCTCTAAAATCATTACATAAGTACTTATATCATTATTCAGTTCGAAAATACACTCGGTTTCTTCCAAGACGCTCTGTGCGAAGCGAACCGGGGGACAAGACGGGAACGCGCTTGTTGGGCTATGAAACCTGGAACAATCGCGAGAAGGAAAATCAGTAGACCCGCGACATCGAGAAGGAACTTTTTGTAGCGCTCGTCCTTAATCTTTGCTTGACTCTTTTCCCTTGCTGCCGTTCTGGGCTGGTTTTCGCCCCAAGGACTCAGTGGAGGCAGCAAAGATGACCGTATTCGCGCCAATCAGGCTGACGGTTCCTCATTTCTATAATTATAAGGGTCGACCATCATTGACTTAAGGTTTCTTATAGTTTACCGTAAGTACTGTAAGATGTCTTATAGTTTACTTTAACTGGGGGAGGCCGATTTGCTGACATTGCCTATACCGGTGGCCCGCACATTGCGAAAGCTCGGACACGACATAAAGGATGCGCGGCGCCGGCGGCGTATTCCGATGGAGATTGCGGCGCAGCGGGCATCGATCAGCAAGCCGACGCTTATCAGGGTGGAGCGGGGCGACCCCGCCGTCTCGATTGGCAGTTATGCGACTGTCTTGTTTGTGCTGGGCATGGCCGAGCGCCTGGCGGACCTTGTTGCCCCCCAAAACGATCCGGTCGGGCTGCAGCTCGAAGAGGAAAATCTGCCGCAACGGATTCGCGGCGCGCGGCGCAAGAAACGCCCGAAGGGTGAATGATGGACAGAGAGGTTCTTGTTTACGTTGATCTCGACGGCACTCCGCACCTCGCGGGGCGGCTGTGGGGCCGCATGCGCAAGGACAACGAAAGCGCGACGTTCGAGTATGACGAGGAATGGCTGAAAAACCCTGCCAAATTCTCGTTTGAGCCAGCACTCCAACTTGGTCCCGGTCCCTTTCATACGCCGGCGGACACGCCGATGTTCGGCGCGATAGGAGATTCGGCACCTGACAGGTGGGGACGCGCACTGATGCGCCGAATGGAAAGAAGGCGCGCTGACGCTGCAGGCACCGCGCCGCGCACATTGCGCGAAATCGACTTCCTGCTGCTCGTCGACGACGAGGCGCGCCTCGGCGCGCTGCGCTTCGCTGAAAAAGAAGGCGGCCCGTTTCTGCGGGAGGAGGGAGTCAAGCGTATTCCGCCGCTCGTCGAACTCCCGAGACTTCTCGCGGCGGCCGAACACGTGATGGAAGAAAAAGATACGGAGGAAGACCTGAAACTGTTGTTCGGGCCGGGCTCCTCTCTAGGCGGCGCGCGGCCGAAGGCGTCGGTTATCGAAAAAGACGGCCATCTCGCGATCGCAAAGTTTCCGCGCAAGGAAGATGAAATCAACACGGTCGCGTGGGAGGCGGTCGCGCTGACACTGGCGAAGAAAGGTGGCATCAACGTGGCGGATGGCCGCGTCGAAACCATCAGCAATAAACCCGTGCTCCTGCTGCGCCGCTTCGACCGGGACGGCGGCAAGCGAATTCCGTTTCTCTCCGCCATGAGCATGTTGGGATCGAAGGACAACGAAACCAGAAGCTACATGGAAATCGTCGACGCGCTGCGCCTACACGGCGCGGCCCCCAAGGACGACATGGAAGCGCTGTGGCGGCGGGTGGTGTTCAGTATCCTGATTTCGAACACTGACGACCACATGCGCAATCACGGGTTTCTTTACGACGGCCCCAACGGCTGGCGCCTGTCACCGGCGTACGACCTCAACCCGGTGCCGACCGATATCAAGCCGCGCGTTCTCAGCACGGCGATTAACGAGGCTGACAACACGGCCTCGCTCGCCGTGGCCATGGCCGTCGCGGGGTATTTCGAGGTTGATGACAAAAAAGCGCGCGCTATCGCCGCACAGGTCGGCGAGGCCGTCGCAACCTGGCGCGACGAGGCGGCAAAGCATGGCATCAGGAAAGCGGAAATTGATCGCATGGCATCAGCGTTTGAGCATGACGATCTGAAAATGGCGCGTCGCGAGTGAACTCGGGCCCGAGAAAAAATTTGAGGCTGACGCGGGCAAGGACAAGGTTTGTGGGAAACAAAGTCAGAACGAAAAAGACAACGAAGCCGAAAGCGTCGGCGGCGATGAGAACAGTTCGCAGGTGTCGGTTCATCTCGTCGGGCGAAATCACGAGGCAAGGGCGTGTTTTTCGCATTTCTGACCCTTGAGTGGGTCCAGGGAAACCAACCAAATCTCATCCCGGAGAGGTGAGCCCCTTACCGAGGGGCTCGTCCAGCCCTAGGTCCGCTTCATGCTCCAGGAAATTCCCCCCTACAGAGTACAGAAAAGACCGGATGGCAAATGTTCAGGTTTAGCTGTAGCAGAAAAGGCCGACGCAAGAGTTGGATGTGAGATGACCAACACCTACTTTGGTGCGACGCGGGCCTCGCTTGTTTGTTCCGCACGAAGTCTTCTCGGTGGTACCCGTGTCGCCGATCAGGCGGTAGGCTATGGCCCTGTTCACCGAATTAGTTGAGAGCGATCACCCGCCTTACAAGCTCGGCGTTTACGGGAGCATGACCTTAGAGGAACTCAAACAGCGACTCGGACGCAAGGCCGTCCGCTCGGTCGAAGATTGTCAGAAAAGGAGCACTCCATGTTCCACAGAATCCGTTTCGTGCGGCTCTCCGTTTTGGCCGGGCGGGTTGCCCCTGCCATCGCCCTGTTCATCGTAAGCGCCGCGATGCTTTATCGCGTGCCCGTGAGGGCTGGCTCCAGGACCCTCGGCTTCGGGCGACCGGTTATTGTTGACCAGCAGCGTGTCACTGGCGAGCCCAGCATCGCAATCGACTCGCAGGACCGTATCTACGTCTCCGCCCCCTTTGGGTTCTCAACCACCGCCAGCTATGTCTGGCGTTCGACAGATCACGGTGGGAGCTTTCACCTTGTCCCCGGGAATCTGTCACCTTATGGAAAGCCCAACGTCACTTGCGTGGGCGGCGGTGACTCTAGTCTGGCTGTTGACACCGCCAACCGTCTCTACTTTGTTGACCTGCAGGGATTAACTGATGTCAGCAACAGCGTCAGCTCGGACCAGGGGGCGACTTGGCTTAGCACCTGCAACGCCGCGAATAACGCGGGTGTGGATCGGCCGTGGATTACCGCCTTTGGCGACCCGCAAAACGGCGGCGCGTTGTATCAAACCGTGGACCAGGTCGGCCAGTGCATCGGCGCGTGCGCGCAGAACTTGGGCCAGGTGGGAAGCAACATCGTCGAAATCACGCGATCCCAGGATGGGGTGACATTCACGCCTTTGCCGGCCCAGCAGATCGAGCCAGACGGTATCGTCTCCGGCATAGTGACCGACTCCACCGGCGGAGTCTACATTGCCCACACCGGGCTGGTGGACGCATCCGGCAACCTGATTGGCGGGAGCGACGCGAATGGTAACGACAATGCCGTCGTGGTCGTGCGCTTTCCTAACGGCTACTCGAGCGTGACCGCGACTCCGCTGCTGAGCGGCAAGACGCTCTGTCAGGCGCAGCCCTCCACGTGTACCACCTCGATTGTTTATCGCGCCCCACTCGACACCAATGGCAACAGCACCGTCACCGTAGGACAAGATTTCAGCCCGATCGCCATTGACCGGGATGGCAATTTGTATTTGACCTGGTCGCAAGCGGCGGTCGACTCGACCGGAAACGTCAGCAGTTCCAGCCAGATCTATATGGCCGTTTCCGCCGACCACGGCGTGCATTGGGGACCGCCAGTACAGGTGACCGCCGCGACGCCAACCCTGGAGACCAACGTCTTCCCGTGGATCACCGCAGGTGACGCCGGCCGAATTGACATCGTTTGGTACGGAACGCCGACACTTGGCTCCTGTCCTGGCCAACCCTGCGGTTCAAGTGCCATTCAGGCGCACTGGTTTGTGATGATGGCACAGAGCTTGAATGCGATTGTGAAGGGTTTACCGAACCCCTCGCCCAGTTTCACGACCACGCCGGTCTCCGAGATCTCTAACCATGATGGCGCAATCTGCACCATGGGAATTGGATGCTCGACAGGTGGCGACCGCGGGTTGCTCGATTTCCTGAGTGTCACCGCCGGGCTTCAAGGCGAGGCCAATGTGGTCTGGGCTGATGCGGTCAATCGGAACGTCGTCGACGGTACCTCGTCCGCCCTGATTGCCTTCAATCGCCAAACCGCTGGCGCGAGCCTGTACGCGAGTGTCGGCCAAGTGAGCGGTCTGGCGCCCGCCAGCGGCAGCGCATCTGGGTCGCCGGACGCGTTCTACTCTGCCGACGGCACCACAACAGCGGCATCGACGAACTTGGTCATTCAATCGGCCTCGGTCACTATGCCCGATTCAAAGCATTATCGTTTCAGCATTACTGTCCAGGATCTCAGCACGCTCGCCGCGTCGGCCACACTGGGCGGAACAGACGCGGTTTGGCTGCTGCGCTGGGAAGTGCCGGACCCCAACGGCGCAGGCCACACCTATTTCGCAGCCATGGAGTCGGACGGTGGTGCAGCCCCTAGTTTTTTCGACGGCGAGACTTCGTCAATCAACACGACGCATGGCAAGTTCCTGACCTACCCGCCGGCTCACACAATCCAGGGCAGCTACCTGGCTACCAGTCCGGGCACGATCACGCTCACCGTCCCTGTTGCCGACGTGGGCGGCAACTCCAAGGCCACGCTGTACTCGATCACGGGTCTGACTGTTACCCAAGGCACGGCGTCGTCAACCGGCGACACGATCTTCAACCAAATCGACGCGACTAGACCATTCGATTTCACGCCGTGACGAACCATCTCCTCAGATGTCTGAAGGCCGCTACCAACTAGCCAGGAGCTCCGTCTTTAGCGAAGCGGGAAGAAAAAGCGCCGGCCGGCTCCGCTCGGAATGACGGTGTTTCGGGCTGCCGTGTCGGGTCGGATCTGGATTAGAGAGGGAGTGTGCGAGACGTGGAGCATGGGTAGCGGACGGAGTTCGCGCTTCATGGGATCGAGCATCATACCGAGGGCCTCGAGAGACACAGTGCCGAGCAAGACGCTGTCTTGCTTTTCGCCAAAGATGACCGGAGCGGCACCTTGGCGGCCATTGAACCGGAACGATACGTCGCCGATTTTGCGCGTGATTTCGGACCCATCCGCGAGAGTGAAGGTGCGTTTCGAGTGCGGCCGGACACCGAGTTTTCGGAGCAACGCCGAAGGAATGACGGAATAGACAGCTCCGGAGTCCACCAGGAAACTAAGCTCGACCGCCCGCTTCGGTCTTGCGGGGTTGGCAATATTCAGGTTTATGTGAGTCAGGCCCATGAATACGCTCGCGATTCGAGTGTAGTGCGCGCAGCAGAGACCGTCAAACGGCCGCTCCATTTTGGCTATCCACGCTCTCGGCGCGTTTTCAGGGAAAGTAAGCGTATTGGAGGGTAACGCAGTGCGAATACAAAGGGCGTGGCTTCCCTCAGCCGGGTAAAACCTTACGCAAAATGCGGGGAACCTCCCGATTGCGGGAAAACCCCTATATCACTAGCGTTTGCTCGGTCCCTGTGGAAAGCGGCCCAGCTACGCCTGTACTCGGGGGATGTCAGCTCGCCGTTTTTTCTCAGAGAACCACCCAGGACTCATCAACTTCCTGACCCATTGCCGTCGGCAGGAGGCCATTATGTCGTGGCGAGCATGCTGCTCCGTGTGCGCTTTTTTCCTTGTTGCGGCCATTACTGGTGCGCAAGAATTTCGCGCAACTCTCACAGGGCGGGTCACAGATCCGCAGAATCTGACCATCGCAGAAGCAACCGTTCAAGTCCGCAACGTGAGCACGGGCGAGGTTTCGTCCGCGAACACAGACTCGCGCGGAAACTTTTCCATTCCCTTTCTTCGCCCGGCTACTTACACGGTGACCGTCGCGCACTCCGGTTTCAGACAGTTCACTCAGCAAGGCGTCACTTTAGAGGTCGCCCAAACCGCCTTTCTTCCTATTCAACTTCAGATCGGGTCCGAGACCCAGTCGGTGATTGTTACGGCGGAAGCTCCTTTGCTGGAAACGGCAACTGCCGATCGCGGCGGCGTGGTTGACACTCAGCGAGTTTCCGAACTGCCCTTGAATGCGCGCAATCCCTTCATGCTCGGCGCCATGATGTCCGGCGTGACTTTTCGCGGCTCCGCCATTTGGCAGCGGCCCTTTGACAACGGCGCTATCGCCGAATGGTCCATCAACGGCAGCCGCCAGCGCCAGAATGAGTTCCTATTGGACGGCGCCCCCAACAACGGTCAGGCCGGCGGCAACAACGTGGCGTATGTGCCTATTGTGGATGCCGTTCAAGAGTTCAAGATGCAGAGCAACACCTATGACGCCCAGTATGGCCACACCGCGGGCGGCATCATGAACGTGGTCCTGAAAAGCGGCGGCAACAAGTTTCACGGATCGGCTTGGGAGTTCATGCGTCGCACATGGCTCGATGCCAACACTTTCCAGAATAATTCCGTGGGCGCACCTAGGGCGGTGCATTACTTGGACCAATACGGAGGGCAGGTGGATGGTCCAGTTCTTCTTCCCAAACTATACAACGGGCACGACAAGACCTTCTTTCTCTTCAGCATTGAGAATTACAGAGAGGGTACGCCTTCCCCGCTGTTGCTGTCAGTCCCGGCGCCGGAATTTTTGAATGGTGACTTCAGCAAACTTGTGGACGCCAACGGCAAGCCCAAGCCGAACACCACGACCCCCAATTCGGCCTACAGCCAGTACAACCTCTCCATACCGGGCTATTTCGCAAAGGACAAGTTCTACAACTACATTGCCAGAGTGGATGAAATCATCGGCCAGAAGCACCGCGTGTTTGGACACTACGCTCAGAACAGCCGCACCGAAGATCGCAACGACAATGGTGTTTTCAGCGGCCCTGGGCAGGGAGGCCAGCAGCCTTTCCAGCGCTTGAATTGGGCCGCCACAGTGGATTGGGTGGGGACATTCTCTCCGACCTTCATCGGCAACGTGCGGGTTTCCTTTAACCGTTTCATTGAACAGGGTTTTGGTGCGGGAGACGTTGGCTTCGACCTCACAACGCTGGGCTTCCCGGCCTCCACGATCAGCCAACTGCCCGGGGGCAAGTTCTTTGGCCGCTATGAATTCGACGGGTACAGCTACCTGGGCCGCTATCGCGACGTGAATATCACGAACAATTACGGAATCAATCCGAATATCACCAAAATTTGGAAATCGCACTCGTTTCACACCGGCTTGGACTTTCGGCGTATCTACTACATCCTGAATAGCACAGGTAACATCTGGCGTTTCAAGGCGTGGAAGAACTACACACAGAAAACTTGGAACCAAGGCGACGCGCTTAGTGGAAGCAGCATCGCGAGCTTCTTGCTTGGTGTTCCCTCGGAAGGCGGATCGGACTACCCCCTGTTTCCTTTCTTCCGGCAGTGGTATTACGCACCCTTTGTTCAGGACGATTGGAAAGTGAGTTCGCGGCTCACCTTGAATCTCGGCTTGCGATGGGACTTTACCCTTGCTCCGGACGAGAAATATGGCAGGCTGAACTACCGCTTCGATCCCAACGCACAAGCCGATCCTTCCCAGTTTCCTGAACTCGCCAATTACAAGGGAGGCCTGACTTTTGCCGGTGTTGGCGGTAACCCGAGCAAAGCGGCAAACACGAACTACTGGAACGTTCAACCGAGAATCGGTGCTGCCTACCAGTTGAGGCGTCACTTGGTGATGCGAGGCGGCTGGGCGCGCTATTTCGCCAATCCCAGCAACGACTGGCAAAAGACAACGGGATTCAGCACCAGCACACCGTTGGTCTCGAGTAACGACGGCGGACGGACACCCATCGCTAATCTTCTATCGAATCCCTTTCCGAACGGTATCCTGACGCCAACTGGCTCGAACCGGGGTGCGGCCACCTTCGTGGGCCGTGATTTTTCATGGTTTAATCCAGACTTCAAAACGCCTTCGGCGGATGAGTTCTCTTTCGGTTTTCAAGTGGAGTTCTCACCCTCTTCCATGCTCGAAGCCTCCTATGTGGGCAGCCGCGGGCATAACATCCAGACCGTACGCTCGTACAATATTCCCAGCCTGGACCTCCGCCGTCAGTGCAACCTCCTGGAAGGCGGGAATCATTCGTATTGCGACGCTAGACTGCCGAATCCGTTCTATCAGCAGCCAGCGTTCCTAGGAACTTCTTTCTATACTTCGTCGACTCTTTCCCGCTTTCAGCTCTCGCGGCCGTTTCCCCAGTTCAGCGGAGATCTGCAGGAGCAGGGTTTGAATACCGGTGCGACCTGGTATAACTCGCTGCAAGTGGATTACAACGTTCGGTTGCGCAGAGGCCTGAATCTCCTGGCCGACTATACCTTCTCAAAGCTGGTCGAGCGCTGGGGATACAACGATCCTTACCGCGGCATCATGCAGGAAGGGCTTTATTATAACGACCGGCCTCATATGCTGAAGGTGACCACTGTTTACGAACTTCCGTTCGGCAGGGGCCACTGGATTGGCGGCAACGTCCATGGATTCCTCAATCGGTTGATTGGAGGGTGGGAAACGACCACCTTCCTAACTGCGCAGTCTGGCGAACCGGCTGATTTGCCGGGTAACGTGCGCATCCTGCGCGACCCCAAACTGCCCATACCCGGCTGGCATGCGCCGAAGGTCCAAGGGTGGCGCCCCTGCGTTTTGCAAATGGATCCGAATACGGGAGCTGTCTCACCGGAAGCTTACAGCATAAATTATGGCTGTGGTACGGATCCTTCCACTTATAACTTCCTGATTCTTCCGCCTTATGCGCCTCGCGAAACCGCTTACCGCAGCGGGCAAATTCGCATGTATCGCACGCTGACCATGGATGCTTCACTGGACAAGACGTTTCCTTTCAGCGAGCGCGCCAGGCTACAATTGCGCCTGGAAGCCTTCAACGTGTTGAATCACTATGCCTTTCCTCTCGAGCGCTTCAACACAAATCCCTTTGACCCCAATTTCGGCAGCTTGTTTCCGGGAAGAATTAGTACAGTGAACAGCGGCATGCCGCGCCAGCTTCAGCTCGGCGCGAAATTCTTGTGGTGAAGCTGAGAATTGATCCCGATTCGATGTCGCTTCGGAGTGCGCCGGGTCGCCGTTCTTTGGCATCACGAAACAATAGGCGGTGTAACGCATCTCGCTCCAGGCAAGTTTCGGCAGTGGGGGATTGCCGCTCCGCCGGCTGGATGAGGGCGTTCACACTTGACTCGAGAAATGCCATAATAATGTCGTCTTTTTGAGCACTGTCATGCAGTTGAATGCTCGGAGCTGCACACCCAAGAACGCACCGATCAACGTTGATTTCACAGTGGGCTAGGCGCCAGTTCCTCACCGAATTCTCTCTCCTCGGCGGCGGTTTCGTCGCAAAGTTCCCCAATGTTTGCGCGTTGCCAGGTACTCTGTTGCGTTCCCGGCCACCAAAGAAGACGACTCACGGGCCTCTGTTTGAAGAAGTAGCTTCCACCACGAGTGGTATCAGTTGGCGCCACGTGAATGGCCGCTCTCCAGAATACTATCTGTCGGAAACCACCGGCGCAGGTTGCGCCTTTCTGGATTACGACAACGATGGATGGATGGACATCTACCTGATCAACAGCGGGAAGTGTGATTTTTTCGCGCCGGTTCCGCCGTTGCGTAACGCGCTCTACCACAATAACCGCGATGGAACTTTTACCGATGTAACCGAGAAAGCGGGGGTTATGGGAGGTGGTTATGGAATGGGAGTCGCTGTCGGGGACTACAATGCTGACGGATGGCCCGATTTGTACGTCACACAGTATGCCCGCAGCATTCTCTATCACAACAATGGAAACGGCACTTTTACGGATGTGACGGATAAGGCCGGTGTGGCTGCTCCCGGTTGGGCATCCAGCGCCGTCTGGTTTGATTATGACAATGATGGCCGGCTGGATTTGTTCGTCTGCCGTTTCGTCGACTACGACAAGTCGAAAAACAAATTCTGCGGCGACGAGAAGACCGGGGAGCGTTTCTATTGTATTCCGCGTGTTTACATGCCAGCGGCGAGTTGGCTTTTCCATAACAACGGTGACGGCACGTTTACCGACGTCAGCGCCGAATCAGGGATCGCCAAGGCACTGGGTAAAGCTTGGGGTGTCGTCGCCACGGACGTCAACAACGGCGGTTGGATGGATCTGTTTGTGGCCAACGATACGGTTGCCAACTTTCTTTTTGTCAACACGCACCATGGAAAGTTTGAAGAAAAAGCCCTCGAAGCAGGCGTAGCTTATAACCAGTCGGGGCGGGAGCGCTCGGGGATGGGTGTGGATTCGGCGGATTTCGACCAGGACGGATGGCAAGACCTCTTCGTCACAAACGTCGATCAAGAGATGTATTCGATTTACCGCAACAACCATGACCTGACATTCGAAGACATGGCTGGACAAATGGGGCTCGGCCGCTTGACGCGGCTCATGAGCGGCTGGGGAGTGAAATTCTTCGATTACGATAACGACGGCAACATGGATCTGTTTATAGCCAATGGCCACCCCGACGACAAAATCGAATTGCACTCTAGCCGTGTCGGCTACAAGGAGCCACTGCTCCTGTTTCGCAATACGGGGCGCACTTTGGAGAATGTCAGTGATGCTGCCGGCCCGGCCTTTGCGCAGAGCTTTGCGGCGCGCGGAATGGCCATCGGCGACTTCAATAATGACGGCGCCGTCGACGTGTTGGTTGCCATCAACAACGGTCCGCCACTTCTTCTGAAAAACGTCGCAGCCCCTGAAAACCACTGGCTCGGAGTGCGATTGATCGGCAAGAAATCCAATCCTGATGCTATCGGCACGAAAATGACATGGCAGTCGGGCGATCTGAAACGCAACCGACTGAAGGTTGGCGGCGGGAGCTATCTTTCTTCGCATGACCCCCGCGAGGTGCTGGGCATCGGTGCGTCGAAGAAAATAGATCGCTTGGAGATTCGCTGGCCTCCGCCTAGCGAACGTGTGGAAACCTTCACCGATCTTCCAACCGACCGCTATATCACCATTGTCGAAGGCTCCGGGTGGAAGTGAATGCCGGCGGAGACCAAAATCTAGTAGGGATACGGCTTGCCGGACCGGTTCTGATTCCCGGTCACGACGCTCTCCCCGTTGCGAATTCACATGGGGCAGCACCGTGTCGACAGGCACGGAGCGATTCTTTGACGTCATAGCCGCGAGTCTACTCTACAAACACAGCGATCTGAGCGGTTCGGGAAGAGTGGCCGATTATCCATCCAGATTCGGCTGAATCACAATTGCGCCTCGCATGATACACGCCGGAGACGAAAGCATGATCCCAATCGTTGCTGCCTCGAAAAAACCGTGAATCGAACCCTGGCGACATGCCGCCTCTCAATATTAGGCCCGAGTGACCGCCAACCCGAAAACAACCGCTTGCCACTGCGAGTCTGCTCGCCCTGCCTGAATCTGATTCGGTTCGAAATTAGGGCAGCTTTCTGGATGAACACAAGGGGATTTTTTTCATGACAATATATGTGCGAATCTTTATATACTCCCCGCAACATTGTCCCGTTCTAAAAAGGTTCGTCGTGATTTCTGAATCTGGGATAGAGCAGTTTAGAGCGCCTCTTCGCGGTTCGTCGTTTTGCCCGAAGCCGTGCGGGACGGCCAGCCGTGGAGAAGGAGCCTGCCAATCGAAAGGGAGGATCACCTTGCACAGATTGCCAATCCGTTTATTGAGGTTCCTAGCGCCGGCAATATTTGTGATGAGCACCTTGCCGGTCCACGCACAACAGCCCGTCGTTCAAAGCTCCGATTTTAAGGTCGTCACCGCTGATGGTGTTTCGATTCACTTTCACCGGAAAGTTGGCCCCGCGCCCAATAAAATTCCTGTGTTGCTGATACACGGGACTTGGGGCGACGACCGAACCTGGGATTTCCCCGATCGCAGCGTGATGGATCATCTGGCAGTGCGGGGATACAACGTTTATGCGCTCGACCTCCGCGGCATGGGCACCTCGGATCACCCCGCGAACTATTTCACTATCGACATTCTCAACCGGGTGAACGACGCGGCAGCGGTGGCCACCTACATCGTCACAACCACCGGACGGGCCCCGGTGGTCATGGGCTGGAGCCAAGGCGGGGTAATCACAGGGTTGCTGGCCGCTTCTGCTCCGCAATTGGTTGCCGGCGTTGGATTTTTCTCGGTTCCAGAAGACGGCTTCTTCGTGCCGCCGCCATTCGTGCCACTGCTGCAGAGCGTAGTAAACAGCGGAGTTGACCGCTTTTTGCCAACGCCAGACGAGATTTATGCCATAGCGTTTGGATTTGATCCCATAACTGGCCAGCCAACCATGTCGGCTGACGCATTCCTAACTTTCGTTTCGATTTCGGAGTCGGATAGTGTGCGCGCGCTAGGGGAGGAAGTAACGCCGGCTTTTTTTGACGCGGCCTTGGTTCCGGCGTGGCCGAAAATTCATGTCCCGGCTCTGGTCGTTGACGGCGCTTTAGATCCCCTGGTCGGTACGGACCGCGCGCAGGCGCTGTTCAACGCGTTGGGATCGACGAATAAGCAATTGGTTATTTTCCCGCGCAATTCGCACGGCTGGTTCCTGGAAGACAATCACGACGCAAACCTGCGAGTAGTCGACCGGTTTTTGACGCAGTTTTGACGCTCGGTATGAGTTCGGGACGAGGCAAGCGATTGTGAAAGATTGCGCGTGTGAACTGTAAAGCCAGGTTCTTTTCGCACCGGCCCTTTGTTTGCAACGATGAACTGAAATTTCCCGTAAGGCGACGGAAGGCCCGTTGTGGGAAGGTGGAAACCTGACGCCCATAGTTGGCGGATGACGAACCATACGGAAGTTACCCCAGTAAGCCGAACCGCACCATTACTTCCGCCTTGCGGTACCATACACCCCAGAATACGGTCTGGCGACCTCTACGGTGTTGCGGTCCCCGTATATAATGTCTGGCAGAGTCTCAAATGCAAACGGTTGACAAAGCAACCTGGCTTGCGCGAATTCATTGCGAGTCAGGACAACAGAAAGATCACACTAAGGCAAAAATTGTTTTGCTTGGTATTCTTTCCTTACTCCTTATTGACAGACCAGCCGGATTAGCGTTTGCAGGCGAGAGTGGGCCAACTCCTTTGCCGATTGGAGCCTCCGCACCGGATTTCTGCCTGCCCGGTATCGACGGAGAGACACACTGCCTCAAAGACTATGGGGCCAGCAAAGTTCTCGTCATAGCTTTTACATGTAATCATTGCCCGACTGCCCAACTCTATGAGGGCCGCATCAAGCAGCTGGCCGCTGATTATCGTGAACGCGGGGTGGCGCTGGTCGCAATCCAACCGAATAATCCAAACGCTGTCAGGCTGGACGAGATGGGATACACCGATATGGGTGACTCCTTCGAAGAGATGAAGCTGCGAGCTGCTTATCGTCATTTCAATTTTCCTTATCTCTATGACGGCGAGACCCAGAAGGTCTCCCGGGCTTATGGCCCGTCCGCGACTCCCCATCTTTTCATCTTCGATTCCGAGCGGAAGCTCCGTTATGAAGGACGCCTTGATAACAATCCGCGCGAGCCATTGGTGACCAGCCGAGACGCGCGAAACGCCATCGATGCAATTCTTGAGGATCGGCCCGTCCCCGTAGCGAAGACACCCTCCGTGGGCTGCTCCACAAAATGGCTGTATAAGGAAGAGGGGCGCAAAGAAGAGCTTGCCGAGATCGAAAGCAAGCCCATACAGCTTCAACCGGCCAACGCGGAAGAACTCAAGAATTTGCGAAGAAACTCGACTGGGAGGCTATTGCTCGTGAACTTCTGGGCGACATGGTGCGGCCCTTGTCGAGAGGAAATGCCGGATTTCCAAACGATTCATCGCATGTACGGTCACCGAGCCTTTGAGGTTGTAACTGTAAGCATCAATTATCCGGATGAAAGGCCTGGCGTGCTTTCCGTTCTCAATAAGCTGCATGCGACCAGCAGGAATCTTATCCTTGGTTCCACTGATATTTATCCGCTTCTGGCAGCGTTCGATGCGGATTGGAATGCTGCTGTCCCTTACACAATGTTGATCCGACCTGGCGGAGAAGTCGTCTTTAAACGTCAAGCCAAGATCAACCCACTGGAGTTGAAGAGGCTAATCATCTCCAATTTGGCCGATGATGACTACCTTGGCCATCAGGCCTACTGGCAAACGCACTCTGAACGGTGAAGCATCGCGGCGCTTCCTAGCCAACGGAACTAGATGATTCAAATGCTGTTGGGGCCCTTCCTCGAACATTTGAACATTTCATTCTGCGTCAGGCTCATTGAGTCTGTAGCTTAGGGTTTTTCCCGCAAAGGATAAGTAGGAAAGTGGGCTAAAAAGAGTGTGCCGAAAAGCACCAGCGCCCTCTTGCGGGGGAATCACCCTTGATAAATGCGAGTCTCTGGGATTAACATTCGCCCCACTAGATTCAGTTTGGAGTTTCAACATGCCGCTTATTCATAGGTTGTTTCGGGGGCGGCTAGAAGTGTGCCCCGTTGCTTGCTTCTTTTCTATTTTACTGACACTGCTTTTTCTGGGGCCAGCTCGAGCGCAAGTTTACACAGGTTCTATCACAGGTTTAGTTCAAGATCCCTCTGACGCCGTGGTTCCCCATGCGTCTGTGGTCCTAACCGATATGGATAAGGGCGTGACGTATTCCGCGACGACAGACTCCTCAGGCCGTTATATGCTGCGCGCCCTGCCGCCTGCCAAATACAGCTTCCGAGTGGAAGCTGCGGGATTTCGTTCAGAGGTTCAAAACGGGATCGTACTTGAGGTGAATCAGAATCTGACGCTGACCGTGTCGCTGCAAGTGGGCACTGCGCAAGACACAGTCGAAGTCACGGGGCAGCCTCCGGTTCTCTCTACCGAGGATGCTGTCACCGGCCAGGAACTCAACAGGACCAAAATCAATGACCTTCCGCTCATCGGCCGAGGCGTTTTCGATTTGGCGATGTTGACGCCCGGAATAAACCAGCCCGCCGGCAACACGTTCGGTCCCAACACTATGGCCAACAACTGGATCTCCAACGGGAGCCGTAATGCGCAAGCGGACATCCTCCTCGATGGGGTCAGCACGGTAGGAGTGGAGCAGAATACAGCCATCGTGAATCCCCTTTACACGCCCTCGGTCGACGCCGTGCAGGAATTCAAAGTCCAACAGTCGAATTTCAGCGCGGAAGTCGGCTTCAGCGGAGCCACGGTGGTCAATGTCGTAACGCGTTCTGGAACGAACGATTTCCATGGCAGCGCTTATGATTTCCTGCGCAACGACAAGCTGAACGCCAAGAACTTCTTCGCGACGGGTGTTCCGCCGGTGCGCTGGAACGAGTTCGGTGTCACCGTGGGCGGACCGATCCGAAAGAACCGTACCTTCTTCTTCTTTGATTATCAAGGCGACCGTCAGAGCGTAGCCACCACAAAAAAAGCTGGTGTGCCCAGTGCGGCGGAGCGCACCGGAGATTTCGGCGAGCTCTGCGCTGATCAAAGTGGCACGTTTGACTCCAAGGGTTTGTGCTCTGCGGCAGCAGGCCAACTCTGGGATCCGTACACAGGTGTTTACGATCCAAATCAAGGTGGCCCGGTGCGTCAGAACTATATCCCGTACAACAATATGGCTACGTACCAGAGTCCCGGGAATCCAAAGATTGCCGGCCTCCACCCCATACCAAACGCGCCTGGGAACGTGATTGATCCGGTAGCCTTCAAGATGATGCAGTTGTATCCGTTGCCCAATCGGAACGTAGGCGCAAGCGCTTACGATCGATTCTTCAACTGGGTTGGCAGCGGCGCCGACAAGAACGTCGGCGATCAAATCGATATAAAAATTGATCACCGGTTCACGGACGCCACGACACTCAGCGGCAAATTCTCCTATGCCACTGGCTACTACAAGCCTGCCAACCTGTTCGGAAATGTCGGCGATGCTTATTCCGGCGGTCTTTCCAATGGCGGGCCCAAGTTGCTGGCAATCAACCTCACCCACTCATTCAGTCCAAAGACGCTGCTGACGGTTTCGCTGGGATTGACGCGCTCTTGGTCGTTCGACCATGGCGGTTCGGCAGCCGACTTCCCGAATTTCGATCCGGTGAAAGACCTTGGAATGCCCGCATATATTGAAGCCGCCGGCATCCGCGCCGCGCCCTCAATTACTGTGAATGGCGGTTATCAAATGGAGGGTGGCAACGATTCGATCGGCACCCAGGCCTGGACATACCTGAAATATGGTCAGGAAACTCATCACCTAATTGGGACGTTGAGCCGCACGATGGGCGCGCACGAAGTGAAGTTTGGCGCTGAGGGCCGCTTGCGACGGGTCGAAATATTCTTTCCGGGAATCCCGGCCGGCACCTATTCGTTCTCAGAGAACAGCACTTCGCAGGCGCCCTGGGACGGCAGTGGCGATGCCATGGCGGGCCTGATGATCGGCGCTGGCGGCCAGTCCAACTGGGGAGCTTACGAAATTGACTATGCAGCCGCGACCCAGAACTGGAATATCGGAAGCTTTGTTCAGGACGACTGGCGGGTCACACCCAAGCTGACCTTAAACATTGGCCTGCGGTATGACCTCGATCTGCCGCGAACGGAACGAGCTAATCGCATTAGCTGGCTTAACCTAGACGCTCCCTCTCCTCTTCAGGTGCCCGGAATACCCAACTTGAAGGGGGGTCTACAATACGCTAACAGCAACAATCGCTCGCCCTATGAGAATAATTACAATGGATGGGGACCGCGATTTGGATTCGCATACCGGATGACCCCACGGACAGTAGTTCGCGGCGGTTATGGCATTTTCTACAGTCAGAACAAAGGAGCTGCGGCCGGAACGGGTATCAGCGACCAAGGCTTTGTTCGGCAGACAAACTGGCTCAACACGTATCAAAACGACCAGGCCACGCCGTGGAGTTTCCTGAGTGATCCGTTTCCCGGCGGCCCCTTGCAGACAACAGGTTCCAGCTTGGGACTCCTGACAGATGTCGGTTTCTCAATCGCCGGACCGATTCCCAGCCGAAACGCGCGGCCTTACGAGCAGGAGTGGACTTTCGGTTTTCAGCACCTCTTGCCTTGGAGCGTGGTGCTAGACACCACCTACGTAGGCAAGAAGGGAACCCACCTCTACTTCGGCAATGCTGGGAACTTGGACTACTTGACTGAAGCGCAAGCCGCCGCATTCGTCGCTAATCCCGGATACTACAACACTTACGTAACAAACCCATTCTACGGGATCATCACCAATCCCAGCAGCCCTTTGGCTGCGCCCACTGTGCAACGCGTGCAGCTAATTACTCCCTACCCGCAATTCACCGGCGTCACCGCAACAGACCCGCCGTGGGCCAACTCCATTTATCACGCGTTCGAGTTGCGAGCGGAGAAGAGACTCTCCAACGGCTTAGACTTCCTATTCACCTACACCAACCAGAAGTCCATCGATGACTCTTCCGTGGGCGGCGGCGGTCTCACCTGGTTGGGTGGTTCGCTGGGCAACGTTCTCCAGGACCCCAATAATCGCAAAGCGGACCGATCCTTGTCCCAGTTCGACATTTCACAGATCCTTCAATTCAGTTACGTTTACGAACTCCCCGTCGGGCGTAGTAAGCGTTTCGCTCGGAACATAAACCCGGTAGTTGACGCATTCATCGGCGGATGGAAAACCAACGGCATTTGGCGCCTTGATACTGGCCAGCCCGTCATTCTGAGTCTGAATGGCGGCACCAGCATCCCTACTTGGGGTCCGCAGCGGCCCGACTTGACTGGCCCGTTGAAAAGAGCGAGTGGCCTCAATCTAAATCAGTACTTCGCGAACCCGGAGGTGGCCATTGGACCGGCCAAGTATGCCATTGGCAACGCACCTAAAGTGCTGCCGAATCTGCGCATGCCCGGCACCAGGACGGGCGCCTTATCTCTCTTCAAGGAATTCAGTCTTGCAAAGATGCGCGAAGGCTCGCGGCTCGAATTTCGCACCGAAGCATATAACGCCTTGAACCACCCGCAGTTTGGCGGCCTTAACTCGACTGTAGGTTCAGGCGAATTCGGCAAACTCAGCTCTCAAGTTAACTCACCGAGGCAGGTGCAACTCGCGCTAAAGCTTTATTGGTAGAATGGATTCCCCGGTGCCGTGCAAGAAAGACGGGTAAAGCGTCTTTCGACTGGCACCGGGGCTCCTTTTGGCTGTGAGAACACAATTCCTAAAATCCATTATCGTTCTGGTTTATCTGTACTCTTACCCGAGCGGCGTCGCTGGGTCGCCACAAACCGAAGGGCGCGACGTTTACGCAGAGGCCGCTTCCGCCTTCCAGCAGGGACAACTTGACGAAGCGGAGCAGACGTTGCGCAGGGCTATCGCGGCCGAGCCGGACAGGCCGGACCTGCTGGGGCTGCTGGGCGTTGTTCTCGACGCGAAGAAAGAATACGAACAGGCAGAACCTTTCCACGAGCGCGCATTGAAGCGCGCGCCTGGCTCCGCAGGTTTGTGGAACAATTTCGGCAATCACCACCTCGCGCAAGGCAATGACGATCAGGCTGCCCGCGCATTTCTTCGGGTTTTGGCAGTCGAGCCGGGGCACGCAAACGCGAATCTACAACTGGCCCGAATCGCGCTCTCAGAAAAGCACGCGGCCGAAGCGTTGCGTTACCTAGACCATTTGAAGGCTTCCGATCAGAGCGATACCGCAGTTCAGCTCCTGCGAGCGCGATGCCTTTATTGGGCCGGGCAGACCGACTCGGCCATGGCCATTGTGGACCGCCTCGAGCAGAACACGGCTGGGGACATGCGTCTTGCATTTTCCTTGGGCGAGGCATTAGCGGAGTGGGGCAAGTACGACAATGCGGAAGCTGCATTTTCACGGGCCCTCGAGACAGACCCCGCCAACATCGACATCCTTCACAACGTAGGTCTCGCTGCGCTTCATGCGGGCCACTTAGACCGCGCGCAAACGGTGTTCGAAATCGCGGTGCAGCAAAACCCCGATGACGTGGAGTCGATTTTCAATCTCGGCCGAGTACATGCAGCAAAGGGCGACAGTGAAACCGCGTTGGTTCTCTTGGCCCAGGCTCGGAGGCTGGCTCCCAATAGACCGGATCTTCTTGTCTACATGGCTCGCACGTATGAGGACGCGGGGTTTTTCAGCGGAGCAGCGGATGCTTATGAAGAATACTTGAAGCTGCAACCTAATGACCAAACTGCGCGCCGCGAGCGTGGATTCACTTACTGCCGGGTCGGCAGGATGAAGACGGGGCTCCCCGATTTGAATTGGTACGTCCACCAGTACCCAGATGATCCCGTCGGCCATTTTGAATTAGGGCTGTGTGAAACACTGGGCGACACGGCCGAGGCTTTCCAACATCTTGATGAGGCCTTGCGTTTGAAGCCGGACTTCACGGTGGCGAGGCAAGCGCGGGGCTGGCTCCTGGGGCGGGAGGAAAGATGGGCCGAGGCGCTGCCTGATCTGAAATCCGTCGTTGAACGTGAGCCTAAGAACTCAATGGCGCTACTGCAACTCGGGCGGACTTATCTGGAATTGCAGCAGCCTGCTAAAGCGGTCGAATATCTCCGGCGCGCACAAAGGTTGGCTCCCGAGAACAGGGGAGTGCTTATGCAGCTCCATCGCGCACTGCGGAGCTTAGGTCAAAATCAAGAGGCTGCGGCCGTTCTCGAGCAGTTCAAAAACGCGGAACCTGACCGTACTGCTTTGAAGGCGTCCGCGCAGGTATTCGAATTCCTGCGCCTGGACCCTACAGAACAACGAGAACGTTTTCGGCAAAACCTGGCGAATGCCGTTGCAGCCAGTCCGTCTGATCCGGAATTAAAAGTCCAGATGGGAACACTGCTTCTCAACGACGGCAAGACGGAGGAAGCGCTGGCAGCTTTTCGGGAAGTTCTGAAGCTGTCACCAACGACCCGAATACTGAACGAGGCTGCGATGGTGCTCGTAGAGCGCAAGCAGTATGCCTTAGCCAGGGAATTTCTGACTGAGATAGTCGCTGCAGACCCTTCGGTTGACAACCGCCTCGAACTCGCGGTGGCAACTTTCCACGCGCTGGGCCCGGCGGCCAGCTTGGCGGAGATCGAGAAGATTTCCGTCGCAGATCGCAATGGTGATGTCTACCTCTTGCAGGCTCAGGTCCTGGACGCGTTGGGACGATTCGAGGATGCTGGGGAATCCCTGAACGCCGGCCTTCGGATGGAACCCAAGCGGGCGGATTTGTATTTCTGGGCCTCGCTGTTTTTGCTCAAGCACAAGAAGGACCAGCAGGCGTTGCGACTGCTAGATCAAGCCACGACCATCGTGCCGGACGCCCCTGACCTTCTGCTGACGAGATCGGTAGTGCTGGAATTGGTCAGGAAGACTGAGCAGTCAGAGGATCTCCTGAAGAAAATTCAATCTCGTTGGCCCGAATGCGGTCGGTGCTACTTGGTTCAAGGCATCATCGAGGCCACGCACCGAAAACCCGAACAAGCTCTGCAGTCTCTCCGCACGGCTATCGCCCTAGGGGAAAGAACCGCGAGTGCTTATTATTACCTAGCCGATGTGACTCGCATGGCGAGGCCCGGAGACAGAGAGGCGAGCCGGCAAGCTATCTCGGAAGCCCTGCGACTCGATCCCAACGATGCTTCATCCCATGCTCTGGCTGGCAAGATTGCTCTTGAGGAGGAAGACCTGGCCAAAGCTGCAGAGCAATTGAAAGAAGCTATCCGATTGAGGCCCGACTTGGCCGAAGCTCACTATTCTCTGATGATCGCTTACAAGAAACTAGGCCGACCAAACGAAGCTGTGACGGAATCGCAGATCTTCCGCCGGATTCGCGAACAAAACCCGGACGCTGATGACGATACCGCAGGAATCAGGAAGATGTTATTCGCGGGCAACGGCCCTAGCGGGAGTTTACTCGGGATTCCGAAAAAACAGAGGTAAGTAGCTGAACGGAAAGAAATTGAAGGAGCAGCCCGCGTATTACCCTTGTCGGCTCTCCCGCAGTGCGTCCAAGCCCAGCTGTTTGG